>WNFJ01585099.1_pt1 | contig 24514 bp, 24 predicted proteins | sample 5400461 | NCBI WGS metagenome assembly WNFJ01 (sample SAMN13153349, study PRJNA577476) | soil metagenome | isolation source: 115 cm saprolite on Douglas fir-dominated hillslope | place: USA:California | collected 2013-09-17
CTTGGCGATCACGAACAAGGCGTCAGGGAACTTCTTGTACGCCGCCGATCTGGCGAACAACAAGGTGGATATATACGACGGAAACTTTAACCTGGTGAGCTCCTTCACCGACGCTACGCTGCCATCCGGATTTGCGCCGTTCGGCATCCGTGACATCAATGGATTTGTGTATGTGGCGTTTGCTAATGTCGCCGGGGGAGACGGCGGCTTTGTCGACGTATTTAAAGAGGACGGGACGCCCGTGAGCCCGGGAAAGCATTTGCTCCAGGGGTTTCCTCTGAACCAGCCTTGGGGAATTGCGGTGGCCCCGAGAAACTTTGGACGGTTGAGCAACACGCTGCTGATCTCGAACAATACCGACAGAGGAACCATTAATGGGTTCGACGGATTGACTGGGCAGTTTGTGGGAAGCGTGAGAAACACGAACGGCAAGGTCATTGTTATTGATCAGCTTTGGGGGATTGATTTCGGCGATGGTGCGGGTGCGAATGGCAGGACAAACCAATTGTTTTTTACCGCTGGTCCGAGTGGAAATCTGGCGGGAACCTTCGGAATGATCCAAGCAGAGAAGTAGTCCGACAGCGTCGGGCGATGCAAGGGGCTGTCTCCGACGGCGGCCTTTTTTCTATTAACAAGGCGCATCAGGCTGGGCAAGTGTCCCGGCGGGGGTGGCGATTATGCGGAGTGCCTTAGGAAGCAGGCTCTTGCACGTTCTGAACTAACGCGAGCAAGCTGGTCTCCAGGGCATTCTTGCTTGCCTCGGGCAACTCGATGAAGCGGAAGGGCTGCTGAAGCCATCCTTGCGTGGCCCACATGGGAAACATGATCTCGGCCCGTTCGCGGATCGTATGGTTGCCAAGGTGGAAGATGAATTCGACTTTTAGCTTCTCGTCCAGCGGTGTTTCCAGATGCACCAGGCCGCCGCTGATGGAAAGCTGATGCAGTTTGCCTCGTACCTGTCGCTGGTTGGGCAGTCGAATCAGGGTCAGGACGGAGCCGCGGAGCTTGACCCGAAAGGGACGGTCATGGCTCGAGGTTCCGGTCGGAAAGGGTCCCAGCGGGAACGATTCTGGCATCTGCGACATCGTGCCTAAAAGTATGGCACTTGGGCGCAAGCGGCACGAGGTTACGAAAGAACGGCCCCCCCCATCCAACTATTGGAGGCACCGGGGAGGATGTGTGGCTTTGTGTGGCTGCGATCTTGCGAAAACTGGGTTCGGGTGGCTATTTTCGGCCGGGATGAGACTCGCCTTGGTCCGAGAAAAGGTTGTAGGGCCAGACATTCCTGCTTTTCGAGCCGGACTTGCCTGCTTCGCCAGCAGGGCTGGGGTTAGACGGGCAGTTCCAATCCGCCGGAGGATCGGTAATTCCCCATACATTTCCGTGGTTGTATAGCGCCACTCCGATAAGGAAATACTTGCCATCGTTGCCCAGCGGCAAACAACTTGCCACGCGGCCAGAGGCGCTTCCGCCACCCGGCAAGTCACCCAAAAGCACTGGGGTTTCGAGCGGTAAGGCTTGAGATGCGCGGAATCCGCACCCCTGAGGACCCACGATGAGAGCCATGCACTCCGCAGAAAACGGATGCCTGCGATCCATGCTGGTAACGATGACCGGGATCTCCACGCGCAGTCGCGTGCCGCGTCTGACCGCCTTGGGTGTGAGTATTTCCATCTTGCGAGGGCTCTGTCTTCGCTGGAGTTTACACTGCCCCAATACCCTAGTCTGACAGAACTGAGGCTGGAGGGAGGCCTAAGAAAGAGTAGTTGAGGATGACGAAGGTAACCCACAGGTGCTACGAAGTTTGGCGGCACGGTCACTTTCATCTCATCCGAAGGGCGGCTTTCTTTGCTGATAACATGACTGGGCACCAGTGAACGCCGTATCCACCATGCTTACACACTGTTCGGCGCCAACTACGTCGGGTGGGCGCGAGTGGGATCTTCTGCTGGCTACCAGTTGCGTTGATCCTCACGAGAACGGACTCATTCGCGTTCGAGCTTTCCTCGAGACGCAAATGGATTGGGAGGCGGTGCTTCGGCTCGCGGACGAGCACGGCACCTCTTCTCTGGTGCATCACACTCTCACACGGTTGGACGGCATAGTTCCTTCCTCTGTAACGGCCGCGCTTCGCGAGCGTTACGAGCAGAACGTTCACAAGTCGCTTCTTCTCGCGCGCGAACTGATTCGCATTCTGGATCGTATTGATGCACTCGGAATCGAAGCGATTCCTTACAAGGGGTTGGCGCTGTCGGAGGTTTATTACGGCGACATGGCGCTGCGGCAGACCGGCGACATCGACCTGTTCGTCCGCAGGCAGGAGGTGACGCGGATCAAGAAGGCGGTTTGCGAACTGGGATACACGACACGCGTTCCAATTCCTGAAGATGCTGAGGAAGATTATCTCGAATCTGGATACGAGTGCACGTTCGACAGTCCCGCCGGGAAGAATCTGCTCGAATTGCAATGGGCGCTGCAACCGCGCTTCTACGCCGTGGACTTCGACATGGATGGACTCTTTAAGCGCGCGGTCAATGTGACTGTCGCCGGACGGCGGGTGAAAACTCCTTGTGCTGAAGATCTGCTGCTGGTGCTGTCGGTGCATGCCGCCAAACACGTCTGGGGACGTCTGATCTGGCTGTGCGACATCGCAGAGATTCTGAAGCGGGAAAACTTAAATTGGGATTGGGTGCAGTCTCAGGCGCGGGAATTTGGGATCGAGCGGATCGTGCGTGTCACACTGCTGTTAATGAACCGTTTTCTGGCGGCGCCGATTCCCGTGGCGATCGAAAGCACAGTTCTGGCGGATCGCGCTGCAAGGGCAGTCGCGGATGAAATAGCTGGCGCTGTGAGGGCAGGGGTTTCCTATGAGGATCAACAAGTATCTTATTTTCGCCTGACGATGCGGCTTCGGGAGCGGCGAATGGACCGGGTGCGATTCCTGACGCGACTGGCTTTCACCTCCGGCCCGGGCGAGTGGAATGCGATTCGGCTGCCTAAGATTCTGTTCCCCCTCTATCGAGTGGTGCGACTGGCGCGGCTGGCGGCCAGATTCGCGCGCGGGTAGAGAGCTTTGGTGGTCCGAAACCTCTGGGCTAAAGCCAATCACAAATGCCGCTTCAATCCAGGCCTGGAAGACCTGCTGCATCCGCTCCACCAGCTTGCGCGTCGCCGCGCTCGACAGCCGAGCGCCTGCTCTGAGGCTTGCCGAAGGGCGGCTCTGTCTACGTGAGTTCTTTAACGGCTGGCCAGGCCGCCGGAGATTTCGCCCCCATCCATGGTGTAGACGTGGGCGGGGGCGTAGGCGGCGTCGTCGGAGGCGAGAAAAGCAAACAGTGCCGCGATTTCTTCGGGCTTGGCGTGGCGGCGAAGCGGAATTTTACGATTTACTTCATCGAGCATGGTGTCGGTGTACTCGGCGCGCTGCATTGGAGTGAGCACATACCCGGGAGCGACAGCGCAGACGCGAACTTTGGGCGCGAGTTCGAGCGCCATGGAGCGCGTCAACTCGATCACCCCCGCTTTGGTGGCGTTGTAGCCGGCGTAGTAGGGATAGCCAATGATGCCGTTGGTGGAAGCGGTTTGCAGAATCACTCCGCTGCCACGTTCCATCATGTGGCGCGCGGCAGTCTGCGCCACGTAGAAAACACCGGTAAGATTTACGGCGATTACCTTGTCCCACTCTTCGGGGGTGATGTCGAGGAATTTGTGCCGGATGCTGATGCCGGCGTTGTTGATGAGGACGTCAACTCCGTCCATTACGCGGACGGCGTCGGCGAACGAGGCTTCTACCTGCATGAGGTCGGTGACGTCGGCGATAATGGCCTCGGAGATTGCCGGCAATTGGTGACGAATGGCTTCGCACGCACTGGCGTCACGGTCGAGGATGCAGACTTGTGCGCCTTCTTCCAGAAAGCGGGCGGCGGTAGCCGCGCCGATTCCGCTGGCGCCTCCGGTGATGAGGACTCGTTTGTTTTTCAGGCCGCGCATGTGGTTTTCAGGTCTAGCCTTGGTCTCTTGTTCTCGGTTTTGCCGCTCTCGCTCAGTTCACACTTGAAAGACGGAGAATGCGGTTTACATTGCCCACTGTATCAATTACTCGCGGACGCTGTACGTCCTATCTTAAACGGGTTTCCCGCGGAGGAAGTAGGGGAAGCCCCCGCGATGCTTACGTTCCGATCCCGAAGGAAGTCGAGGTAGAGTACGAGAGGTTAAAGCATTCGTTTGGCACCGTGCCTTCCCTGGTTGAAGATCGAACCCCATCAGGCAACTTTAGAATCCGTTTCTTTGTCAGACTCGTCTGATATCTTTTAGCTTCCTTTTTCTCACTGCCAATGCATAACGTCCATCGCCCAAGCCGGTTTGCGGTGATCCTTGCCTTCGGGCTGGTGTATGTGTTTTGGGGATCGACGTATTTGGCGATCAACATTGCGGTGCAGAGTATTCCTCCGGCGCTGATGTGTGCGGTGAGATTTTCCGTTGCCGGCGTGGTGATGCTTGGCGTATGCGCGGCGACGGGGCGCAGGATTTGGTATTCGGCGAAACAGATTGCTCTGGCGGCGGTGGTGGGAATCCTGTTGCTCATGGGCGGGAATCTGACGCTGTCGTGGGCGGAGCTTTCGGTGCCGTCCGGGCTCGCGGCGCTGATTGTAGCGATTACACCGCTATGGTTTCTGGTGCTGGACTCGTTGTTGCTGGGCCACCATCGGATTTCGTGGCGAGGCAAGGCTGGGTTGGTGATCGGCATGGCAGGGTTGTTCGTGTTGTTCTGGCCGGAGTTGCATTCGACTTCGGCACTGGGACGGCGCGAGCTGTGGGCTTCGCTCGGGCTGATTGGCGGGTCATTTTCCTGGGCGTTGGGTTCGGTGCTATCGAAGCGCTGGCAGTCTGGCATGGACGTGTTCAGCGCCACTGGTTGGCAGGTAACGGCGGCGGGCGCGGGAAACTTCCTGGTTGCCATGGCATTGGGAGATTTTTCGCGGGTCGCGTGGACCACTCGCGGAGTGAGCGCCGTGCTTTATCTTGTTGTGTGCGGATCGTGGATTGGATACACGGCATACATCTGGCTGCTGGAGCACGTGCCCACGTCGAAAGTGTCGACCTACGCTTATGTGAATCCAGTGGTGGCGGTGTTTCTGGGCTGGCTGATTTTGCGCGAGCGGGTGGACGGCTTTATCTTGATGGGGAGCGTGATTGTGGTATTAGCGGTGATTCTGGTGACCAGCGCGAAGGTGAAGGAGAAAACGGCGGTGGATAAATTGCCGGCGGTCGAGGCTGCGGGATAGCAGTTCTCAGTTCTTAGTTAAGAGTGTGACTTGATTGCTGCAATCTGCAAGCATGATTTTCAATTACTTCGAGGCTTCTTCGTCCTCATCCTCTTCGGTAACAAGGTCTACGGTGTGGCCGCGAATGGCGAAGGTCTGTTTGGGTCCGCCGGCGGGCTCGAAGCTCACGCGGGAGGGATTGCGTTGCCAGGCGGGGATGGGGCAGGCGGAATCCGCAGCTGCGTCTTTTATTTCGTAGCTGGCGCCAAGGAGAAGCTTTTTCAGAACTGGCTTGCGGCGGGCCGTCGTCAGAGAGACCGCAGTATGCCGCATAGTCGCGGTACCAACTGGCGGCCGAATAGAAAGCGTCGAACTCGGGAAGGTTGATCGGAGAGATGTGGCCGGTGATGCGGTCGACGAGCAGCCATCCTCCGCGTTGCCACTGCCAGTGCGGCGGCGCGTTCGACTCTTGGGGAAGACTGTCATTGAAGCGGAAGGAGCGGCGGACAACGAATAAGCGGTCGGTAATCTCGTGAGTTGCACCGAGAGTGAATTCCTTAACCCGGGCATCGACCAGGAGTGGGCGGACTTTCAGCGTGAGTGGCTTTTCGCTTTCCGTACCGCCAACGGAATCGGGGCTCCACTGGACTGTGGTCCATTTCCCGAAAGTAACGACGTGTGTTTTGGCAGCGGCGGAAACTGCTAACGCCTGGCTAAGAAGGATAAAGAGAACCGGTGCTGTAGCAAGTCGAAATCGAGAGTCGCGGATCATGGCCGAGATTAAGCAGAAAGTATGTTGGGGGACAAGGTTAGAAGTCACAAAAGACGCACCTTATTCCAACCTAATTCCGAAGTGGGACAGCCGTGGCTGGGTGCTTGACGCGCACTGCATGTCGAAGCCCCGCTAGCGAGCGATTGCGATAGAATGTAGAAGTTGAAGATGAGTTCCTCCCACGATTCCCGTCCGGTTGTAAGCCTTGAGGGACGGGCAACTTCCAAGCCAGAAGCGGGTTCTGAACAGAATATGGTCAGTTTGTGGCCGACACGGCGGCCTGCCCGGATTTTGGTGGTGGATGACCAGCCCAGCATTGCGGGCCTGATGGGCCAGTTGCTTACGATGCGGGGCTACGAGGTGGTGACGGCGCCCGATGCGCAGCAGGCCCAGGCAGAAGTGCGGCGTCAGGCGCCTGACTTGATTCTCTCGGATGTGAGAATGCCAGGGAAGTCTGGCTACGACTTCTGTCGCGAGCTCAAAAGCGATCCCGCAACGCGTCTGATTCCTTTCGTGCTGATCACGGGGTTGACCGACAGCGCCGACAAGCTGCGTGGAATTGAAGCGGGGGCGGACGACTTCCTGAACAAGCCGGTACTGGCGGAAGAGTTGACGGCGCGGGTGAAGTCGCTGCTGCGGGTGAAGGAATTCACGGATGAGTTGGAGACGGCGGACTCTGTTCTGTGCACGTTGGGCTTGAGCGTGGAAGGCCGCGACCCTTACACCGAGGGGCATTGCGAGCGTCTGGCAGTACGCGCCGCGGATTTGGGGCGGCATCTGGGACTGGATGAGGACTCGATCGTGGCTTTGCGCCGCGGCGGATACTTGCACGATCTGGGCAAGATTGCGGTACCGGATGCCATTCTGAAAAAGGGCAGCGATCTTACTCTCCAGGAGTGGGCGATCATGAAGCAGCATCCGGTGACGGGAGAGAATATCTGCAAGCCGCTGAAGTCGTTGCGATTGGTGCTGCCTATCATCCGGCATCATCACGAGCATGCGGATGGGTCGGGTTATCCCGACGGAATGCGGGGGGGCGAGATCCCCCTGCTGCCAAGAGTTTTGCAGGTGGTGGATGTTTACGACGCGCTGCGCACGGCGCGGCCTTACAAGCCCGCGCTCTCGCACGATAGGGCCGCGCAAACCATGCGCGAGGAAGCCCGCCAGGGCTTATGGGACGCTGAACTGGTGAACGAATTCTTCAGCATGCTGGTGGAACGACGCAGCGTGGCGTGAGGAGGGGCAGTTCTCAGCTTCCAGTTCTCAGGATTTCACTTTTCAGATTCCACGACCGGCTTACGACGTACAATGTGCGAAGTTATTTCTTAGGCAACGAGTCTGACGCTTGAGACATCTTAAGCCTTCCGCGCGCTACGGGAATGTCTCGCGCGAAGGAAGATTCGATTCATATCAATGACCTATAGCATCGTAATCCCGGCTTACAACGAGGGTCGACGCCTGGCGCCGACCCTGGAAAGAGTGCTCGGTTATGTCCGGGAGCGGGGGTGGGATGCGGAAGTAATTGTGGTGAACGATGGGTCCAGCGATAACACAGCCGAGATTGTCCGCGGATTTGCAGCCAAAGATCCTAGGCTGCGATTAGTGGAGAATCCGGGAAACCGCGGCAAAGGCTATGCGGTGCGTAACGGCATGCTGAACGCGCGGGGCGAGGTGATTGTGTTTAGCGACGCGGATCTATCTTCGCCCATCGAAGAGATGCCGAAGTTGCTGGAAGCGCTGGCGGCGGGCGCGGATATCGCCATCGGCTCGCGCTGGCTGCGTTCGGAGTTGCAGATCCATCGGCAATCGCTGCACCGGCAGCTTTTTGGAAGAATATTCAACGCGCTGAACCGGATTATTCTGGGGCTGCGGTTTAAGGATACGCAATGCGGCTTCAAGGCCTTCACCCGGAAGGCGGCGCAGACAATTCTGCCACTGCAACGCATCGAACGCTGGGGCTTCGATCCAGAGATTCTTTTTCTGGCGCGCAAGTTCGGGTTTCGCGTGGAAGAAGTTGCAGTGCGCTGGGGGCACGTGGGCGGGACAAGAATTAATCCCCTGATGGATGGGGCGCGCATGTTTCAGGAGATGGTGCGCATCCGTTGGTATGACATCACGAGTAAGTATGATGGCGGTTCCGCAATGACCGTGCAACCGGTTGAGACTCTGGCTAAGACCCTCCCTGAGCGACCCGTGCCGAGAGTTTAAGAAGAGTCAGGCTAATTTCCGTTTCGCATCCGAAGCCAATTTCTTCATTGCTTGCACCACGGCCTGTCCCATCTGGGAAGTGGGCGTCGGTTCTTGGCCGCCTCTTACCAGATCGGCGGTGCGATAGCCGCAGTTCAGAACGTCGCCGACTGCGCTTTCGATGCAGGCCGCTTCGCGGTGTAATTGAAAAGTATGCCGTAGCAGGAGTGCGGCGGAAAGAATCGCGCCCAGAGGATTTGCCATTCCCTTCCCGGCAATGTCGGGGGCGGACCCGTGCACTGGTTCGTACACGCCGACCGGGCCGCCAATGCTGGCCGAGGCCAGCAGTCCGAGCGATCCTACGACTCCACCCGCCTGGTCCGAGAGAATATCGCCGAACATGTTTTCGGTGAGCACTACGTCGAAGTCTTTGGGACGCTGCACCAGCGACATCGCGGCGGAATCCACGTACATGTGGGACAGTTGGACGCCCGGATAATCTTTCGCGCAGCGAGTAACCACTTCGCGCCACAATCGGGAACATTCCAGAACATTTGCCTTGTCAACTGAGAGAACTTTCTGGCGGCGCTTCGTTGCGAGATCGAAGGCGACGCGGGCGATGCGTTCGATAGCTGGCTCGCCATATGTCATGGTGTTGATGGCGACGCGGGAACCGGGAGCGCCTTCAAGCGAACGCGGCTCTCCGAAATAAAGGCCGCCCAGCAACTCCCTCACGAACATTATGTCGGTGCCGCGCACGACATCGGGACGCAGGGGAGAGCAGTCTTCCAGCGCGGGGAAGCAGATGGCGGGGCGTAGGTTCGCGTAGGCGCCGAGTTCGCGGCGCAAGCGCAGCAGTCCGGCTTCGGGGCGAAGATGATTGGGATAGTGGTCATATACGGGACTTCCCACTGCTCCGAGCAGAACCGCAGAGGAAGAAAGACAGGCCTGCAGCGTGTCGGGAGGGAGCGGATCATTGAGCGCGGCCAGCGCCATTCCGCCGATGTTCTTGTGCTGGAGTTGAAGCTGATGGCTGAATGCGTCTGCAACGGCTTGGAGGACGAGGACGGCTTGTTCAGTGACTTCCGGGCCGATGCCGTCGCCGGGGAGAATGGTGAGATTCAGAAGCATGCGGAGATTAGTTTAGTGGAAAAATGCTTTTGCAGTGCACGATCATCGCAAACACCAGCAGCCGAGGGCGGCTATCCCCACATGAATTGTGCCAGCTAAACGCCCCAGAGATAGTCTTCCTGATCGTGGTGCTCGGCGGGAACCGGCAACGCCACGCCGAGGGCGTTGGTTTGCGGCGCCAGGGGAAACGGCTTGGCCGATTCGTAGCTCGAAGCGCTGGCAGCGGCGGCTGCGATTGCCGTTGGTAGCGGCTCGAACAGCGGAGTCGCGGAAGCCGCGGGCTTGTGCGTGTCGCGGATCAATTCCAGCAGGTGATGATCCTCGACGTGCTTAATCTTGTCGGCCAAGCGGACGAAGCGGCGGTAGATGTCATCGAGCGCGCAGCGGTCAAACTGATAGCCGAGTTGTTCGCAACGAATGGCGAGGGCGTGACGGCCGGAGTGTTTGCCCAGGACGAGCTTGGAATCAGGCACACCAACGGACTGCGGCGTCATGATCTCGTAGGTCAACGGGTTCTTGAGGACGCCGTCCTGATGGATGCCGGCTTCGTGCGCGAAAGCATTGCGTCCGGTGATGGCTTTGTTGGGCTGCACGGGCACGCCGGTAATTTCGCTCAGCATCTGGCTGGCGGGAAACAAATGCTCGCCGGCGATGCCGGTTTCGTAAGGATAACGATCGTGACGAACGCGCATCGCCATGACGATCTCTTCGAGCGAAGCGTTGCCGGCACGCTCGCCGATGCCGTTGATGGTGCACTCGACCTGCCGGGCGCCGGCGGCGATGGCCGCCATGGTATTGGCAACTGCCATGCCGAGGTCGTTGTGGCAGTGAGCGGAGATCGTGACGTTCTGGATTCCCTTTACCTGGCGGCGGATGGTTGCGATCAGTTCCCCGAACTCGGCCGGCACGGTGTAACCGACAGTGTCCGGAATATTAAGCGTGGTCGCGCCAGCTTCCACGACGGCGTTGAGCACCTGACAGAGAAACTCTGGATCGGTGCGCGTGGCATCTTCGGGTGAGAATTCAACATCAGCGCAGAGCGACTTGGCGAAAGCGACAGATTCGCGCGCCTGCGCCAGGCACTCCTCGCGCGTGATTCGCAGCTTGTACTTTAGATGAATGTCAGAGGTGGCGAGGAAGACGTGAATACGCGGGCGGGCAGCGTCTTTCAAAGCTTCCCAGGCACGTTCGATATCAGGACGGCAGGCTCGCGCCAATCCAGCAATAATGGGGCGGCGGATGACCGCGGCGATGGCCCTTACGGCTTCAAAGTCGCCATCGGAGGCAATGGGGAACCCGGCTTCGATCACGTCGGCGCCCAGACGGTCGAGCTGATGCGCCAGCCGCAATTTTTCCTGATGGTTCATGCTGCACCCGGGCGATTGCTCTCCGTCGCGCAAGGTGGTATCGAAAACGGTGATTCGGAACTGCTCCGTGGACATGGGGCTTCCTTCGAAAACCTTCGTCGCAGCTATCTGCTGCGTAGTCTTTTATGGTACGGGCGCAGGGTGGTGAAGCAAAACTTATAATTCTTCAGGCATCATTAGTGGTACTTCTATGATAAGATTTGCTAATGGATACTAAACATTCATAAGAGGCCTAAATCATGGAACTGTCTCAACTGGAGGTTTTCCTGGCGGTGGCTCGCGAACATCGGTTCTCCCGCGCGGCCGAGAAACTCTACCGCACTCAGTCGGCCGTGAGCCAAACCATCCGCAAACTGGAAGACGAACTGGGCGAATCCTTGTTCGACCGTTCGTCGCGCGAAGGCGTACTTACCGATGCTGGACAGGTGCTCTACGAATACGCCGAAAAACTGCTGAATCTGCGCCAGAACGCACATGAGTCGCTGGCGGAGTTGCGAGAACTGCAAAAGGGCAAGCTGGTGATCGCGGCCAATGAATTCACGGCGCTTTATTTGTTGCCGGTGTTGGCGGAGTTCCGGCGATTGCATCCGATGATCAAAATGACAGTACAACGGGCCTTGGGCAGCCGCATTCCTGACGACGTGTTGCAGCACAGCGCCGAACTGGGCGTGCTGTCGTATAAGCCGGAAGAACCACGGCTGCACTCGGTGGTGACGTACCTGGACGAACTGGTGCTGGTGGTGCCGCCGAAGCATCCGTTGGCCTCAGCGCGCGAGGTGAGCATCCGGCAATTGGGGGCGGAATCATTTGTGGCACACATTGTTTCATCTCCCTATCGCGAAAAAGTTCTGCAAACTTTTCAGCGGCACAAAACGCCGCTGCACATGGGGCTGGAATTGCCGACGTTGCAAGCCATCAAACAATTTGTCGCCATGGGCAACGGCGTGGCCTTCATGCCGGAGATCAGCGTGGAGGCGGAACTGGCCCGCGGAGAACTGGTGCGGATTCCGGTGCGGGAACTGCATGTGCAACGCAAGCTGCGGTTGATCTATCGAAAAGAGGCGGGACTTTCGCATGCGGGCCGGGCATTTCTGAAAGTGGCCGAGGCGGTATCGCTGGAGAGGGCCGGGCGCTATCGCTTTCAGCGCGAAAGTTAGAGATGGCCCCTCGGTCAAGCATCACGTGAGAAGATCAGCAGTCGGCACAAAGTTCGGTCAACTGAAAGGCGGCCATCGCGTCGTTCAGGTTTGCGTGAATCTCCATGACCGAATCCACATTGGTAAGGTCGAGCAACTCACGCACGATCGCGCAGGGATTGGCCACCTTTAGATCCGCGTTCTGGGACCGCGCACGAGTGTGCAGAAAGACCAGTTCGCCGATGCCGGCGCTATCGATGGAGGTGACACCGCTGAGATCGATAACCACTTTGCCGCCCTGGTGGAGACCTTCACCGACCACATGCGAAAGGGCCGCGGCCTCGTCCCGATAGACGATGCGGCCCTGGCAGTGAACGATCAAGATATCGCCGCGATTTCGGGTTTCCAAACTCAGTTTCAACGTCGACTCCTTAGGTTGTGTTGCGAAGGCAGCCAGTCGATGCGGCTGCAACCATGTATGCCAGTTCGTGTCGGTAGATTGCATGTTAATAGATAGACGCTCTGAGAGGAGTTTTGGAATCATGAAAAGTATGTAATTTTTTGTGCAGGGTGCCACTTCTGGACTGGTACAAATTTGGCCCACGGGCATCTTGGGCGTCCATTACACTGCATCTAACGAACTTCACGCATTCAGGTAGAATTTGCTGCTGGCATAATTGCCGGGGAGGATCCATTTTCGTGTCGAAAACCGTTGCCGTGGTTCTGGCATTGTTAAGCTTGATGTTGCTTCCAACCACATCGAAAGCCCAACTGATCCCAAGTGGAAACATCTATGCGGGCGTGGCCTACGCCGATTCCGTCGATGTAGTGAACCGGGGGGCATACCGCGGATGGGATGGCTCGGTGGAAGCATTCCCGCTGCACCGCTTCGCGTACCTGGGAATCGTGCTGGATGGCAGCGGCGTTTATGCCAAGGGTGTGGCGAACTCAGGAACAATTCAACAGTACAACCTGGTTATCGGACCACGGCTTTCTATGAGCTACGGAAAGTGGCGTCCATTCGTGCATGTGATGGGCGGGATTCAACGAACCAAGTCGGGCGATAACACATTCCATCCTGCCGCGTTCGACATTGGCGGCGGCGTGGATCGCAAGCTTCCTTTCAAGAATTTTTCGTGGCGCTTGCAATTCGATTTCGTGCGTACCCACCTGTTGAGCGAGAACCAGAACGAGTACCGGGGCTCGACCGGAATCGTGTGGAGATTCTGAGGAGCAACCAGGCTCGACCATCGAACGTTCCAAAATCTCTTCTCGAAACTTTGGGTATCGAACGGGGTTGAGGGAGATGTCGAAGTTCGAACTCAAGTTCTGGAGGGACATCCGTGCCGCTTCCCAGCAGGGCAAGTGCGCTTCTAGGCCGAATAACGGCAATCGCCATCGTGAGCTTGTTTTTTTCTGTAGCAGCCAACGCACAAGTTCCGACCAGCGGTAACATCTTTATCGGCTACTCCTACTACAATACGACCCCACTCACCTTTGCCGGAATTACAAGCCGACAGAGCCTGAACGGGTGGGAGGGATCGCTGGAAGGCAGAGTATTTCCCTGGGTGGGAATTGTCGCTGATTTCAGCGGGCACTATGGTTCGCAGACTGTCCCAAGTCCTGTTGGAACCTGTGCGATCGGAGTGGTGTGCTCCCCGTTAACTGCGAGCACCCATGTCCAGAACTTTCTTTTTGGCCCACGAGTATCGGTCAGCGTGGGGAAGTTCCGCCCGTTCGGTGAGGTGCTGTTTGGTGCGGGGCATATCAGCGTAAAGGAGAGTTCCCCTCTACCCGATAATTTCGTAATGCCCAAGGACACGTCGTTTGCGACGGCAGTGGGCGGCGGCTTGGACTACAGAATCATTCGCCCCATTGCCGTGCGTCTCCAGGGCGATTACATTCAGAACCGTTTCTTTGGCGGGACGCAGAACAATATTCGGCTGTCGTCAGGGATTGTGCTGCGCTTCTGATGCGAGCACAATTCGACGCTCGTCTCGGAGGCCTAGCGGCTTCGGAGGACTAACCTCGCGTGCAATTGACACTCGACAAGACTGCTGCTCAAATGGGGTCGCATGCAATCGTGGATCGTGGTAATGGCCTGGTGCCTGAATGTGCTGGTGTTGAGCCTGGCATTGGCGATTTTTGAAATCCTTCTCGAAAAAGAGAACGGCTGGGCATCCGCCTCGAATCCGAGGGGGGCAGGCAGGGAACTGTTTCGAGGCAGCATTATTTCGGAAATCTGCGAAAAGCCATACCTGACTGCCTATCATCTTTTTGTTTTTTTGCTGATCATCCCGCTCATTCTGGGCGGAGAGTTGTTGCTGGTGGAGGCGGTGGGGATAGGCCACCCTGTTTTCAGTAGCTTGTTTGCCAGTCCCGCGGCTTATTTAGTAATGCAGGTTGGCGGGGTAACTCTCATCCCGCTTCTTTTTTTGACGGCCGCATGGTTCTGCATTCTGGTTGTGGAAGACCTTTTGTGGTTCCTATTGAATTGGCATTACCCGAAAAGCATGGAAGATCTGTTAGCGGGTAAGATCTGGTGGCACACTCGTTGGCTCACGCTGGGTTCGGTCAAACTCCCTCGATTTTACTTCACGATCTCATTAGTTGCGGTATTCTTTCTGACCGCCAGTCTTTACCCCCTGTGGCTACTGCCGCAATGAACCTGAGATAAAGGATCCTGGCTTCGGCCGGGCAATGCGGCTAGGTTTGCCAGTATTTGTGATCGCGCAGGAAATAGTTTTGGTTCCAATAGTTCATGGCGGTTTTTAGGAACAGCCAGCCCACGCGTAGATGTCCCATCTTCTGGAAGCGGCGGTTGGTTGTGAAGACTCCTCCGCGGACGATCCCAAAGCGTTTCCGCTCCACCTGCTGGCTGAGCAGGTAATCCTCGGCAAAGAGAACTCGCTCATGAAATCCTCTGAGTTCCCGGAATTGTTTCAAATCAAACAACATGAACATTCCAGTCGCGAAGGGATGGTGGAGGCAGGAGAGGTACTGAAACAGATCGTTGCCCATGTAGAAGAGCTTGTCGATCCAGTTGCCATCGCGGCAAAGGATGTTGGTGGTGACACAATGAAGCCGCTTGCGTTGGGCCAGTTCGACGGCGCTGCGAACCACGGAAGCATGAGCCAGTTCGATGTCGGCATCGAGAAAGAGAACGTAATCGCTCTCGGCCTGAGCCGCACCCAGGTTGCGGCCGACGGAGGGCATTCCGCCGCGGATGACGCTGACGTTCAGGCGGTCGCGGAAGCTCAACGCAATTTCCCGAGTCCCGTCGGTCGAATTGGCGTCAGCTACCAACACTCTCGTACTCGACATCTTCGAGTAATCCTGATTCGTCAGCGAAGTCAGCAATCGAGGAATCAGCTTCGCCTCGTTCTTGGCCGGAATCACGATCGTCAGCTCGCTCGTGGTATTCATGGATTTGAACCCCCTGTTCGTCAACGGTGAGATAAGTCAGGCGGGAATCGACCCAGCCGCCCGCGTTGTAGTAGTGAATTCGGTCTTGCTCGACATGGATGGCCTGATGAGTGTGTCCGCAGAAAATGCGATTGGCATCGTGCTGCCGTGCGTAGTGTAGAGCGCCCGCGGATACCTTCGGCGACATTCGCAGCCAGCGAGTGTTCACCCGGTCAATGAGGCGCACAATGGGCTTGCTCTTAAAATCAATTTTTTGCAGCTTGAGATAGAGGGAAGTGCCCAGCTTGCTGAGTCGCAGATTGTTCACCTGAAAACCGTCGAACTGGTGACCGTGGATGGCAATATGCCGCAGGCCGTGGTACTGCCACGCGTAGTCTTGATAGACGCGAACGCCCACTAGATGCGACATGATGTTGGTAAGTCCGTGGTCGTGATTGCCTTCGACCCATACAATCTCAATGTTTCGCTTGGGATTCGAGAGCTTTCGAATGTATCCAAGAAACTTCCAGTGCTCTTTGGTGAGGCGGGCGAAGTTGAGGTCGGCGAAGATGTCGCCCAGCAGGATCAACCGCTGAAAGCGGTTTTGCTTCAGCACGCGCGTGGCTTCGCGCGCATGACTGGTCTCCGCGCCCAAGTGCAGGTCGGAAAGGATCAGCGTGTTGTAAACCTGCAGATCCATGGTTCAGTTCTAGCAAAGGAATGTTACGGGGTGATGAACTGTGCATCAAAATTGGTGCAGCCTGAAGCCGCAGGTAACGTATGGGTAAACAAAGCCTTAGACGGCGGCGCGCCGCCAATTGTTTCAGCAGTGTGAATACGACGCGGATTTTCACGTAGACTGAATTTCCCTTTGAAAACTATTGGACACATTCTGGCGAAGTACACAGCGTGGATTTTGCATCTGCTCACGCCGCTCGGAATCTGGGGTGTGTTCGCCATCGCATTCGCGGATTCCGCCCTACTGGGCATGCCCGTAGATGCGATTGTGGCGTTTTACGTGTACCAGGATCACAGGCGGCTGCTCTTCTATGTGCTGATGGCGTCGCTGGGGTCGGCACTGGGCAGCATTCCGCTTTACATCATCGGTTACCTTGGCGGCGAGAAAGTCCTGCGTAAGCGGATTTCTGAGGAGCGCTTTCAGCGGATTCACCGCTCGTTCGAGCAGCACGAATTCTGGGCACTGATGTTTCCGGCAATGCTGCCGCCGCCCACGCCCTTCAAAATCTTCGTGCTCGCAGCCTCGGTGTTTGAGATGCGCTTCCGCGATTTTATGGTGGCTATTTTCGCGGGAAGATTCGTGCGCTTCCTGGTGCTTTCTCTGCTGACCTTGTGGTTCGGTCCGCAGATTGTGGGGCTGATGGGGACGGTGGTGCGGCAACATTTCTCCTGGGTGCTGGGTGCTCTGGCAGGGGCGCTGCTGGTGTGGTTGCTGATGCGACGGAGCCGGGCCGGCAAGGTTCAGACTCGCTGATCCCCGGCACGGTTTCGGCAGAGGGATCCGGGTAGTGCTCATTTTGCCGGGCGTGACGAAGAAACCGTCGAGCTGCGCTCGACGGACATCCGAGCGGCGGCTGTCCCCACATGAGCGTTTTTCCGATCAAGCCACTACAGGGTCCGAGCTGCCTCACTACACCTGGCGGGACATCTGAGGCGGTTGTGGCGACAGGCTTTTCTATGCAGCAGCGATGTGGTCACCGGCGGTTCGGTGAAGCCAGCGGGAAAGTGCCGCCAAGAATACCGGAGTTCCGAACATTGTGATCGAGAAGAAGAGATCGCTCTCCACCGTCCCGCGCAAGAACGGCAGTCCGGCGGCGTAAGACATTATCAAGCCGTTGAAGCTTCGGGGATACATTGCTGGCCACGCGGCCCAGACCGCAAAATTGCTGATCAGAAAAAACGAAACTGAACTCGCCAGTGCAGCGCCCACGACCCGCACCGGCCCGGACTTATCGCGCAGGCCGGTCCCCAGCCAGAGGATGGCCGCATACCAAGCCCACGTGACCAGATGGTCCCAGGAGAACGTATAGGCATAGATGAACTTAGTAAGGACAACGTCAGTCGCTGCCAGCAGGGCCAGAGGCACCCACAGTTGCCGCCGCGAACCGCGTGCCCCAAAAAACAGCAGCGATGCCGCCACTGGAGTGAAATGCCATGCATGCGGCAAGATATTAAACGGGCCGGTGAACGGCAGGAAACGGACGGCAATGGCGAGTAAAACGAATAGATAGGGCAGCATAAGCACCTCGGGACTGAACATTATTCTGGGCGCGGGAAGGCAAGTACGTCAAGGGCGATCCGAAAGTGTTATAGATGCCCCAAGATAAGGTCACCCCTTAACTGCAACGAGACTTTGTCGTGCTCTTTTGTCACGCTCTAGGGATGGTCACATGAGTCAGTAAGAGTTCCGGGGTGAAAGTAGTTGAGAATGCAGCAGGGGGGCGCCCATCGCGGCTACGCGGGAGAAACCGCGGAAGCGTCGGCCACAACTCTTACAGCGGCAGATTCGCTTCGCCAGGCCCCCCAGGACCTGCAGATATAATAATTCAATTCCTGATGTGACTGCTGGCGAGCATGCCATGAGAATTCCAAACATTCAGCGAAGAATCGGAGTGTGGTTCGCCGCGCTGACGCTAATCGCCGCATGCGGAGCCAGAACTGCCAGCCAAGAAGCGCCGGCTGCAGTTCCAGTTGCAGGCGACACTCCGGAAGCGCATCTCGGCAAGGGCTACGAGGCCTTGAAACAGGACATGTATGAAGCGGCCGTCACCGAGTTTCGAGCCGCTCTGCAACTCGATCCCAGCCTCGTCCTGAGAGCGCGCTTTCCTCTGGCCGTTGCTCTTTTCGAATCGCACAAGCCCAATGATGCTCGCCGCGAACTGGAAGCTGTCCGCCACGAGGTTGGAGATCATCCTAACGTTTTGTATTACCTGGGAAGGTTGGACCTGGACGATCGCAACTTCGAAAGCGCAATCCGGAATTTGAACCGGGCCGCAGCCAAGCCGCCCTTCCCCGATACGGCGTACTACCTGGGGTTCGCCTACTTCAAACACGGGGACTTAGCCGCCGCGGAGAAGTGGTTGAAGGAAGCCTTCCGGCTCAATCCGCGCGACGCCCGCGTGCAATATCAGCTTGGGTTCGTTTATCGCAAGGAGGGCCGAGAAGAAGAGGCCAGAAAAACCCTGGCGGCTTCGGAGCAATTGCGTCGCCGCGATGACAGCGAGAGCTTGCTGAAAACTGAGTGCGGGAAGAAGCTGGAGGAAGGGTCCCGGGAGGAGGCGCATCGCATCTGCGAACAACTGTATGCTGCCGACGATGCGGAAAAACTGGCAGCGCTAGGCACGCTCTACGGACAATACGGAGACCTGGAAGCGGCGCTGAAGCCCTTCCGCAGAGCCGCGGAGCTGGCGCCGCGGTCTCCGCAAATGCTGTATAACCTCGCTCTGACCTATTACCAGCTGAACCAGTTTGCGCAGGCCCGCATTCCACTGGCCAAGGCCATCGAGCGGTGGCCAGATTTATTTCAAGTGCATGCTCTCTATGGCGCAGTGTTGTTCAAGCTGGGCGAAGATATCCCGGCCTATCTGGCTCTTCAGCGCGCCCGGCAACTCAATCCGCAGGATCCCGGCACGACGGATCTGCTCTATACAATCACGCTCACACTCGCGGGGAAGGCTCAGAGTGCCGGCCAGTATTCCAATTCGCTTCGGTATCTCGAAGAAGCAATAAAATTGCACGCTGACAGGCCTGAACCGCACCGAGCCATGGCGGAAATCTACACTCTTACCGACCATCCAGCCAAGGCGGCCGCTGAACGACAGGTAGCTGACACACTCAGCAAGAATCCTGCCAAGAAGGATGGCAAAGATTAAGCGTCACCTTTCGTGAAAATGCGCCGCAAGGAAGGCTTCAGTGCCTAGCTGTATGCGGCCACCGGTTCTGCCGGGTCGCAACCAGCCCTGGGCTGATCTCGCCAATCGTGGGACTTGCTTTATCACTTTCTTTCCTCCCCTTAAACAGTTACAGTGTTCCCGGCTCTGGCTGTAGGCGAGACTCTTGAATTCGACAATTCGTGCCGCAAGTGAGGTTCCCGTGAATTGGTTGCTCAAGTCTTCCGGTCTTTCTCTTCTCTTATTCGCTTCCTCTTCGTTGGGCGCGCAGCAAACTCCGCCAGATCCTGTGCTCACGGCAATGCAGCAGGAGTTGAATCGCTCGTTGCAGAATCTGAAAAAAGCGCCGACGCCGCCGTACTTCCTCTCCTACCAACTGACGGACAACCGGAGCACTCAGGTCTCGGCGTCGTTTGGCGCGCTAACTGGAAGTTCGGATCAAACCACGCGCTTGCTCGATCTCGACCTGCGAGTAGGAGATTACTCCCTGGATAACACGCATGTTTTGCGCGACGCAGGCCGCACTGCCGATTTCTCCGATCGGTTTGAGCGGCAAAAGGTTCCTCTTGAGAACGATACCGATGCTCTGCGCGTGGCACTGTGGCACGAAACCGAACGCAAGTACCGCAGCGCGGTACAGCGCCTCCAGCAGGTAAAGGCTAACGTGCAAGTGAAGGTCGAGGCCGAAGACCGCTCGGGCGATTTCTCCCGTGAAGCGGCCGAGGCCCACTACGAGCCTCCTTCGCCTTTCTCAATCGACAAGGCTGACTGGGAGAAAAAAGTCCGCAGCTACACCGCGCCGTTCGCCTCGCATAAGGAGATCATCGAGAACAGCGCCCAGGTGATCGGAGAGGTGGAGACCAGACGCTACGTAAACAGCGACGGTAGCCGCATCCAGATTTCCGCGCCGTTCTATCGCATCATCCTTTCGGCCACGGCTAAGGCCGACGACGGGATGGAACTGCCCTTGCAGCAAACCTATATGTCGTTCCGTGCTGAGGGCCTGCCGGACGATGTCACGGTCATGAAGGATGTAAACTCCATGGTCCAAACCTTGTTGGCGCTGGTGAAAGCGCCCTTGGCTGAGCCTTATACCGGGCCGGCAATTCTCTCTGGCCGGTCGAGCGCCGTTTTTTTTCACGAAATTTTTGGCCATCGCATCGAAGGCCAGCGCCAGAAAAATGAAGATGAAGCACAAACCTTCAAGAAAAAAGTAAATCAGGCTGTATTGCCGGACTTCCTCTCTGTATTCTCCGATCCCACTCTTAAAGTATTCGCGGGCACTGAACTCGTGGGCTACTATCCCTACGATGACGAAGGGGTAAAGGCCCATCGCGTAACGGTGGTCGACAAAGGAGTTTTGAAAAACTTTCTCATGTCGCGGGCGCCGATTGAGGGCTTCGATCGCTCCAACGGGCACGGACGGCGGCAACAGGGATTCCAGGTGGCGGCGCGGCAATCGAACCTGGTGGTGGAATCATCCAGGCAGGTCTCGCGCTCCGAATTGAAGAAGCTATTGATCGAACAGGTTAAAGCCGCTAATAAACCCTACGGACTTTTCTTCGACGACATCGAGGGTGGCTTCACCTTCACCCAGCGCGTGCTGCCGAACGCCTTCAATGTGCGGCCGACGGTCGTGTATCGCATCTATCCGGACGGAAAGGAAGAACTGGTGCGGGGGGTAGATCTGATCGGCACGCCACTGATCGCGTTCAGCAAAATCGTGGCTGTCGACGACCAGATCGCGGTGTTCAACGGGATGTGCGGTGCGGAATCTGGCTGGGTGCCGGTTTCCGCCTCATCTCCGGGCCTTTTAATATCGCAGATCGAGGTTCAGCGGAAAGAAAAATCGCAGGAGCGGGCTCCGCTTCTGCCACCACCACCCGCATTTCAAACGAAATGAACGAGACTGGAAATGGCTTCACGCGCACCATTGAGGTACTCATGCGATCAAGCGTAGCTGCGGCACTACTGGTTTTTCTCAGCGCAACCTTCGCATGCGCCCAGGACGACGTTGCCCTGAAGGCCATGAAAGATGAGATGGCGCGTTCCATCACTGAACTTCAGTTGCAGAAGATGGACAAGCCCTACTTCCTGGCCTATCGCATGGACGAGATCAACCAGACGGTCGTTTCGGCCATGCTGGGCAGCGTTACCGAGGAGCAGCCTTCGCGGGTCCGCCTGATCGGGGTAGAGATCCGCGTCGGTGACTACGCGCTCGATAACAGCAACTACTTCTCGCTGCGCAATTTCGGAAACGCGGCTGGCATGTTTAACAGTATCAGCCAAGCTCCGCTCGACGATAACTATCAACAGATCCGGCGCGATTTCTGGCTCGCCACCGACACTCAGTACAAGAAGGCGCTGGAGGATCTTTCCGCCAAGCGCGCCGCGCTGGAAATGCGCAAGCATACCGACGACGTCCCTGATTTCAGCAAGGAAAGTCCAAACACCCAAGCCGATCCGCCGGAAAAAACTCAGGCAGGAGATGAGCTGAAAGCTCTGGCACGGGATGTTTCCGCGGTTTTCAAGAACACTCCGGAGATCTATGGTTCGTCGGTCGATCTTCAGTACCGCAATTACTACACGCGCTACATCAACAGCGAGGGATCTTCATTCAGGCGTGCGCAGCCGCTTTTCAAATTACAGATCAGCGCCCGGACTCAGGCCCCCGACGGACTTCCCATCTCCGACTCGATTGAGCTCTACGGCCGTACCTTGGCGGACCTTCCCGCCAAAGACGTCCTGATTTCCCGAACTCACGCTATGGCAGACCGCATTATGAAGCTGCGCACGGCGTCGTCGCTGGAACATTACAACGGCCCTGTACTGTTCGAAGGCGATGCCGCCGGCGAGATTTTTGCGCAGCAATTCGCCACTGGTTTGATGGCCGTGCGCACGCCGTTGAGCGACGACCCGCGCTTCGAGGTGTTTTTCAATCAAATGATGGCGCAGATGGGTGGGGCATCGTACGTGGATAAGATCGGCGGACGTGTGCTGCCCGAGTTCCTCAACGTCTCCGACAATCCGCTGGTCCCAGACTACAAAGGCGCCAGGCTGCTCGGCGCCAGCAAGATTGACGATGACGCCGTAAAGACGCGCGAAACCAAGCTCGTAGAACATGGAGTGCTGAAAACCCTTCTCTCCACTCGCGTTCCCGTGCGCTCCATCCCCCACAGCACTGGAAGCCGCCGCGGATGGGGGCCGGCTCCCGGCAATCTGTTTGTCACCTCGGAAAAGTCGCTGACCCAAGACGAACTCCGCAAGGAATTGCTTCGACGCGTTAAGGATCGCGGCCTTGACTATGGCGTCATCGTGCGCAGGGTGGGCGGAGGCGCCGCCGCTTCGTTCATGAAAATGGCGGCCCGCATGGCGCAGCAGGGCGGTCAAGGCTCGGACTCGCTCGCCGAGGTCTACAAACTCTATCCCGACGGTCACGAAGAACTCGTACAGGGCGTCGAACTCTCCGAGATGACCCCCGGCACATTCAAAGACATTGTCGCCGTGGGCGACGCACCGGTCGTCTACACCGATGAATTCATCCCCCGCGTGGGCGCTCTGTTTGCGGGCGGCGCGTCCGCCTCGTCGGATGTTCCTATTGTTTCCTGTATTGTGCCCTCGATGTTGTTTGAGGAAGTGTCGCTGGCGAAGAGCCAAGGACCTTTTCCGAATCCTCCGGTTTCGCCTTCGCCGCTGGCCAAGCAGTAAAAGTGCGCCAAGGCGGCAAGCGGAGCCCGCAAATCTTCTTACTCTCAGCCCCAGGCGGCTCGCTGCGTGGACTGAAGCGCAGCTCCAGTACAATGCTTTCCTGCGATGGATCACAATCGTGAATCCGATGTTCAGCCAGAACGCGGGATGGCGCATCGGCTGACTGTACTAACGATGCGCCGCAACGGCGAATTCCGCCTCGGCGTGAAGACCGATGAAGGCATTCTCGACGCCCCTGAGGCGGCAACACTGTTGCGGATGCACGCTCCCTCCACGGTCGATGATCTGCTGCAAAATGAAGATGGTCCCAGCTTGAATGCCCTGGTTGAGGCCGCTCTGCAATCGCGCGCCGCGCGCGCCGCCTTCGTCGAGGAAGCGAGCGTTGAATACGGACCCGTGGTTACCCGTCCAGAAAAGATTGTTTGCGTTGGTCTCAACTACCGGCGGCACGCCAAAGAAATTAACTTGCCGATTCCGAGCCACCCAGTACTTTTCAGCAAGTTCAATACCGCCCTCAGCGCTCACAAAAGCTGCATCAACTTCCGGTCGAGGTGGCCGCGAAGTTTGATTATGAGACTGAGCTGGTGGTCGTGATGGGCAAGAAAGCAAAAAACGTCACGGAAGCCGACGCGCTTTCCTACGTCGCCGGCTACTGCACGGGCAATGACTTCAGCGCGCGGGATCTCCAACTCGACCGGGGCGGCCAATGGATGATCGGCAAAACACTGGATCACTTTGCTCCCCTGGGTCCTTATCTGGTCACCGCCGACCAAATCAACCCGGACAAGCTGAAGATCGAATGCCAGGTCAACGGCGAAACGCGGCAGTCCTCCAACACAGACGACTTCATCTTCAATACCGCCCAGATCGTCAGCTACATCTCCCGCCACGTGACTCTGAAACCCGGCGACATAGTTTTCACCGGCACCCCAGAGGGCGTAATTCTGGGCCGTCCGAAAGACAAGCAGGTATGGCTCAAGGCTGGCGACAAGATCGTTTGCAGTGTGGAGAAGCTCGGGGAATTGAGGTTTGACTTGACCTGAGAAGGATGCCCTCATAGCGAGACGCGAATAGAACAATAATAAACATTGAGCAGCTTGGCGACACGGCGAAAGGCTTGCGCATGGCAACCAGTCGAGCGCAAACCAGGTCAATAAAAATCCAGGCGCGGGAGACAGTCCGGATAGCGAATCACAAGCATCAGTGCGCCATCTCCACAGAGATAATAACGGCGTGTATGCTGATGGTCAGATCGCAGTGCCGCACCTGCATTGCCGTTCGCCGATCGAAGCGACAAGGTAGTGTCGGAGTTATGCTGATCCATCCAGATCGTCTGTTTCCGGCAGAGGCCGGCACACGAAAGATAGCCAGGACGCTTTATGACCATGTGCGAAAGTTGCCCATCATCAGCCCGCACGGGCATACCCAGGCGGCGTGGTTTGCGAAGAACCAGCCCTTCCCCGATCCTGCAAGCCTCTTTGTACAGCCTGATCACTACATTTTCCGCATGCTCTACAGCCAGGGAGTTTCGCTTGACGATCTAGAGGTTGGGCGAACGGAACTAAAGAATCCGCGGAGAGTGTGGCGCGTCTTCGCCAGCTACTATTATCTGTTTCGGGGAACTCCGACGCGCATG
>WNFJ01572511.1_pt3 | contig 24512 bp, 26 predicted proteins | sample 5400461 | NCBI WGS metagenome assembly WNFJ01 (sample SAMN13153349, study PRJNA577476) | soil metagenome | isolation source: 115 cm saprolite on Douglas fir-dominated hillslope | place: USA:California | collected 2013-09-17
ATGCTGGCCCAGACTGTCGTGAAGCTCGTGGCCGATGCGTTGGCTCTCGCGCTCGGCAGCTTCGGTTACATCCTTCTCAAGCCGCTCCCGCACTTTCATCTCCTGACGTAAATCCGCCGTTCCTTGTCGTATTCGATCTTCTAATTGGTTGAGCAACGAGTGCAGGCGATGCAACAGCCAAACGACGACGAGAAAGAATATGACCGCGGTGCTCGCATTCCAAATCGGAACAGACGGGCTGGAGTAAACAGCGCCGGCTTCGATATCTCCCACTATCCACACCGTTACGCTTAAGGCGCAAAGGATCACGCCGAAGCGCCAGTCCACAAACCACGTTCCGAGCGCAACCGGCAGCAAATAAAACACCAGCCAGGACCGTTCTAACCCTGTCTTGTAATCTACCACTCCAACCACGACCAGGAGGAGAAGACTCACCGACATTGTCCACACCGGGGAGCGATGTGTCAGGAACTGCACCACCCACCCAAAATGAAAACGAATGGGTGTAAACGCTCGGCGCCTTAAACCTTTTCGCTCTTCATTCATCCTTGAGGAAGATTTTGCCACGAACCCCTCAAGCAGACCAGTGCTAGAACTGAAAATGAAACCGGCTCGCGAAGATATTCACCGGGCCACGGTCCGAATTGTAGGCAGGGTTTGCCACGAACTGATAATCGATCGCTAAATGGACATTCTTAATGATCGCAACATCATAGTACATCTCCACGACTCCTTCAGGTGAGTAATTCGGCAGCTTACCGTCTCCGATAAGCGGACCCAATCCTCCAGCCGCGAGAAAGTCGCGGTGCGCATGGCTTACACCATCGACAATGCCTCCCAGGCCTATCGTATCGCCGGAGCGATTCCAGCCATTACCTTTGAGCTGCAGTCCGATGGACAAGCTTCGATCGACATCGGTAAACTGCCACACTTCCGATTGTCCATCCCGCCAACTTGCGCGGAGAAACGCGCCCAAGTCCTTCGTAATTTCCTGTTCTGCACTTAGACCAAAGCCGTACTGGTAACGATATCGCCGCGTGAGCGTGATGTCCTCCATCAAAGAAGGGTCGGCGAGTGTTTCGCTGTAGCTCCCCATGTGTGCCCGCTCCAACCAACCGAGTAAGCGGATCTTTCCTGGGTGTTCGCCAATTGAATAGCGTTCTTCCAATTCGAGCACTTGTTGCCATGCTTTGAGGAAGTGCCCATCTTTGGCAAAGCCGTTCGATACCCGTGGGACGTCGAAAATTCCATAACGCAAAGCCCAATTTTTCTGATTCAGCTCGACGGTCGCGCCTTCAATAACTCCAACGGAATCGGCCGCGTAATCAAAGGCTCCATTATCGACCAGCAGCCAATTTAGAAACTGAGTGCGAGCGTTGTGGGCGTAGGCGTTTGCGTCGAACTGATCGCCGACACTTAGGCGACCGATCGTAAATGTTATCCTGGAAACATCGACTTTTTCGACGAGCTGCAATTGATCACCCGCGAGCTCCTCTTGTTCGCCGCCGAGGCCGAAGGTTTGTCGAAGAAACAGATGCGCAATGAAAATGTCGCCAATCTTTTGTCCCACTTTGTACGCCTCCGCGTTGGGAAACGCGGCGATTCCATGGGTGTTACCTAAGCCAAATCCTTGATAGTATTCCGGGTTAAAGTAAATCTCGCCTCCGCGCCAGATATGGGCAGCCAGGTAAATGTCGAGAGAAGATGTTTGTTTAAAGGTGTCCTCAGATTTCAGACTGTTGGTTCCCGCGTAAGGTGAATGAAATCCGGGCTGTCCCTGGACCACTTCTGTCGCTTGGGCGTGAAACAGCCAGTCCTGGTGCTCGGGAGATTCTCTTTGGCCGTCCGACGCATTCTCCTTCGAATCCGAATCTTTACGCTCAATCAGTGCAAGCGCTCGTTCCGATGGAAGCTGACAGGAAACAAAATCCTGCGCCCGAATAGTTGCCGACAAGAGCAACATAAACGACGCCATACGTGCGATCCTCACCGTATCGACTTCTACACGGCAAATCGAACTTGTCTGCTCCAATCCGTCGCGATAACACCGACATTAACTCCAACTGCTACCTCTACGCCTGCGCGGACCCCAACGCTGATTTCTACTCCAAAACCTACATCGTCACCAAGATCTAGCCCGCCACCGAGGCCTCGGCCTACTGCTGCGCCGCGTTCAGCTTAGAGGTAGAGGTAGTGACTAATGACCGGGGACCAGCTGTGCATTGCAAAGTCGAGCAGCTGCAGAGGCAAGTTGAAGCACTTACTGCGGGCTTACAGAAAGTGAACGCGCAGCTTGAAGCGAACAACGCTGCCCCTCGAAGCGTTTTGAATAGTTACTAAAAGCAGCCGGCTCCACAACGTTACTGCATAGGCGAAAAAACGCCGAAAAGTGCGCTCACTGCTAATTGTGAGTCGTGAGCGCGACAAAACGATTAACCGCGTATCATGCGAGGTCCTACATGAAAATTAGGTGACGCCTGACTAGATAAATTCGTACGGTTTCTGTAAAAAACGACTCCCATTAAAAAAAGATCTGAATCGCTCACGCGCCAACTCAAACTAAACCCGGAAAAAGAAGCAAAACATACAATGCCACAAAAACTGAAGGAACATCACACGAAGGCTGCTGAACACCATGAACACGCGGCGAAGCATCATCGCAAAGCAGCCGAACATCATGGCTCCGGCAAACACGAGACGGCGGCTCACCATGCGCATGCCGCGCACGGTCATCAGTTGCACGCGACGCATCACGCTAGTGAAGCAGCAAAGCGTCACGTCGAGGTGCACGGGCACAAGTAAGCCAGCTTAGCCATTCGGTGGAAAGCCCTGCCAATAATTGCTCGCAGGGCTTTGTGTTTCAACGCCGATGCGATCGCAGGCCGCCAATTTACTGGGAAATAATCGCAGACACTCAGCAAAGCGGGTTCGAGCTGGGGCTGCGTCTCAGCCGTAGATTCTAGCGGGCGAACGATCTGGATTGCTGACGCGCATCGCGACGACGGAAAGCGTTTCGTTGTGCGTGCGGATGAAAAGGTAAGCGCTTTTCTGCACCTAGAAGCGACGATTCGCTCCCAATAGTTAGGTGGCTGGTTGTATCGAGAATTTATTCTTGTCCAAGCTTGCGATCCATGTGTCAAATATCTCCTGTCCCAGTGGATTGACCTTTGGTTCTTAAAACGACGCAAGCGATTCGCCGAGTCGTGTTAGAATAGCACCCTGAACTCGAAGATCGCCGCCTGTACACTCGATAGCAACACGCTTCGCACCGTACCTAGCTAGAAACCGGTTGCCTTTGTTAAAGTTGAGTCACGTCGTGAGCGGGTCGGCAAATAGGCCAATTTCGCTCGATTCGTTTCAACATTTCAGCTCTTTGCCTCTCAATCGCCGTTTAGCTTTTTTAGATTTAAGGTTGTACATATCTTCTCTTGAACACGCGGTGTCGGACGATGGTGATGACGAGCCCAGACTGTTTATGAGCGGCTTCTTCCAGGAGTTGCAGCGGCGAAAGGTTTATCGCGTCGCCGCCGCCTATATCATCGCTGCGGGATTCATTATTCAGATAGGATCAGCCGTTTTTCCGGCGTGGGAGTTGCCGAATTGGACGCTTCGTCTTGTGGTCGTACTTTTGCTGATCGGGTTCCCGATTGCACTCATCCTTGCCTGGGCCTACGACGTTACGCCGCAAGGAATTCAGGCGACAGCAAGAGTTCCGGGAGCGCATCGGCGCCGCAATCTTATCCTCCTCGTCGCCGCCGGCGCGATAATTTCTACCGCTACGGGATTTTTTTTGTTGCCGCGCGCCTCGGCGCGCAAGATCGACAAATCGGTCGCGGTGCTGCCCTTTCAAAATCTGAGCGATGAAAAGGCAAACACATATTTCGCCGAGGGCATCCAGAATGAGATTCTGACGAAATTAGCGACGGTACGGGATCTCAAGGTCATTTCGCGAACCTCGACGGCGAAGTATCAGAGCAAGCCGGACAACTTAAAGACAGTCGCGCAAGAGCTCGGCGTTTCCACTATCCTCGAGGGGACGGTGCAGAGAGCTGGCGACAAAGTTCGGGTGAATGTGCAGTTGATCGATGCCCGCGCTGATACGCATCTTTGGGCGAACAGTTATGACCGTGACTTTAAGGATGTCCTAGCGGTTGAGAGCGAGGTTTCACAGGAAATCGCGGAGGCCTTGAAAGCGAATCTCTCGCCGAGCGAATCGCATGTTCTGGCCTCAGCCCGAACGCATGATACGGAAGCTTACGATCTTTTTTTGAGAGGCGAGTATGAGTTTCACCAAGCCGAAAGCAGTCTGGCCGCAGACGCCTACGATCGTGCCGACGCGTTTTACCGGCAGGCGCTGGCACGCGATCCAAACTTTGCCGAGGCCGCCGCGGAGCTCGCACGCAGTCGACTATCGCGGCACTGGTTCGTCTCTCCTTTGGCGCCAGCGGAATTAGAGGAGGTGAAGTCGCTCATTGACCGCGCTCTGGCGCTGGCTCCAAATTCTCCAGAAGCGCACTTTGCGCTGGGATTATTCTCTTATTGGGGTCATCGCCGATACGAAATGGCGCTGGCAGAGTTCAACCGCACGCTGGAATTGCAACCTAACAACGCCGACGCGCGGGCGTATTGCGCGTACGTTTACCGCCGCCGCGGCGAATGGGAGCGCTCGCTGGCCGATTCTCAACGGGCGGAGGAACTCGACCCGCGCGACGCCAGAATCCCGACCAATATCGGAGTGACCTGCAATGCATTGCGTCAGTGGAAGGATGCGGAGCGTGCCGAATTGCGAGCTCTCGCCATCGATCCGCACAACACACTGGCAGCGCTATTTCTGCTCGGCACTCGCCTCAACGCGACGGGCGATGTCGACTCGGCCCGGCGGCCTCTCGATGGTTTTCCAGAGCTGATCAAAGGCATCCCCGGCGGCGCCGGCGGCCCCCGTGGCGCTACCGGAGCCGGCGACATTAGTGCAGTCATTGGCTGGCCGGTTTACCTCGACGTGATCGAAAGACGTTTCACCGATGCTTTACAAGCTGTCGAGAAGAGGGTGGTCAACGACGATCGCGCGCATCTTCAACAGCTTGCCGGGCGTGTCGCCATTCGCGTGCTGGCGGGAGAGCCTGAGGCAGCCAAATCAATGGGAGAAGAAGCGCTGCCGTTACTCGAGGCCAGATTCAGAGAGCGACCGGATGACACTTTCGCGATGACGGAGCTATCTTGGGTTTACCTCGCCTTGGCACGCAATGCCGATGCGCTGCGCCTTTCTAGACAAGCGGCGGATACAATCTCCATCGAAAAGGATGCTCTGGCCGGCGCAAGTGCGGGCGCACCGGAGGAAGCCATTAAGAGGCTTCGACGTTTGCTCTCAATCCCGGCGGGCGGGGCAGCGTCCATCGCTGCTTTGAAGATTGACCCGGTCTGGGATACGATCCGTAACCGTCCTGATTTCCAGCAGCTGCTCTCAGGTCCGGAGCAGATCGGAGCTAATAAGTAACAGGAGTGGATCTTCGGAACTTCTTTGCCGAACTCAAACGGCGCAACGTTTACAAGGTCGCAATCGCCTAAGCGGTTGTCGCTTGGCTGTTGATCCAGGTCGCGACACTTTACGGCTCTTTGAAGTTGCCCGCGTGCTCGTGCGTTTCGATCACGGTGCGAGTCTCATCGTAAACGCGGATCACCGCATCCTGTGAGCGGCTGTAAAACTTGGCATAATCGATTGCATTGCTGATTGCATTTGGCTCACCGTACCGCAGCGCACCAAACGGCAGCGCATCGGAAATTAGATTAACGCCGCGATGATCTTTACGCGGGCGGACTTCGTAAATGTGCTTTTCTTGTGCCACATCGAAATCGGCGTGAGATTCAGAACACTACGTTTTTAGGATGCAAAGCTTTCTCACTTACCTCTCAGAAAGATGTAAATGGGCATCAAAAGGGACAGGCGCAGTTTGTGGGTGGGTATCTCTCATTGTTGGAGCCACGCTAGCGGTTCTTCTGTGGTTTTATCCGCGGTGGTTTCACGACCACATTTCGGATCGACTGAACGCATGTGTCCTCGTTATGGTACCGTTACTGGCTGGAACAAGCGCATTTCTCGTTCGGTGGTTCGTTTCTCCCTATCCAATTTATATGCAGGTTCGAAGGACGCTAGACACGCTAACCGACACAAAGAAGGAGGAACGCGCTAAAGCTGTCCACGGCTGCTTTGAGCGAAGCGCTGCGATCCTAAAACAACACCATTCAGTCTTACTGTCCTTTCACGCGCTATCGCGTGCGGAGGGGCACAGATTGGAATCTAATCAAGAGGTAGCGGAGGTTTGCGATCTAATTGAAGAGGCTGGATACGATCATCCATTTGAGGGAATATCGCCGGGATACGTGCCAGAAAAAGATTGGCTGCTTTTCTTAAAGTACGTCAGACACGCTCCTAATATCAATCCAGAAGAGGGCAAGGATTATGTTGACGCTGCCGATCGGTGGCGACAAGACCACGGCTATCCTTTGCCACCTGACGATGCTGATTTCGTATCGTTAGTTGAACGAACGTTGATGCGATGATGAAAATGACCCAAGCCGCGGGATGATACTTTCTCGATCACGTTGCCCGCTTTATCGTAGGCGCGAATCACGGCATGATAGGAACGGCTGAAAAACCGGAATGGTGTCCGAGGCAGGTCGCAAGCTGGCGCTAAAAAAAAGCAATTGACCGGCAGCAGTCCGCGAACCGACCTGATAGCGTTTGCGGTCAAATGAAGCCTGCGTTGCGCGTCGGCATTTTCGCAGCCGCAATCTTACCAGCATTAGCTGCTTTTGGTGGCGCGCGGCACTTTACTTTTCTTTACGAGGCCAATACGTCAGCGCCTGGCGGCCTCGAGCTGGAAAATTGGGTCACCTGGCGGCATGCCACAGGGCCGAGCCGATTCGATCAAGTCGATTTCCGTCACGAACTCGAATACGGCGTAACCGACAAATTCCAGGCAAGCATTTATCTCGCGGACTGGTTTTACAAAAGCGATCCGGAACATTCCGGCTTTACCTATTCGGATACGGCGATCGAGTTGATCTACAATCTCACTAATCCAGTTGTCGATCCTGTCGGTTTGTCGATCTATGGAGAGCTAAGAGCGGGCGATCGAGTGATCGAATTGGAATCGAAGTTGATCGGCCAAAAAAACTTTGGACCGCTTATCCTCGCTTATAACGCCACACTTGAATCAGTATGGGAAGGAAGTGATTTCGCCGAGCGGGAAGGCGAATTCAGCCAGGCGCTTGGTGCAAGCTATGAGATCTCGCCACGCGTTTCCGCGGGAATAGAACTGCTGCACGAATTCGTATTTCCAGAGTGGCGCGACACGGAAAAGATCCGAAATTTCTTCGTCGGGCCGAACGTCTCTTATCGCCATCGAAATTGGTTTGTGACGATCACCGCTCTCGCGCAAGCGACTGATACGCAGGGCGAGCCGGATTTCCAACTGCGTACAATTTTTGGAATGGGTCTCTGAGATGAAGAAGGCGTGGGTCTTCGTCGTGCTCGCTTGCCTGTTAGTCAGTTGCGAATCGACCAACTACGCGCCGCCCGTTACTTCGCAGATGGCGACCGCAAGAAAGGGAGAACGCGTCGAACTTGCGATGTTGCGTGAGGGCCGGACGCTTTTCGTGCATCGCTGCATCGAATGCCACACGCTGCCGGTGCTCTGGCATTACAGCACCGAAGATTGGCCAGGCATCGTCGATAGCATGTCGCATCGCGCGAGTCTGAAACCGGCCGAGCGCGACGCTATCGTCGCCTATATTCTAGCCGTGCGATTCGCTGAACATTGATTAGTTGTGCGGCAATCGCATCACCACTGTATTATTTCGAGCGCATGCTGTTATTGGGAAATTAGTGCATCATGTGACCAGCCATAAAACTTCCCGCAGCCGATTCATTACTGATTGGGTTTGGCTCGCGATACCAGCGGACAAATCGGCCTGAACCAATGATGAATCGCTTTTCACAATTTTGTGCGCTCGGCGCTACCCTCATGGCGTTGAGCAGCTGTAGCACTGTGAACGACCTGATCACATCGAACCTGCCGGAGAGTCATTCCGGCCGGCCATCGATCATCGTGAGCCTGCGAGAGCAGGAAGCCTATCTCTACCGCGCAGGGTATAGAACTGCGTCGTCCCGCATATCCAGCGGCCGAGAAGGATATCGCACTCCGATTGGGCGCTTTCAGGTCATCCGTAAGGACGAAAATCATCGGTCCAGTGTCTATGGTGACTATGTTGACGACTCGGGCCGGGTCGTGAGGGCCAACGTCGATAGCAGGCGTGACAGCAGACCGCCGCATTCGCACTTTGTGGGCGCCCCGATGCCCTACTTTCTCGAATTCTCCCCAGGCTATGGATTGCATCAAGGCTACCTGCCAGGCGTGCCCGCGTCACACGGATGCATTAGGATGCCCTATTGGAAAGCGCGTCAGTTTTATAACGTCGCTCACATCGGAACACCAGTGGTCGTAAAACCTTAGTGACGTGCGCCGCGCCGCGGCACGTTCACGCTGACTGTTTCCGTCTTGGTACCATTGCGCTTGCCAGCATCGTCTGAACAATTTGGCCTCGCTGATTAGTCGTGACATTGCGCAGGCGAATGATCCCGAAGCCGGGCCGGGAACCGGACGGCCGGACATCGACAATTTCCGTTTCGACTGTCAGCACGTCATCCGGGCGCACGACATTAGGCCAGCGCAGTTCATCAACCCCGAGGCCGATCGCGCCTTCGGCGAAGTTCAGAGTTTGCACTAACAGGCGCATGGTCATTGCCGCGGTGTGCCAGCCGCTCGCGACCAAGCCTTTAAAAATCGTTCGCTCGGCCTTTTTGCGGCTGAGATGAAACATCTGTGGATCAAATTTGTGAGCGAACTCGATGAGCTGCTTCTCCGTCACATTTAGCGGCTCAGATTTGAAACGATCTCCCACTTTCAAATCATCGAAGTAATGCTCTTTCATTGTGGCATAGGCGAAACCACATTCATGCGTTATCGCTCAGGATTGGGCAATCCATAAGTGACGCTGTAGTACTAAGAGGCACTCGGAAAATCTCTGCTACCGATTCACCATCGCCATCGCCCAGTCGGGGTAACGCGCGCCGGCGACGGCTTCGTGCGGAGCAAACTCATCGATGCGCGCGAGATCGTCGCTGGTGAGAGTCACATCGAGTGCACCGATGTTTTCCTGCAAATACTTGCGTCGTTTCGTGCCGGGAATCGGCACGATGTCGTTGCCTTGCGCCAAAACCCAGGCCAACGCCAGCTGCGCGGGCGTGCATTTTTTCTCGTGCGCGATTTCTTCGACACGCTTAACCAAATCGACATTGCGCTGAAAATTTTCGCCTTGGAATCGTGGCAAAGTGTGCCGGTAATCATGTTCCGGCAGATGCTCACGTTTTTTTATTTGCCCCGTCAAAAATCCGCGACCGAGCGGACTGTAAGGAACGAAGCCAATGCCGAGCTCGCGACATACGCTGAGGACGTCCTTTTCGGGATCGCGCGTCCAGAGGGAATATTCCGATTGCAACGCCGTGATGGGATGAACGGCGTGCGCCCGGCGGATTGTCTCCGCGCCCGCTTCGGATAGACCGAGAAAGCGCAGCTTGCCGTGACGCACAAGCTCTGCCATAGCGCCGACGGTTTCTTCAATCGGCGTGTCCGGATCCACCCGATGTTGATAATAGAGATCTATCACCTCCACACCAAGCCTGCGCAGACTTGCATCGCACGCTTTGCGTACGTAATTGGGCTTGCCGCTGACGCCGCGGTAATCCGGCCTCGCCGGATCGCGCACGATTCCAAATTTTGTAGCAATAATAACCCGCTCACGATGCGCTCGCAGCGCCCGTCCAACCAATTGTTCATTAGTGTGCGGCCCGTACATGTCGGCGGTGTCGAAAAACGTGATGCCGAGTTCCAGCGCCCGATGGATCGTGGCGATGGATTCCTGATCGTCGCGCCCGCCATAAAAATCCGACATTCCCATACAGCCGAGACCGATTGCCGAGACAACCGGGCCGCCGCGCCCGAGTTTTCGCTGCTTCATAATTGCTGAGATTCGATTGTTAGTTTTGGAGTGCGCGGACATGTCCGCGCTATCAAAGCGGCGACATGTCGCCGCACTCCAAGATCGGACGCTGAGGAGATGAATTCAAACTTTGGCATAATGCGACGAATGCGAGACGCGGCTTGATACCGACTACAAACCGGTTGCGGCCATAGCTTCAACAAAATCCGAGGGCAAGGGCGCTTCAAAATTTTTCCATTCACCGGTGCGTGGATGACGAAAGCCAAGCTTCCACGCATGCAACATTTGGCGCGGCAAATTTTTTGCAAACCGCAGCGCATAGATTTTATCCCCGAGCACCGGATGACCGAGATGATGAAGATGCACGCGAATTTGATGAGTGCGCCCGCTGTGCAGCCGACATTCAATTAAACTTACCTGATCACTCGAGCGAATGACGCGATAATCGGTTTTGGCCGCGCGTCCACGCCTTGCGCTCACACTCATTCGTTGGCGATGGACCGGATGTCGCCCGATTTTCTCGTCGATTATGCCAGCCGGTTTGCGCAGTTTCCCCGCGACCAGCGCGAGATAAATTTTTTCCACGGTGCGCGCGGCGAACTGTTTTGATAATTCCCGATGCGCAGTGTCGTTTTTGGCTACCACCAGACAGCCGCTTGTTTCCTTATCAAGCCGATGAACTATTCCGGGCCGCTCTTTTCCACCGATGCCCGATAGTGTCGTGCAGTAGCTGAGCAACGCATTGACCAAAGTGTGTTCGCGCTGACCGGCGCCTGGATGAACGGTGAGTCCGGCCGGTTTGTTGATGACTATGAGATCTTCTTCTTCGAAGAGAACGTCGAGTGGAATCGGCTCCGGGAGTGTCTCGATCTTCTCCAGCGGCGGCTCGAGAAGATCAATCTTGTCGCCGCTTCGGACAATTTGCCGCGGCCGGGTGGCTTGCTCGTTGAGCCGAACGAACCCGGCCCGGATCAACTGCTGAAGGCGCGAACGCGAATATTCCGGAAGCCGTTTCGCCAGAAACCGATCAAGGCGCAGCTTGGCGTCGTTTGCCGACACGACAAACTCGATAGGCGTCGAATCTTTCAAGGTTTCGGAACTAGATTAGAACAAGAGCATGAGCAAGAGTAGGTGTAGGAAGAAGAAACAAACAGGGATGAACGAATCTCGCGCCTGAGAGTCAGATTTTAGACGAATCGTTGCCACAAGGGCTCTTTGGCACGATGTTTTTCTGCACATGGCACAACAAAACCCGCCACCACCGCCACCATTTCCTTCACCGGAGGAGCTGAAGACCAAGATTACGGAGTTTATGAAACAGAACTTCGGCGATCGGGTCTCGGTTGCGACGATTGCTGAGCCTGAGCAGGCCACAGCAGAGGAGGATGAAAAACCAGAAAAGGCCGACCACAACGAGTTCGAATTCAATCTCCTGCCTCGCGATATTAAAGCGCATCTCGATCGGTTCGTCATAAAGCAGGACGAGGCTAAGAAGGTTCTCGCGATTGCCGTTTGCGATCATTACAACCATGCCAATTATCTGCGCCGGCTCGAGAAAGAAGATGCCAGGCGGGCGGAGGAGATCGAATACATCAAGCAGAATGTGATCCTGGTCGGGCCCACCGGGGTCGGTAAAACATATCTGATCAAACATATCGCCGATCTGATCAAAGTGCCCTTTGTGAAGGCGGACGCGACGAAGTTCAGCGAGACCGGTTATGTCGGCGGTGACGTTGAGGATTTGGTGCGCGAGCTGGTGCACAAAGCCGATGGCGATCTGAACCTGGCGCAATTCGGAATCATTTACATCGACGAGATCGACAAGATCGCTGCGACTGGAAATTTGATCGGCCGGGATGTGAGCGGACGCGGTGTGCAGACGACGCTGTTGAAGTTAATGGAGGAAACAGAAGTGCCCGTCCGCAGTATGAACGATCTACAGGCGCAGCTACAGGCCGCATTCGAATTTCAAAGACGCGGCAAAGCAAAACGCGAAACGATTAACACCCGGCACATTCTCTTCGTAGTAAGCGGGGCGTTTGAGAAGCTGAAAGAACAGGTGGCGCGGCGTGTGCGCCAGGGACAGATAGGATTTCGGGCCGAACCGGTTCAGGTGATGGACAACGAATTGTTCCAGCATGTGACCACAAAGGATTTCATCGAGTACGGTTTCGAACCGGAATTCATCGGCCGGTTACCGGTGCGAGTCGTTTGTGAGGACCTCGACGCTGATGATCTTTTCAACATCATGAGATATTCCGAGGGCAGTTTGCTCCGGCAATACGAGCGCGCGTTTCGTGCCTACGGCATCGAGATCAGTTTTGAGGATGAGGCGCTCCGTCTGCTATCAGAGGCTGCGGCAAAGGAACAGACCGGCGCGCGCGGATTGCTGACCGTCTTTGAAAAGCTGTTCCGTGATTACAAATATTATCTGGCCGGCTCTGGCCTGACCCAGTTGCGCGTGACAGCGGATCTCGTGCGCGAACCGCAGCGTGTGCTCGATCGCTTACGGGTTGAAGGACACAAGCTGGAGGCGCAAATGCTCGAAGCCGGTGCACGTCAGTTTGCCGAGAAATTCAGCAATGAGCACGGATTGGAAATTGTTTTCGATGAGACTGCAATACGGCGCCTGGTCGAGCGCGCACAAACTGAGCGGATGACCATGAGCGATCTGTGCGCTCATTTATTCAAGGATTATCAGTTCGGATTAAACCTGATCAAAAAGAACACGGGCCGAACCAAGTTTGTTCTAAACGCCGAGGCAATCGACGCTCCGGACAAATTCCTGAGCGAGATGGTGGTGCAGTCCTACTACCCAGCGTCAGTCGCGCAAAAAGCTTGATTGTTGATGAAGCGATTGTTGATCACAACGCTCGTAATTGGAGTCGGCGTCGCTTTCGCAATCGGGGCACTCCATGCCAGCAAATCTCTGGGAGGTATTGAGAATGCCGGTGCACGGCTTGTCTCCGATTATGCCGGCGCGACGAGAATCGAGGGCGAAAAGTGGCAATACGTTTTCATCTTACTGGTTGCTCTTATTGTCGCCTGGTTCAGCCTCAGCATCGTTCCGCGATGGCGTAGCCGCCTGCTGGTTGGTCTGTTGTTGGTGGAATTATTTGCGCTTTCATGGGTCTGCTCTCTTTACCGAGTATTCTTCCAGCCGATTCCCTCCGTTCTGGCGCTCGTACTTGCATTCGCGGTCACTGAAGGCTGGTCGGCTTTTTTACGGAGGGACCGCTCGCATCTGGTACGAACATTTTTTGCCGATCGCCTCTCTAGAAAGGAATTTCGCCGCGTTACCGACGGAACAGCTCCGTTCGATCCCCAGCCAAAACCATACGCAGTAAGTGTGGTGGTGTGCGATATCGGCAACAAACTTGCGTTCGCGAAAGATTCTGAGCCCGCCGCTTTTGCGGAAGCGACTGCAAAATTTATTCGCGAGACCACTGCGCATCTCATTGAACAAGGTGCTTATCTGCACGCCGCCGACGGAGAGGGCGTCGTCGCGATCTTTGGATTTCCCGTTCCGAACTCTGGGCATGCCGAACAAGCAGTCCGCGTTGTCCTCGACATCAATAAGAATTTCCGGGAGCGCCGCGGAGATGACGAAGACACCTCTGGCAGAAGGCGCATCTGCGCGGGAATCAGCTCGGGCACGATTGTTGCCGGTGCGATAAAGGACAGCGAACGGCCTCTGCTTCTGGCGAGCGGCGAAGCGATTGACCTGGCTCGCAGATTCTGCGCCCTGAATCATTTCTACGGATCAAACGCTCTGATGGACACTGCTACTTTTGATGGAGTGAGTGACGCCATTGTTGCGCGCCCGATCGACTTTGTGAACGGGCTGAATTCGCGTGATCGGCTTGAAATCTACGAGCCTCTTTGGCTCGCTGCGGAGGCCAAGCCAGAACACATCGCGCGCCGGGACTCCTTCTGGAGCGGCGTAGTTCTTTACCGAGAAAAACGCTGGGCGGAAGCGTACACTGAATTTCAGAAGGCGCGGGGCTCTGAGGGGGAAGATGATCCTCCGTTGCAATTTTATTTGCGCAGGCTCGAGCCGCTTCTTCTTCAGTTGACGGAATCGCACGCGGAGTAAATCTGCCAAAGGACGGATTGGCCGTCGCGAACCTGAGCGCGCTTTGAGAAGAACTGAATATCCCGCGGCAATCCGGAATTTGATTGCGCAACTGCGGCAAATGCCGGGAGTCGGCCCTCGCTCCGCCGAGCGGATCGCGCTTTGGATGGTATGCGCGCGCAACGATCAGCCGGAGCAGATTGCGCGCGCTGTCGCAGAGACCCGCCAGTCAATTCGAGCCTGCAACCTTTGCGGATTTTTTGCTTCCGGCGAGGTCTGCGAAATATGCGCGGACTCCTCGCGCTCGACGGAATTGCTGTGCGTCGTAGAACAACCAACTGATATCCTCCCCCTGGAAAAGACCCGAGCGTTTCGCGGCCGGTATCATTCTCTCGGAGGCAAAATTTCGCCGCTCGATCACGTCGGCCCTGAAGATTTGCGCATCAAGGAATTACTGGAGCGCATCGACCGGGAAAAGGTCACTGAAATTATTTTCGCGCTGCCTGCCGATGTGGAAGGTGAAGCCACGACAAATTACATTGTCGATCTGTTAAAGGACAAACCGATCACGCTCACTCGCATTGCCCGCGGTATTCCAGCCGGCGGCGGTCTTGAATCGGCCGATGAATTGACGCTAGCAGCTGCGCTGTCGGGTAGGACGAAGATTTGATCGTTAACAGGTTGAAGGGTTGAAGCCTTAAGCTTCGTTGTCATTCTGAGCGAAGCGAAGAATCTCTAGTTGTTTCTTCGGCGGTGCCCAAAAATGATAAATCAGAGATGTTTCGCTTCGCTCAACATGACAGGAATGGCGTGTAACGCTTCAACGCTTCAACTTTTTATGTTCAACGTTTTAACTTTTGTAACATTTTTAACGCTGTAACTTTCTTGGAAATGTCGTGCGTAAAGATTGATCCAGCATTGCACCAGGCGCAGAAGCCGCCCTGGATCAAAGTGCGGCTGCCGTCGAATCCGGTTTTCTTTTCGACAAAGGCGCTCATTTCCGATTTGCGCTTACACACCGTCTGCGAGAGCGCGCAATGCCCAAACCGCTGGGAATGCTGGAGCCAGGGAACAGCCACCTTCATGATTGCAGGTGACCGGTGTACGCGCGCATGCGGATTTTGCGCGGTGACAACGGCAAAACCTTTTGACTTGGAAAAAGATGAACCGCAGCGCGTGGCTGAAGCGGTGCGCCGGATGAAGTTGAAACACGTCGTGATCACTGGCGTCGCGCGCGACGATCTGAAGGATGGCGGCGCCGATCATTTTGCCCGTACGATCACGGCGATACGGAAAATGGATCCATCGATCGTTGTCGAAGTGCTGGTGCCCGATTTTCACGCACAGGATTGGTGTATCCAAGTCGTGCTCGACGCCAGCCCGGACATTTACAATCACAACATGGAAACGGTGGAACGCCTGACACCGCTGGTTCGCTCGCGCGCAAGGTATCGGACATCCTTGCGAGTTTTGCGCCGGGCGAAGGAACTCGCGTCCGGCAGCTGCCGGATTGTGACCAAGAGCGGCGTGATGCTTGGTCTTGGTGAAAAAGAGACGGAACTTTTTCAGACGATGGACGATTTGCGCGAGGTCGGTTGTGAAGTCCTGACTCTGGGGCAGTATTTGCGCCCGACTGCGAAACATTTGCCGGTAGTCGAATACATCACGCCTGAGCAATTCAATTACTACGGCGATATCGCGCGTCGAAAAGGTTTTCTCTACGTTGCTTCTGGCCCCCTGGTCCGCAGCTCTTACCATGCGGCGGATTTCCATCCGGTGGTCCGGCAATGAAGGAAGAAAAAGAAACAACGCCAGCAGAGACGCAGGCGAAAATTCTGGGCTGTAGCGTCCGCTGTCCTCAGCGGATTTGGTGTCACGAAGCCAAGAGCCTCTGCGCTGAGGACAGCGCACCCTACAGCACGGACTTTCACCCGATGGTGCGCCGATGACAGAAGGGCAGGGCGATCCGCTCGCTCAGATCCGTTCGCAAACCGCCGCGGTTATTCCTGCGTATGACGACGAAAAACATATCGGCGACATCGTTCGTCGAACTCGCGAGCGACTCGACTGCGTGCTCGTGGTTGATGATGGCTCGAGCGATACCACCGCCCAACGCGCACGCGAAGCCGGAGCTGAAGTCATTGTTCACAATCAAAATCGCGGCAAAGGCGAAGCGATCAAGACAGGACTCGGACAATGCTTGGACCGAGAAATCACATGGGTGAGCCTGCTTGATTCCGACGGTCAACATCTTCCCGAGGAAATCGATCGTTTCCTGGCAGCGGCCACCTCAGCGACAGCGCCTCCCTTTTTCATCGGCAGTCGCATGAACAACGTGGCTGGCATGCCGTTTCTCCGGCGCGTCGTGAATCGTTATATGAGCAGACAGATCAGCCGTCTTTGTCGACAACAAATTCCGGATACGCAATGCGGGTTCCGGATGGTACATCGACAATTGATTCCAGATTTACTGGGCGGCGGAGACCGTTTTGATTACGAAACCGAAGTGCTCATCATCGCCAGCCGCAAAGGCTACCGGATCGAATCAGTCCGAATCACCACTGTTTATACTGATCAAGTGAGCAAAATCCATCCCGTGCGTGATGCGCTGCGTTTTTTCAAACTGATGTGGCGGTACCGCAAACTGCCTCGCGCCGCGGGCAGCCGCTCCGGGTATTGAAGTCACGGCTTTCTCGCTGGAAGCGGTTTCGAGCTTCTTAGGATTTCGGCCTCGGGCGTGAGTGTGGCTGGTTTTCCGCTAAATATGAGACGGTTCGGTTTTTGAGCGAGCGTTTCGACGAGCTCTTTTGCGTACGTGGTGACCACCTTCAGGTTCAAGAGCGTCACGTGCAGTTGCTTCAACTGTTCCTGGAGCTGCTTGTCCGTCGTTTTGATGAAAGTATCAGCTGTGCCAAACACTGTATTCGCACTTTTTTCTACGCCCTCAAGATTCGTGATCACGTTCTGTAAGTTGTCCACGTCGAGCTTAAGCGAATCGGCTAATGGACCGAGCTTCGGAGTGAAGTCGCTCAGATCTTTCTTCAGTCCTGTGACTGTGACATTGAGATTATCGAGCAACTTGTTTGCATTATCGAATAACGGTCCGGCTGCCGCCGTGATTTGCTCGAGGCCGTAAGCGGGATGGCCTTCGATTGAAGCGTTGTTTGCCAGCGTCTGGCCACCGGGGGTGCCCGCGGAGAGTGCCACGAATTTTGGTGAGAGCATGGTATCGGAGCTGAGCGTGGCAGTGACATCCGTGGGCAACGGCGGAATTCCTTCATCAAGACTGACCGTCACCTGGACAGCGTCCTTTTTGTTTGCGCTGGCTTCGCGCTCCTGTGCAGTGAGATGCCGCATCGCAATGACGCGTCCGGCTGGCGCGCCTGCATAGCGCACCTCGGAATTCACTTTTATGCCCGTCACATCCTCATAGTTAATTTGCAGGGTGCGTGTCGGTTTTTTAAGCCGATACCCTGAGAGCGCGAAAGTGAGCGCGGCGAGCAGGACGATGCTGCACACGACTACGAACAAGGCGACGAAGTAATCGGACACATTGCGCTTCATGGATGCTTGTGATGAAAACGGAATCGCCCGCCCAGGAACGGGCGGGGTCGGACATGTTGATGATCTTTATGCTCTTCCTGTGAAACGTTCAACGAAATCGGCCCGTCAGCCTGACCGTGTATAAATTGCTGCACTTCCGGATTTGGACTGTTCCGAATTTCATCCGGCGTGCCTTGCGCCACGATCGAGCCATGTCCAAGCATAATCATGCGTGTCGCGATACGAAAGGCACTAGTCATATCGTGTGATACGACGACTGCGGTCATGTGGCTGCGTTGAGTCAACTTCAGCGTTAGCTGGTCCACCACGGCAGTCATGATTGGATCGAGACCGGAGGTCGGCTCGTCGCTGAATAGCAATTCCGGATCGAGAGCAAGCGCGCGCGCAAGTCCTACGCGCTTCTTCATTCCCCCGCTAATTTCATCTGGCTTAAGATCTTCAAACCCAGTCAAGCCAACCATCTCAAGCTTTCCTCTCACGATTTCTTCGATTTCGTCGGGCGACTTGCCGGTGTGCTGCAGCAGTGGCAGGGCGACATTCTCGCCCACTGTAAGAGATGCGAGTAGCGCGCCGGACTGGAACAACATCCCGAATCGCAGCCGCACGCGTTCGATCTCGCGTTCCTTCATTCCTGTAATTTCTTCTCCAAAAAGTTTCACCGAACCTGAAGTCGGTTTCATCGAGCCGATCATATGCCGGAGCAGTGTGCTCTTGCCGCAGCCGCTGCCTCCCATAATAACGAGAGTTTCGCCACGATGAACGTTAAATGAGATATCGTCGAGCACGCCCCGATCTCCGAATCTGCGGACGAGATTGTTCACCTCGATGATGGTTTCTCCGTTGGAATTCATGCGGCAAAGAAAAATATGCCAGTCAATACGGCATTCATAACCAACATCGCCAGCAAAGCTTGCACGACTGAAGCTGTTGTCGCCTGACCGACGCCCTCGGCGCCGCCTTCGACATTGAGCCCGGCGTTACATGCTATGGTGATAACGATCCACGCGAACACCACGCTCTTGATCATTCCAGAATACAAATCCCATGTGTCTGCGCTTTCCAAGGCTCGCAGGATATATCCAGCGGTATTGAAATCGAGAGCGAAGCGGCACACAGCCCAGCCGCCGAGGATGCCAATGTAATTTCCGAAGATAGTCAGCGCCGGCAGCATAACCATCATGGCTAAGAAACGCGGCACTACCAGATATTGAACCGGGTTGATCGCCATTACCTCGAGTGCCTCGATCTCCTCAGACACTTTCATCGTGCCTAGCTCGGCTGCGACCGCAGATCCGCTTCGACCAATCACAATGACCGCGATCAGGACCGGCCCCATCTCACGCAGGAGCGTGAGCATCACGAGATCGGGAATGTACATCTCCGCACCGAGGCTTTCGAGAGAATGGGCGGCTTGCATGGCCAGCGTGACGCCAATACTGAAGGCCGTCAGCGCCACCATCGGCGCCGCACGTACTCCGATGAACACCATTTGCCGAAAGATCGGCGCGATCTTGAAAAATTGCCCGGTAAAGGGCGCAATCAAAATCCAGTAGAGCAAACTAAGATTAAGCTGGAGATAATTTTTCACTTGCCGCTTGAGCGCGCAGAATGCCAAGGTGCGCGCGTTGACGAAAGCTGAAACTTCAGGGCTTTAGTCACAAATCGTTTCGCAAGCTGAGGATCAACCCACAACACAATGGCTCAAAGCGAAATCGAAAACGTGCGCGCATTACTATGGTTCAAGCCGCGACCCGTTGGCTGGGCCGAGCGGCGCCAGCGCCTCGACGATATCGGTTCCGTCTGGCCGGTGGGTGATGATGTGAAGCGTGAGTCTGTAGATGTCGACGCTCTCGGCGGAGAATGGTCGATCGCTCCGAACAGTGATCCCTCCCGAGTCCTGATGTTCTTTCACGGAGGTGGCTATTGCTCCGGTTCAATCGTGAGCCATCGCCGCATGATCACGGAGGCGGGCCGGGCCGCTGGAACGCGGACGCTGGCCATTGCCTATCGACTCGCCCCGGAACATCCGTTTCCAGCAGCCTACGACGATGCGTTGACAGCGTGGCGCTTTTTGCGAAACGAAGGGATTCCAGCTGGGCGAATTGCTGTCGGTGGCGACAGCGCGGGCGCCGGCCTCGCAATAGCCTTGATCGGCCAGTTGCGCGATGCACACGACGAATGTCCCGCCTGCGCGTGGCTCGTATCGCCATGGACAGATTTAACGATGTCCGGCTCGACATTTGCCAGCAAAGAGGCCGTAGATCCGATCATCCATAAAGAGTATCTGAACGAACTGGCCGACGCATATCTTCCCCCAGGAACGGACAAAAAGGACCCGCGCGTCTCTCCTCTGTATGCAAATCTCACGGGCTTTCCTCCATTGCTGATCCAAGTGGGTTCTGCCGAAACATTGCTCGATGACGCTACTCGTTTCGCGAGCGCCGCAGGTGCGGCGGACGTTCGGGTGACTTTAGAAATTTGGCCGCACATGATTCACGCATGGCCTCTCTGGAACGCTCACCTTGAGCCCGGCCGCCGCGCCTTGGCGAACGCTGGTGCGTTTATTCGGGCGCATCTTTGATGCGCGCCAGGCTTGCTGCAAGGACTGACGGCTCCCCAGCTCCGAAAGCTTTCGGGGCTGCCCAAGCCGTCGCTCCTTGTTTAGATCAATCCGCGCTTCCGAAAGTCGCCGAGGTTGTTGCCGGAGGAGCGTTCCACTAGATCGATGGTGAACTTGAGCAAGCAAACTTCCCAGGCGTCGTCCACGCCGTGAATCACCGCGCTGAGCGCTTCGTTCTTGTCCTCGACCTTGCGCCGGGTGCGACTAATCACTGCGTCGATTGACTCGCGGAGGGTCTGTTCGCTTAGATCGGTTTTGCGGAATTGAAAGCCATAACGAAGCACCGCGATATTCCGAGTGTGCTCGCGCAGTTGTTCGATGTACCGCTCCGCTTTTTCTCCAAAACCCTCGAGTAAGAGTCTGCAATAATGCTCGGGAGCGAGAATCTGCGGACGTTCCGCGTGGATCTTCCCGTTGCGAATCCGGACCTGATCGACCCGATCCATCAACTCCGAGATCAGATAAAAATCGAAACTGGTGCTGCCAAAGGTCGCGATTTGTCTCTCCGGAGCGACGATGACATGCGTGTTTTCAATTGCGTAATCGAAGTCGTCCCTGGTCATTGCCATCGCACTAAGCTAGCGCTCCGACACTGGGAGTTCAAAGGCGAATCAGAGGTGACCGGCTGCGTGGCAGGTAGAACGACCCTACGATCGCGGCTATTCCTCAGTTGCTTTGCCATTCGCTTTGCGGTTTCGCTTCTCCGCCTTGCTGTTGAAAAAGCGACAAATATTGGCCGTAGCCTTCTTCCTTTAATTTGTCCACGGGGATAAAACGCAGCGCGGCTGAGTTAACGCAGAAGCGTTGCCCCGTCGGGGCCGGCCCATCATCGAAAACGTGGCCGAGGTGCGATTCGCTCGTTTTTGAACGGACCTCAGTGCGTTCCATTCCGTACGAGGAATCCTTTTTTTCCGTCACATTGCCGGGCGATATTGGTTTGGTAAAACTGGGCCAGCCCGTGCCGCTTTCGAATTTGTCCAGCGAGCTGAAGAGCGGTTCGCCCGTGATAATATCGACATAAATGCCCGGCCGGTGATTGTCCCAGTATGCATTGTGAAACGGTGTCTCGGTGCCGCATTCGCGGGTGACGTGATATTGATCTTTTGTCAACTTGCTCCGCAACTCGGCATCAGCTGGAACTTCTTTGGTTGGATTCATTTTCTCGGCCTCTTTTTTTTGTGTTTGAGCATAACCAAACAGAATGGAGCCGACAACTACAAGAAGCGTGCCGGCTAAACCGATCCACAGAGTCTTACGCGATCCGTGTGTGTATGTTAAACGTTTCGTGTTCATTGAATGTTCATCCCTTCATCCCTTATAGGCTTCTTTGATTATTATTTTACGCGCCAACGCCTTCTTTACAAATGTCACAGGCGCGGAGTCGGCGAGAAATCGCCCACTTTTATTATATTCGTATTCAACGCGAACAATGGTCGGCACCGAGGCCGCCCCAGAATGGATTCTTGATTTGAATCATCCGAGCGGTGGAATCTCGCTACTCGACATCCTGCCGCCCAGCTTCGGGGACGCGAATGTACCGGCGCAGAGCAATTAATCCGATCGGAGCGACGGATGCCGCGAGAGCGAAGATTAGCCACATCGTTTCCGGACGCCGCGGGCCGTGCTCCGGAACGAATGCCGCTAGGAACCAGCCGCCGGTGCCTACAAGGAGCTTACCAACAAGGAACGGAAGGTATGCCAGCGAGGCGTAAGACGCTTCCTGTCCTTTAGGGGCAATTGCGGCAGCATACTCGTACACTCGCGGCGAGTAGAACGCTTCTCCGATTGAGAACACGACCAGATAGAGCGCGGCCATGATGTAGTACGGGTGAATACTCCCACGTAGTCCGAGGTACCCATGGCCCAGCCACTGGCCCACGGCACTATCAGCAGCGGGCACGAACCATTGCGTCGGCAACGCCATGATAAATACTCCAGCAGCACAGATCACTCCGCCGATTATCACCATCCGATACGCCGCAAACTTTTGCGTCAGCGCGCCTACGATCGGCACCAAGCAAATGATAACGATCGCGTTGATGGCAGAAAGCTTGCCCACGGGCGCGTTCACCCCGAGTTCGCGAATGCCGAACTTCGGAAAAACGTAATCCATCTGCAAAAAGATGGCTTTGAGAAATCCGATGAAGAGGAAGAAAACAAGCAGCCGATAGAAGCCGGGTTGACCGATCAGCCGCCGGAAAAGATGCGCTGTGTGGATGGCACTTTGCCGCGCGGTATCTCCGATGCTTTTCCAAAAACTAGGCGGAGTCCCGTCATCGCCAGACGATTTTTCGATCACTCGGCCTCCGTTGTTCGCTTCTGCTCCTCGGCGAATGAAATAAATCACTGGAAACAGCACGATCTCAAATGCCAGGCTGACCATGAACAGTTGCTGGTATGAGCTTGGCTCAAATCCAAACAGACTGACGTGAAAGTGCAGTTGGCGGACGTAATCGAAAATCCATCCCGCTGCGAAATAGCCGACGTTCATTATCATGTAGATGATCGAGAACGAGATCGATCGCTGCGCTACCGTGGAGTACCGGCGCGTTGCCGCAAGCAGCACGGGCGTTCCAAGCGCCTCACCGACCGCTAATGGAAGAACGCCGCATGCGAGCGCCAGCGATGGGATCGTGGTAACGACCATTACGCTGCGCGCGATCGTGCAGATGGCGACGCCCAGGAAAAAAGTCCGGCGCAATCCGATTGCATCTGTCAGCGAGCCGGCGAGCAATGTGAACACAGTCATCGCCGGCGCCCAAACCCATCCGACCAGTGCTCCCGCGGCTTGATCGCTGAAACCGAGATCCTTCGACAGCCATAAAACCATCGTTTTGTTGGTGACAGAGTAGGCCGTGTAAATGAGAAACTTGATGAGGAACGTGAGCCACAAGTTCTGTTGCGCACCCTTCAGCACAGTGAATTTCGCGAGGAAACCGCGGATCGCTCCCGGAGCGACGTGTTCCTCCGGCGCGATTGCTTCTTTCAGTGTCTCAGGCACGGGATCGATCTTAGCACAAATCGACCACGATTCGCCCGTTCTCCCGGTCACATTTCTGGCTGGTCACGCCCGTTCTGTTTCGGTAAGAGGGAAACATGTCCCCGTCAGACGATCCTCATTACACTCTTTCGCTCGTCAACCACCGAACCGAACAAGGGCTCAAGCTCGAAATGATCGACCTGCCATCTCCCAGCCGCAGCTATCGCCTACGAGTTCACCCCGTGAGATAATCAGTGTCCAAATATTACGTTTACGTGTTACTGTCTCTGTCCGATAAACAGTTGTATGTCGGATTGACCGACAACCTACCTGTGCGCTTGGAGCAGCATAATGCCGGTCGAGTAGTTTCTACTAAACGTCGGGTTCCTTTTGAACTGCTGTATTGGGAAGGATGTCTGAACCGGAGTGACGCTGCATACTGAGAGAAGTATCTCAAGACCGCATGGGGAAAACGTTACCTCAAAAATCGTCTGCGGAGATATCTCGCGGGGTAAAACGGCCAGTGGGCGAAGAAATTGCCGGTGGCGAGCAAGACTGCGGTGATGCAGCAACTGCGCACGTGGTGGGTGGCACATTGAATTTGGTGCGTACATTTTCACTTTCACGTGCATTTGTAAATTTATAGATCTAATTCTCGTTAGATCTACAGCACCTCGGAAAATGACGCCGACTCCTTCACCTGGCGGTTTTTGGAATCTCGCGGGACCGGATTTCATCGTCCTCGCCATGATCATGCTCATGTGCGGCTTACCATACGTTGTCGTTATCGGCTTCATCGCAGCACGCAAAGGCAAGTCCGTTCCTTTGTTCTGCCTATTATGTTTCATTCCTATCGTGAACGTCGTGGCAGCTGTTTGGCTCGCGTCGCTCACAGACGCCGCTGTCAGCGCCCGCTTAGCAGATCTTGAGAGAAGGACGCCGCCACCGATCTAACCAATCGATGAAGCCAACGGCCCCATTGCGAAGCAACCTCAGCGGGCTTGCCACAGCACCCTGCCGTGGCTTATCTCTTTCTCGTTAGGCAAAAAACAATGAGTAGATTTGAGAGTATCACGATTAGGGAAGTCGAGTCTTCCGATCTCGAAACTTTCTATGAGCATCAACTCGACCCGGAAGCGATTAGGATGGCAGCATTCGTCTGTGAAGACCCAAAGGACAAGGTAGCTTTCGACGCCCATTGGGATAAAATTTTG
>WNFJ01193554.1_pt3 | contig 24508 bp, 24 predicted proteins | sample 5400461 | NCBI WGS metagenome assembly WNFJ01 (sample SAMN13153349, study PRJNA577476) | soil metagenome | isolation source: 115 cm saprolite on Douglas fir-dominated hillslope | place: USA:California | collected 2013-09-17
TGACCCGCCCACTTGCTGATGATGGAGATCGGGACGCCCGCATGCTCCATGACCGTCAGGGTTGTGTGCCTGCTGTCATGCAGGGTGATCCTGCGCAGTCCGGTCCGCTTGAGCAATCGGCCGAACTCATTCGGAGTACCACTCCGGGCGAACTGGCGTGCCCAACTCGTCGGTGATGACGTACTGGCCGCCGGAGTACCAGTCGAGCAGGGCGAGCCCGGACTGATACGCCGTACCCGCGTTCGCGCTCTCCTCCAACTGGAGCTTGCGCAGCGCCGTGAGCGCGTCATCGGCGGTAGCGTGGGCTTGCTGTTGCGGGACGTCGGCTCCTCGATCCGTACCTTTTACTCGACCAGTACCCGCGCCTGGTTCACGGTTAGAGTCTTGGCCTTCAGATCGATATCCGACCAGCGCAGGCCGAGTTCCCACGAGAACTAGGGTCGAGCCGCGGTGAGGCGTTGCAGGGCCGCGTCTGCTGGCGGTCCCCACGTGGCTTTTCCACCTGGGCGGCCGTGGACTCCGGCATCGCCAATGAGTATGCAGGCGAGTGCCTTACTTACCGCCCAGCCGCGAGCGCGGCGCAGGGTCGCTGCGTCAGCAGCCGACGAGTAGCTCTGATGGAAACGGTCGATGACCCCATCGGGCAGAAGCATCCAGCAGGCAGCCAGGTCACAGGCCGGGTCCCCCGCGCACATGTCGCCAAAGTCGACCACGCCGCAGAAATTGCCGTCTCTTGTCAGAAGATTAGCCGGGTGCAGGTCCCCGTGCAGCCACAGAGACGGACCTGTCCACTCAGGCGCAGCTAGCGCATCATCCCAGACCTCGCGTACGGCGTCCGGCTCGGAAATCAACCCACAATCGGTTGTCTCCTTCAGGAAATGCGCGAAACCTTCGCCGCTATCGGCCAGCGGACCACCTCGGTTGTTCCGGCCAGCAGGCGCGTCGTCAGGCGCGGGCTGATGTAGGGCTGCTAGGAAAGCCGCCAAGGTATCGGCTGCCTCGGCACCGCGAGTCGCAGGGGCGCGGTCAGCAGGTTCACCGGCGACCCAGGTAGTGACAATCCAAGGGCGCGGGAACCGCACGGAAGGCTGGCCTAGACGCTGCGGAACAGGTATCTGCAATGGGAGGCGCGGCGCTATAGCAGGCAGCAAGGTGTGCTCCTTGAGGAGCAGCTCGTCTGCGTCCTGAGTGGCCCACGGCAGCCGGACCGCAAGGTCGTCGCCGAGCCGCCACAACTGATTGTCCCAGCCACGAGCACCAAACGTCAGCGGCAAGTCGGCCAGGTCGGGGTGCTGTTCGCGGAGCAACTCTGCAATCAGATCCGCGGTGATCTCATTTTCAGTGTCCGTCACAGAAGGAACCGTAGCCCTAGCATCGAGAACCGGCCCTTAGTCAGGCCGATTGGGGTGTGGCAAGCGCACCCGTCATCACGGTGAGAGCGGGTGGCGACGACATCCAGGATCGCGGAGCCCGAGCCAGCCGAACGGTGCCGTGGGCAGAGCTGATAAGGAAGCGGTGACCGCTAGCGAGCATGACCGCGCCATAGAAGTCGGAGCACAAGCGATCACGCCCCGGGAAGTGACCAAGATCGAACGGCAGCGGGCAGCCGAGCTCGGAGTCATCTAGCGGATGACGCTCCTCCGGCACCGAGATCGCTGCCATCTCCGCGAAGCTGTGCGTGGTCCTGAGTTTGGCCGTATAACAATGCACAGGCAGGTCAACTCATTACGGGGTCAGCGCTCTGCTCATCGTCCATGTCGTCTGGGCTGGATCTGGCCGGATCAGGGATCCCCATGGCGGTGACTCGCGAGTCACGGCAGATAGAAACCGCCTGCCGTGCTCGTCGAAACTGAGGCGCCCGGCCCGGCAGGTGCGCGGCAGCCGGAGACGTGCTTCTCCTGACGCCCCCCGAACTCGCTGGCGGCGAGCCACATAGCATGATCGCTAGACTGGCCTCCTGGCCGCGTTCGGCGACGTCACCGCGTTGCGCTCAAATCGATTACCGCCCGAGACTGGGAACGACCCCTGGGCCCAGCCGATGAGCGAGGAGGATGCCGTGAGCGAACTCGACCGTCTGGAAGCGGCGGTTGGCGAGTGCCGCGAGATGGTCCGCGAAGCCCACGCCGCCACGAAGGACCTGCGGGCCGCCGTGCGCGAGGCGAAGAGCGAGCTGCGCGCCCTGGCGAAGGACGAGGTTGCCGCCCAGGTCCAGCTCGAGGTATCTCGACAGCTGGAGGAGCTGGGCGAACGGACCCGTGAGGCCGTTACCACGGCCACGCAGAAGGTAATCGCCGAGTTCGACCGGTTCGGTGAGTCGTTGCTGGGCAAGGAGACCTACTGGCAGAAGGCCAGCGGCCGACGCGCGGTCGCGCGCCCCGACACTGATGTGGTGACGCTCGACGTTCAGCCTGACGGGGACGAGGCCTGACGGGGACGAGGCCTGACGGGGACGAGGCCTGACGAGGCCTGACGAGGCCTGACCAGGGTCTGGTCAAAGAGCCGTCGCGAGCTGCCGCACTCTGCGGCCGATACAGCACGAAACCACGGTTATCCGCCACACCGCCGGCTCAGCGGCGCGCGACCGTGTCACTGCCCGTCGGTTTCACGCTCCGTTCGATGACGAGCCCGTCATGACGCCATGAAGGCGTTCACCTATAACAGGTAGGCTCGCAATTCGTAAACGCTGAGCGACGAGGCGGATACGTACGGTAAACCAATAGGGTCTGCGGCACGTCAGACAAGTGCCCGCCTGACGGCGGACCGCGCGGAAGCCACCGCGCTGGCAGACCGCAACGTCAGCGGCGGCTCCGGGCATGTCAGCGGCGGACACGCAGGCGGCCGAGCCCGACCCAGGTGCTGTCACCGTCGAGCCCGCCAGACGGCCCCGGGGGTCGGCTCTTCCTGGCGGTTGTGGCCGGCGCCCCGGGGGGGTGCTGCCGATGGAAAGGAGATGCCCGTGGTCCCCGAAACCGGGCTGATGCTCGCCGGGTTCTTCGTCCTGGGCTGCATCGGTGCCGTCATCGATGCCGTGCTACTGGCGGCATACCTGTCCGCCCGGACCCCGCGAAGCCCGCGGCCGTCAGCTGCGGACCGTCCGCGAGCGCAGTAGCCGGAATCAGCCGATTACGCCCCTTGCGTCACCGGGACGCTCAACCCTGCGCATGATGGCAGCCATGACGATGTCTGCCGACTTCTCGGCGATCCCCGAGGCGCAGCGGCCGGAGAAGATTGAGCAGCTGTGCGCGGCCATGGAGGCCGCCGACGCGGCAGGCCACTACCCCCGGCTGACCGTAGAGCGGCCGTGGTCGGCGCACAACCGGGTGCTTGAGGGCGAATTCGCCTCGCCCAGGGCGATCCGCTGGTACCTGCAGCGGGAGCTGGGCCGGCTGGCGGCGGCCGGCGCTCGTCTGTCGGTGTGCCCGGGGCGTCAGGCGCTCGATCTGCACGACCCGGCCCTCGTGACGGCCGTCGACGAGACCCGATGGGACCTGCGGCGTAAGAAGCTCTTCCTGTTCGGGCCGGAGCGGATGGCCCTGTCGATCGACCGGCTGCGGCACTACACGGGGACGGCCGCCGAGACGTTCCAGCGCTATGTGCTGCTCACCAACTACGCCTGGCACGTGGAGGAGTTCCGCGCCGCCCTGCCCGTGACCACCGGCCCGGATTCCGACGGGCACCAGATGCCAGCCTGGCATCACGCGCAGCCCGACCGGGCCGGCCTGACCATGATCAACATCGGGGTCGGCCCCTCCAACGCCAAGACGATCACCGACCACCTGGCCGTGCTCCGCCCCGACCTGGTGCTGATGATCGGGCACTGCGCCGGCCTGCGCAACCGGCAGGAGATCGGCGACCTGGTGCTGGCCACTGCCTTCATGCGCGACGACCGGGTCCTGGACGACGTGCTCCCGCTGAGCGTTCCTGTCGTCTCGAACTACACCTTGAACACCCTCCTGCTCGATGAATTGGCGTCCCGCGGCCTGCGCAGCCGGATGGGCATCGTCTTCACCACGGCCAACCGGAACTGGGAGCTACAGTTCGCGTCGGTGGCCGATCACCTGCAGCGATCGCGCGCCCTCGCCGTGGACATGGAATCCGCGACCGTGGCCGCCAACGGATTCCGCTACCGGGTACCCACCGCCACGCTGCTCGCGATCAGCGACAAGCCCCTGCATGGCCGGCCCAAGCAGAGCGGGGACGCGCAGGGATTCTATGCGGCCACCCGCCGCCAGCACGTCGAGATCGCGATCGCTGTCGCCGAGAGGGTCAGGCGGCTGTATCCCGGCGGGCTGCCCACCGCCGACATCCGCTCCGCCGACGAGCCGCTGTTCGGCCTGACCGATCCCGAGCCAGCCCAGCCGCGCCGCCCGCCGCTCACCTGATATCCCGGCTCAGGGGTCCTCAGAGGCCGCCATATCCGGCGAGCGGATGGGTTCAGGCTCCGTCCGGGCTGCGGCCGCTTCCTCCTGCACCCCGGCTCGCAGGCCGAGCAGGGTCACGATCGCCGCCACGGCCATGACCCCGGCCATGATGTAGAGCACGGTCTGCGTGGCGTCGGCGAAGTCGAGCCGGACAAAATGCGGAATCGATGCGAGGCTCCCGCTGCGGGACTGGGACAGGCTCGACGCCGCGGCGCCGGCGCGCGCTGGGCACGCCCTGCGAGACCAGGGACGCGGCTACCTTGCTGCGCATGACCGTGACCGAGATCGTGCCGAGGACGGCCAGCCCGAGGCTCGCGGCGTAGTTCCGGACCGTCTGGCTGATGCCGGTGGCCTCGCCGTAGGACAGACGGCTGGCCCGGTTGACGGCGTCAGTGCTGGACGGCCCGAGCATGAATCCCATCCCGGCCCCGGACAAGGCGATGAACCACTGCTGCGAGCCGAAGTCGAGCCCGGTGACCTTGCCGCCCCACAGCCAGAACCCGACCGCCCCCAGCACGCAGCCGAGGAGGACCGGGCGCTTGGCCCCGACGCGGTCCAGCAGCCGCCCGCCGATCTGCGCGGCGATGACGAAGCCGATGAAGAAGAACAGGAGGATCACGCCGACCTGGGAGGCCGATTCCCCAGCGAGATCTGGGCGTACTCGCTGCCGAAGAAGAACACCGGGATGAACACCAGGTTGGTGACGCCCAGCACGATGTTCTCGACCAGGACCGGGCCGACAGCGGTGAGCCCGCCGGCGATGCCGAAGAACAGCGCCAGGGCCCTACCGCGCTCGCGGAGCGCGAACGTCTGCACCACGATGGCCAGGGCGGCCGGGAACATGATCGCGCCGCCAACGCCCTGGACGGCCCGGAACGCCACGATCCAGGCCTCGGCGAGGCCTCCTTTCGGGGTCAGGCCGCACAACGCCGACGCTCCCGCGAACACCACGACGCCGATCGTGACCATCTTCCGGTGGCCGACCGTGTCGGCCAGCCGGCCGCCGAAGGCATTTCCATAACGGCCAGGGCGCGCTGGCCCCGGTCTAGGCCCGGCGGCTCCATTGCGGGCCCACCGACAGCCAGGCCGTCTCCCAGCCATCGAGCCTCCTGCGGTCCAGCAGTCGCCGGCCTAGCAGCGCCAGACCCGCGAGCAGCACGGCGAGAGCCGTGAGAGCGACCAGCGCCGCGAGGGTGGCCCGGTCCCGGACCCGGCCCGCGGTCAGCGGCGGCATCCGCACCTTCCCGGCGTGATCAAGCCAGACCGACACGGTGCTGCCCGCACTCGTGCCTGAGACGGCCGGGACCATGGCGACGTGCGGCCGCCCGCCCGCGGACCAGCGCGCCCGCGTCCAGGTCACCCAGGAGTTCGCGCCGTTGTCCGACATCACCGGACCGGGCACGGCCTGCAGCAGGACCGCGGGAACCCGGTGCCACGAGCGCTGGGCCTGCAGAGCCGCCGCGTTCTGCGCGTGGGCCCAGGCGGAGGCCGCGGAAACCAGGGCCGGGCTCAGGGCCAGGAACACGGCGATCGCCGCGGGCAGCAGCCACGCCTCGATCACGTCCGAGCGCCGGCGCAGCGGGTTGTGGTCAAGCCCCAGCCTGCCAGCCAGCCTCGTCCACGTCGTTGTGGGCGTCATACCGTTCACCCCATCGGCGAAAGCGACCGCGGCGGGCAGCCTCCTTGCCTCCCTTGCGATCGCCTTCGTATTACGAGTCTGCTCCCCGGTCCTGGCCCAGGCAATCGCTACGGCCCTCATCCGCGAAACACGTACGTAACGTATTCGTAACATGCTTGGCACACGGACGGTGCAGGCGGGGGCCAGCCCGCTGCAGGCGGGGGCTAGTCCGCTGACCGGCGCCGGGATTGACCCCGGTGCTCAGCGAGGCCCGCTGACGTCCGTTATGGCATATCTCAGGCGTCGGCCGCAGCCGCGGCGCGGGCCCGCTGGGCAGACAGGTCGCGTTCCTGCTTGTTACGGGCCAGCGCGGCGGCGCGCTCAAACTCGGCCCGGGCCTCGCCGGGGCGCCCGAGCTTCATCAGGAGATCCCCGCGCACGCTCGGCAGCAGGTGGTAGGCCTGCATCGAGGGCTCGCCGGCTAGCGCGTCCACCAGGTCGAGGCCGGCCTGGGGCCCGAGCGCCATCGACACCGCGACCGCCCGGTTGAGCTCGATCACCGGGGAGGGCATCATCTCGGCCAGGACGGCGTACAGGCTCGTGATGCGCGCCCAGTCCGTGTCCTCCGGCCGGAACGCCCGAGCATGGCAGGCGGCGATGGCGGCCTGCAGCGCATACGGGCCGCGTGCGCCCCCGAGCTGCTCCGCCCGGGCCAGCGCCGCCAGGCCGCGGTTGATCAGCAGCCGGTCCCAGCGGCGCCGGTCCTGGTCCAGCAGCAGGATCGGCTCCCCGGCCGGCCCGGTGCGGGCCCGCACCCGGGAGGACTGGATCTCCAGCAGCGCCACCAGCCCGTGAACCTCGGGCTCCTCGGGGGTGAGCTGGGCGAGGACACGGCCCAGGCGCACCGCGTCCTCGCAGAGCGCCGGGCGCATCCAGTCGTCGCCGGCCGTGGCCGAGTAGCCCTCGTTGAAGATGAGGTAGATGACCTCCAGGACCGAGGACAGGCGGGCCGGCCGTTCCTCGACGTTAGGCACCTCGAACGGCACCCGCGCCTGGGCCAGCGTCTTCTTGGCCCGGACGATCCGCTGCGCGATCGTCGGCTCCGGCACGAGGTAGGCGCGCGCGATCTCGGCGGTGGTCAGGCCGCCGAGCAGCCGCAGGGTCAGCGCGACCCTCGCCTGGACGGCCAGGATCGGGTGGCATGCGACGAAGATCAGCCGCAGCAGGTCATCATCGATGTGGTCGGAGAACGCGCCGTCGAAATCGGGAGTGACGCTCTCCCCCTCGGCTTCCAGCGCCCGGGCGATCTGCGAGTACTTATGCTGCAGTTCCCGGTTCCGCCGGAACATGTCGACGGCCCGGCGTTTGGCCACGGTCATCAGCCAGGCGCCCGAGTTGCGCGGGACTCCCGACTCGGGCCACTGCTCCAGGGCGGCGACCACGGCGTCCTGGGCGAGCTCCTCGGCCAGGCCGACGTCACCGGTGTACCGGGCGAGCCCGGCGATGAGGCGCGCTGACTCCATGCGGATGACGGCCTCGACCGCGGCATGAGTCTCCGAAACCGTCACGACAACCGATAACACCATCCGATTGCCGCCCGGGGCAAACCGCCGGGGTGGTGCCCGAGCCGGGCTCAGGCGCCACCCCGGCGGGATCTGCTGCTCCTGGGGCCGTCGGCGGAGCCCGGGCCGGCCCCACAGCGGAGACGGGCGTCAGTAGACCTGGCGGATCGTGCTCTCGCCATCGCCGGCGAGGTCGAGGAACCGTTTGGTCCACTCGATGGCCTCGTCCTTGTCCCGGACCTCCATCAGGGCCCAGCCGCCGATCAGCTCCTTGGCCTCGGTGAAAGGCCCGTCGACCACGGTGAACTTCCCGCCGGAGCGGATCACCCTGGTGGCCTCCGAGTACGGCGCGAGCCCGCCGGTGGCGAGCAGCACTCCGGCCTTGGTCGCCTCCTCGACGAACTTGCCCATCTCCTCCATGAGCTCGGGGGTCGGCGGCGCGAGCGGCGCCGACGGGTCGCCCAGCGTGTACCCGAGGTATCGCATGGTCCTGCTCCTTTCGCTGGTGACCGGCGCCCCTGGGGGCGACCGGCCCGGCCGTGATCTCTACGGCGCTTCCTCTACGCCCAGGCGTCGAACGCCGGGGCTTCAGATCGACACCCGGCCGGAAGAACGTTGAGGAATTTCCGGCGCGTCGGCCTGCGCGTTCATCCGACGTTTACCGCGCAGCGGTGCGGGTATCCAGGGCGCCTGCATAGGACGGCGGCCAATCTGGGGGGGTTGGCACGATGGTGTCGGAGACCAGGGCGGCCCAGCCGTCAGGGCGCAACGTGCTCGAGGACCTGGACTCGCGCATCCCGACGAACTTCTACTGGTACCTGGCCGTGCTGGCGTGCGTCGGCGGGTTCCTGTTCGGATACGACACGTCCAACATCGGCTCGGCGCTGGCCTTCATTCCCTACCATTTGTCCAGTTTCGCAACAGGCTACCTGGTGGCCGGAGCGTCTCTGGGCGCCGCGGCGGGCGCGCTCATCGCGGGGCCGCTGACGGACCGCTTCGGGCGCAAGGTCCTGCTGATTACCGACGCCGCCATCTACGCCATCGGCGCGATCTTGTCCGCGGTCACGGTGAACGCGGGCATGCTGCTCGCGTCCCGCACGCTCATCGGGCTCGCGATCGGCGCCGACTCCGCGATCGCCACCGCCTACATCGCGGAGTTCGCGCCCCGCAGCCGGCGCGGCCAGCTGAGCATCATCCAGCAGTGGATGATCACCGTGGGGATCCTGGTGTCCTACCTCGTGGCCGTGGTGATCCTGAAGGCCGCGCCGGGCAGCGCCGGCAGCGCCGACTGGCGGCTCATCCTCGGCCTGGGCGGCATCCCGGCGCTGCTCGCGGTGGCGCTGCGGTCCAAGATGCCAGAGTCACCGCGATGGCTGATGCTGCATGGCCGTTACGACGCCACCAGGCAGGCCTTCGGCCGTCTGGGGATGGAAGTTACCGACGACGAGGTACGGCGGGCCGCGGACGAGCTCGCCGGGCAGGAGCGGCAGCGCGGGCGCAAGACCCAGTGGACCGCAGGCGTCCGGCGGGCGCTGATCGTGGTCTGCGCCTTCTTCATCTTCCAGCAGATCACCGGGATCAACGTCCCGTTCTACTACGGCCCGACGATCCTCTCGTCGTTCTTCCGGAGCGGGCACAACGCGGTCAGCGCCGCGGTCGCCGGAGTCGAGGTCACGGCCATCCTGGGCGCGGTCAACGTGATCGCGACGTACTTCGCCTTCCGGTGGATCGACAAGGTGGGCCGGCGCCCCCTGGCCATGTGGGGCTACGCGGGCATGACCGTGTTCATCCTGCTCGCGGCGGCCGGGGTGGCGTTCCTGACCGACATCCCCAAGACCGTGGTGGTCATGGTCGGCTTCTCGTTCTTCATCACCTCGTTCGCGATCGGCGTCGGCGGAACCGGCTGGCTGATCCAGGGCGAGGTCTTCCCGACCGCCGTCCGGGGCCGGGCGGCGGCCATCGGCGCGTGCGTCGACTGGCTGGCCAACTACGCGCTCATCGAGGCGTTCCCCGCCTGGCACAACGCGATCGGGCTGGCCTGGGTCATGGTGTGCTTCGCCGTCCTCTGCGTGGTGGCGATCGGGTTCGTCTACCGGTTCCTGCCGGAGACCAAGGGATTGTCGGTGGAGCAGAATGCCCGCGTGTTCGAGCGGGAAGCGGCCGGCCGTGAGCGGACCCGCCCGCCCGCCGGCCCGTCAGAAGGAGCAAGCCTGGCTTGAGTGCTGCGATCCATCGGGATTGACGATGGATGTGCCGACCGCAACGCTGGTCGGGTGAGCGAGCCAGCGGGGAGCGGCAACCAGGGCGGCCCGCAGGCGAGCGGGAGACACCGCGTGACTGAGGAGCGGGCGCAAGCTGAGCGGTTCGCCGAGGTCTTCCGGGCCGTGTACCTGACGTTTCACCGGCGCGACGGCCCGCGGAGCCAGCTGGCGGGCGCGTCGCGGGCGGTGCTGGAGCACCTGGCGATGGCCGGCCCGCTCACCGCCGGTGAGGCCGCGGCGCACCTGAGCCGGGCGCAGTCGGTGGTCAGCGAGATCGTGACCCATCTCCAGCGTCAGGGCCTGCTGGAGCGCGAGAACGATCCGGGCGATCGGCGGCGAACGCTGATCTGGCTGACGTCGGCGGGTCACGAGGCCCTGCGCCGCGACCGCGAGGTGCTCGGCATGGACCTGCTCGCGCCCGCGCTGTCGCGGCTGCCGCCTGGCCAGGCTGACGCGCTCATCGCCGCGCTGCGCACCCTAGTCGACCAAGGCCATCCAGTTCCGGCACCCGCCAGACCGATCCGAGGAGAACGCCATGACCACGGCTCCCGCCTGTGAAAGCTGCGGCATGCCCATCGAAACCGGCCGTTACTGCAGCTACTGCACGGACGAATCGGGGATTCTCCAGTCGTTCGACGAGCGGCTGGAACGGATGGTCGCGTGGCAGGCGCGGCGCAATCCGGGTGCCACGAGGCAGGAACTCGAGCGCCAAACCCGCGCCTATATGGCCACCATGCCCGCCTGGCGAGACCATCCCCGCCTCGCATCGCCTGCACCCTGACCGGCTCGCTTCGCCCGCACCCTGACCGGCTCGCTTCGCCTGCACCCTGACCGGCTCGCTTCGCCTGCACCCTGACCGCGCCGTCTCACCCGGCGCTGCCGCTCGTGCCGAGCTGGATTGTTGACCCGGATATCCGCGCAGGTCGCGGGCGTAGTGCTTGATCCGCGGGCCCAGCCGCCGGGCAGTGCGACCGAGCGGGCCCCGTCGGCGCCCGGGATCTCCGTTTTGCGGCACAGCCCGGCTGAAACGTGGTCACAGGCGGTCGTGCGAACAGCCGCTGGTGACCACAAAGCCCGCCAGCCGGACCAGACGGGCGGAACCTCGTGCGATTTTGCCCGCTTCCTCCCAGTAACATGCGTACCCAGGCAGGAGTCCCCGGTCATCGATCTAGCGGCGACCGCCGCGCCCGGGGTGCGGCCGTGCCCGCTGTGCCGGCCGTGCCCGGATGCCGGGCGCGCCGTTACCGGCGGGCTCTCCGCCCGGACCGGAGAAAACCATACTGGGAGGGCGGACCGGCATTTCGGGCTAAGGACGGGGATTCATGCGGTTGCGGACGGGCGTGGCGATTGACCTCGGAACGGTTAATACGCTGATCCACATCACCGGCCAGGGGCTGATCATCGAGGAGCCCTCGGCGATCGCCATCGACAGGGAAACCGGCAAGGTGGCCGCGGTGGGCGAGGTAGCGGATGCCCTGTCGGGCAAGGATCCGCAGGACGTCGAGGTCATCCACCCGCTGCGGAACGGGGTCATCGCCGACCTGGACGCGTCCACGGCCATGCTGCAGGCGTTCGTGCGCCGTGCTCGCCTGCATCGCCGCATGCTCAGGTCCTCAGCGGTGGTCTGCGTGCCGAGCGGCGCGACCTGGGTGGAGCGACGGTCCCTGGCCGCCTCGGTCGAGGCCCTGCGGCCCCGCTGCGCCGTGCGCCTCGTGGAGGAGCCGGTCGCCGCCGCCGCTGGCGCGGGCATCGACCTCTCGGCCGGGTCCGGCGCGTTCATCGTGGACGTCGGGGGCGGAACCACCGACGCCGCGGTGGTGGCAGGCGGTCACCTGGTGCGCGACAGGTCGCTGCGCGTCGGGGGCAACGCCATGGACGAGGCGATCGTGCACGCCGTCAAGGCCGAGTTCGGCCTGCTCATCGGCCGCAACGCCGCCCGGAGCCTGAAGATGATCCTCGGGCTCGCGGACGGCGCGGCGGAATGGGTGGAGACGGTCGGCATCGACTCCGCGCGCCGGACGCCCCGCGTCGAGCACGTCCCGGCGTGGCTCGTCGCCTCGGCGCTCGAGCAGCCGGTCGGGACGATCGCCGACTTGGTGCAGGAGATGATGTCGGACATCCCTGCGAACCTCGCGGAAGACGTGGTGCGGGGGAAGATCCGCCTGGCCGGCGGCGGAGCCCTGCTGCCCGGCCTGGCCAGCAAGATCGAGGCGGCCACCGGCATCCCCGCCGCCGTGGTCGACGACCCGCTGCGGTGCGTGGTCCGCGGAGCGGCCGAGATCCTCGAGCGCGGCGACGGCCACTGACTCCCGCACCCGTGGCTGGCGGGAACTAATTTTTGCGAGCAGACCGCCGACGCGATGACGGCGGTGACCGCATTCGGGTGCGAGATCAGTGTCAGGTGTGATCCTCCCCGGAAAACGGTGATGTGTGAGTGTGCGCGGTGGGCCATCGCGAGCTCCGAGGCGGACGTGATGATCTGGTCGCCGGTGCTGATGAAGTACCAGGAGGGGATGGTCTTCCACGCTGCGGCTTTCGACGGTGTGTTGAAGGCGGCCGTGGAAGCGCCGCTTTGGGACGCCCACAGCAGCTTCGCCTCGCTCCGGGGCAGGTCGCTGGCGAAATTGTGGATGAAGATGTCCTCCTTCAGGTACAGCTCGGACGCGCCGTTAGGTGCGTTCGGGTAGGTGGTGGTGGTGAAGAGCTGGGCCGGCTTCTTCTTGGCTAGGACAGAACCGGCCCCGCTGAGCTGGCCATTAGTTTCGCCAGGCGCAGGGGCGGCCGCATCGACGTAGACCAGCGCCTTGACATTAGCGAGTCCGGCCGCGGCGTTGGTGATGACAGAACCGCCGTAGGAGTGTCCGACCAGCACGACCGGGCCGTGGATGCGGTTGAGATAATCGGCGACGAATTCCGAGTCGGTGGTCAGGTTCTCCACCGGGTTCGGGATCGCTCGCACGTCGTATCCGGCGGCCTGCAGCGTCCTGACTTCTCCGCGCCAGCTCGAAGCGTCCGCCCAGGCGCCGTGGACCAGAATGACGATCGGCTTGACCCGCCCAGGCGCCTGGCAGCTGGTTAGCTTGCGTACCAGCGCCGATTCGGTCGGTGCTGGCGGCGCTGTCCGAGTACTCGCCGCGGCTTCGCCTGTGGAGGTGGCCATCAACGTTGCCGCGGCCACGAGAACGACCATGACGGCCGCCCGCAGGGCAGGATGTCTGAGAATGAGACGTGGATACCGCATGGTCAATTCCTTTCTCCTGGGTGTTCGGTACGTCTGCCGGAACCGCTCGCCGGCCGTGCCCGGGCAGTCCGCCGGCGTGCCCGGTGGCCGGCTGGGGCTACGCACCGCTGACTCACCGACATGCACTCTCCGCCTGAGCTGGCGGCGATCCTGTCGGCCGAATCCGGTCGGCCGTCGCTCGACGCCCCCCGCGCTGCCACCGGGAACGCCGACCCCAACCGGATCTGAGTGTCACCGCCCGTGAGCTGTCCGAAACGCCCTCCAGGCCAGCAGGCAAGCCGTGGATCTTCATTGACCGGATCTTTTTAGCCAGAGGCTGATGCGAGCGCGTCCGGCCGACCTTACTTTGCGGGTATGGGTCAGCCACGGATTCTGGATTCGCAGGCGCCCCCGTGCCGAGCCGCCGCCCTGGGGGTGTACCGGCGCCCGCTCCGCCCGGACGGGTCATGCAGGCCGCCAGGGCCCAAGGAAAGAGGCGCTAATGCAGTTGAACATGCAGGCCATGTTGCTGAATGTGAGCAACGTGGACCGGTCGATCGAGTTCTACCGGGACATATTCGAGCTGCGCCTCGCGGCCCGGGGCGACCGGGTTGCCGCGCTGATGATCGACGAGACGAGCCGACGACAGGTCCTGGTGCTGCGTGAGCTGGGCCCACAACCCATGCACCCAGGCCGGGGCACCATCGGGCCGCGGCTGCTTGCTCTTGAGGCTGGCTCACCCGCCGAGCTCGATGTGATCGAGCAGCGGCTGGTGGAGCGGAAGGCATTCGCCGGGCGCAGGCGCACTGAGACCTGGCAGGCCATCGTGGGCGTCGACCCCGACCGCATCCAGATCTCTGTCTCATCGAGCTTCACCGGTGCGCCCATTCGAAGCGAAGACTGGAACCACCTCGACCAGATGGTCTACGAGGTCGGCGAGTGACACGGAGACGGGCAGTTCCTCGCCTCGGATGAGCAGCCCCGGCGCCGACCCGGCCGAGGCGCGGGAAGGCTGGCACGGCGTTGCATCGACGGGGCGTTGCGGCAGGATGGACGGGTGACCGATGGTGACCTGCTGCGCGAGGCGGTCGCTGAGCTGTACTCGTCCGACCCGGCCGAGTTCGTCGAGCGGCGCGGCGTCCTCGCGGCCCGGGCCCGCGCGGCCGGGGAGGCGTCGGCGGCGAAGACCATCGCCGCGCTGCGCAAGCCCACCCGGTCGGCCTGGGTCGTCAACCGGCTGATCCGGTCGGACCCCGATGTGGTCGCGCGGCTGGCCGGGCTGGGCGACGAGTTCCGGGCCGCGCAGGGATCCCTGGACGGCGCGGCCATCCGGGAGCTGTCGATGCGGCGGCGCCAGCTGATCGGCGAGCTGTCCCGCCAGGCGTTCACGGTATCCGGCCTGCCGTCGCCGCCCGCCGCGCTCCAGGACGAGGTGACCGCGACGCTCGGCGCGGCGCTGGCCGACCCGCAGGTTGCCGAGCAGCTGGCGGCGGGAACCCTGGAGCGGCCGGCCCAGGCCGATGGCTTCGGCCCCGCCGGGGCACCGGGGCTGACGCTCGTGCCGCCGCCACCGGGCCCGCGCCGCGCCCAGGCCGTCACCAAGCCAGCGACCCGGGCCGCAGGCCAGGGCGGGCCGGCCCGGCGGGCGACGGCCCAGGAGAGAGCGGAGTCCGCCGCCGCGGCGCGGGCCGAGGCGGCCGCCCGGGAACGGGCGGACCGGCAGCGCCGCCGCCAGACGGCTCTCGCCGAGGCCGAGCGGGCGGTGGCCGAGGCCGACGAGGCTGCCGCGGCCGCGGCCGCGGCCGAGCTGGACCTGGAGAGCGCCGTCCAGCGGCTGGAGGAGCAGCTCGCCGACGCCCGCCAGGGCCTGACCAGCGCCAGGATGGCGGCCCGGCGGGCCAGGAACCGGCAGCGCCAGGCGCGCCAGGCGCGAGACCGGCTGCAGGCCGCGGCCGCTGACGTGCCATGACAGACCCGGCCGTTCCGCGCGCTGCGGGCCTGGGCGACCATGGCCCACCTCGGCCGGTCCGGCATCACCGCCCTCGTCGCGCGCGCCGTCGCGCTCGCCCGCACGCTGGCCGCGATGGTCGACCGCGCCGATGACCTGGAGCGGCTCGCCCCGGCCGTTACGTCCATCGTGGCCTTCCGGTACCGCCCGGCTGGCCGGGACGACGCGTGGCTCGACGCCATCAACCACGCCATCCCGCCCGCGGTGCGGCGGCGGGGCCGGGCGTTCCTGACCGGCACCCGGCTGGCCGGGCGGGAGGCCCTGCGCGCCTGCATCATCCACCCCGGTACCACCGAGGACGACCTGGCCATCCTGCTGAAGGAGGTGCGTGCCGCCGGAGCGCTCGCGTCAGGTCCGGCTCATCCCGCCGGGATGGACGTTAACCCTTGATTCATAACGCAGGGTCGCGGGCCGAGCTGCATGAGCGAGCGGGAGACACAGTCCGCTCCGGGCGAGACCTCGCCGCTCTCGATGAGCGGGGCCATCCAGCTCTAGCATGGCTCCCGTGACTGACTACGAGCTGGCCCACGAGTACGAGACGGTCAACTACCACCGTCACGGCGGTGCCGCGAAGATCGAGCTCAACCGTCCCGAGCGCCTGAACGCGTGGAACGAGCAGTTCAGCCTCGACCTGCTGGCCGCCCTGAACGCCGCCGCCGAGGACCCGGACGTCCGCGCGGTGCTGATCACCGGCGCCGGCCGCGCGTTCTCCAGCGGCGCCGACCTCGGCGGAGACCCCGAGCATGGATCCGGCCAGGCCATCTACGAGCGGCTGACCAAGCGCTACCACCCGATCGTGATGAGCATCCGCCAGATGCCCAAGCCGGTGGTGAGCGCCGTTCACGGGCCCGCCGCGGGGATCGGCGTCTCGCTGGCGCTCGTCTGCGATCTGGTCACCGCCGCCGAGTCCGCGTACTTCCTGCTCGCGTTCGTGAACATCGGCCTGGTGCCCGACGGCGGCTCGTCACTGCTCGTGCCGGCCCGGGTGGGCTTCACGCGTGCCACCGAGATGGCCATGCTCGGCGAGCGGCTCGGGGCCCGGCAGGCGCTGGAGTGGGGCCTGATCAACCGGGTCTGGCCGGACGATGAGCTCGCGGCGCGCGCCGACGAGCTCGTCGGCCGGCTCGCGGCCGGCCCGACCAGGTCCTACTGGGGCGCCAAGCGCGAGCTCAACCGGTGGCTCTATGAGGGCATGGAGTCCCAGCTCGAGTTCGAGGCGCAGCTCCAGCGGGAGATGGCCGGCACGGACGACTTCACCGAGGGGGTCACGGCCTTCACCGAGAAGCGCGCGGCGCGATTCACCGGCCGGTGAGCCGGCCCTGCCGCTGGGCCGGCCGGCCGGCCGAGGTGACCAGCGCTGGGCGTTCGGGATTCTGGGCCTGTGGCAGCCGGGCCTGGACCAGGGCCGCAATGCCGTCCAGGATGCGCTCCAGGCCGAAGGTGAACTCGTCGTCCGGGTCGTCATGGACGTCGAAGACACCCGCGGCGATGAACGTGGCCAGCGCCGGGAACCGCGCCGGGTCGGTCAGCGTGGCCAGCATGCGCGGGTAGGCGGACATCCACTCGTCCGGGGTCACGCCGGACGCCTGGATGGCGGCCGCCACGTCGGCCTCGGTGGTGGCCAGGGTCCTGACGTACCCGCTGATCAGCATGATCACGGACGCCTTCTCCGCTTCGGCGAGGCCGCTGTCGTTCAGGCTGTACAGGCCCTGCTCGAACCAGGCCACCTCGTTCGGCAGGATCGGCAGCCCGCTGATCGGGATGCGCACCGCCCACGGGTGCCGCCGAAAGCTGCCGCGCATCGCCCAGGCCCAGCGTGACAGCGCGCCCCGCCATCCCTCGTCCGGCGTCCCCGCGGCCGGAGGCGTGCCGTACGCGGCGTCGACCATCAGCTTGACCAGCTCATCCTTGGCGCTGACGTAGCGGTACAGCGACATCGTGGATGCTCCGAGCTCGCCCGCGACCCGGCTCATGGAGACCGCCCCGAGGCCATCGCGCGCAGCGACCCGGATCGCGGCCTGGACGATGCGCTCCAGGCTCAGGCCGGGCTTGGGTCCCTTGCCCGGGCGCGCCCGCACGCCCCACGCCGCTTCGATGAGGGCGGGCAGCGCGGACCCGCTGTCGTCGTCCATAGCTCACTCTCTCAGCCGCAAGCCCTCTCTCAGGTCGCAAGCTGCTCAGGTTGACAGCCTCCTCACGACTGTGTATACCTTACGCAGTAACGCGTATGCCATACGCAGAAAGAAGCTCGGGAGCGGCGGTGGAAGCGGGAGCGGCAGTGGACTCGGGAGCGGTAGTGGAGCCGGGAGCGGCAGTGGATTCGGGAGCGGCGGTGGACTCGGGAGCGGCGGTGGACTCGGGAGCGGTAGTGGAGCCGGGAGCGGCAGTGGATTCGGGAGCGGGGGCGGAGCCGGGAGCGGCGGGGAGGATTGGCGTGACCATGGCCAGTGACCTGGCGGTCGAGGCAAGCGGCCTGGAGAAGTCCTTCGGCACGGTGAGGGTCCTGGCGGGCGTTGACCTGCGCGTCGTGCGCGGCAGCGTGTTCTCCCTGCTCGGACCCAACGGATCAGGCAAGACGACCACCGTCCGCATTCTCGCGACGCTCACCAGGGCCGACGCGGGCCGGGCGCGGGTGGCCGGCTACGACGTCGCGGCCGACGCGCGCCTAGTCCGCCGCAGCATCAGCCTGACCGGGCAGTACGTGGCGGTGGACGGACTGCAGACCGGCGAGGAGAACCTGCGCATGATGGCGCGGCTGCAGCGCCTGTCGCCCGACCGCGCCCGCCGCCGCGCGCGCGAGCTGCTGGCGCAGTTCGGCCTGACCGACGCGGCGGGCCGGAAGGTCAGTACCTACTCCGGCGGGATGCGCCGCCGCCTCGACCTCGCGGCCGGCCTGGTGGGCCGGCCTGCCGTGGTCTTTCTCGACGAGCCGACGACCGGCCTCGACCTGCGCAGCCGTCAGGCCATGTACCAGGTCATCGCCGGCCTCGCGGGCCAGGGGATAACGGTCTTCCTCACCACCCAGTACCTGGAGGAGGCGGACCTGCTGGCCGATCACGTGGCCGTGATCGACGGCGGGCGCGTGGTCGCCGCGGGCACGCCGGGCCAGCTCAAGAAGCAGGTGGCCGGCCAGCGCCTGGACCTGCTATTGGCCGACGCCACGGCGTTCGACGGCATCGCCCGCCTCGCCGGCGACCGCGCGATCGCCCGTGATCCGGGCCGCCTGACCATCGGCGTCGCCACCGACGGGACGGCGGCGCACGTCCGGGCCCTGCTCGACGAGCTCGACCCGCAGCGCTCGGCGGTGCGGAGCTTCTCCGTGCATACCGCCACGCTCGACGACGTGTTCCTCGCCCTGACCGGGCGCGCCGCTACCCGACCCGACCAGGAGACCGCCCGTGTCTGAGTCACTGATCATGGCCGGCCGGTGCCTCCGGCTGAGCAGCCGCCAGCTCGACGCGCTGCTGACCTCGCTGATGCTCCCCGTCATGCTGATGCTGATGTTCGTCTACCTGTTCGGGGGTGCCGTCCACACCGGCACCAGGTACGTGACCTACGTCGTCCCGGGGGTGCTGATGGTCTGCGCGGGATTCGGGGCCGCGACCACAGCGGTGAGCGTCACCCAGGACATGACCGGCGGGATCATCGACAGGTTCCGGTCCATGGATGTCCGTGGCGTCGCGTTCCTCGCCGGTCACATCGTGGCCAGCGTCGCGCGCAATGTCGCCTCGACCGTCCTGGTGTTCGGCGTGGCCTACCTCATCGGATTCCGGCCGCACGCCGGGCGGCTCGGATGGCTCGCCGCGGCGGGCGTCCTTCTGGCGTTCATCCTGGCCATCTCCTGGCTCGCCGCGGCGTTCGGCCTGCTCGTCAGCACCGTCGAGGCCGCCAACAGCTTCACGTTCATCATGGCGTTCGTCCCGTACGCCAGCAGCGCGTTCGTCCCCATCGCCACCATGCCCGGCTGGATCCAGGCCTTCGCGCGCCACCAGCCGATCACCCCCGTCGTCGAGACCCTGCGCGGCCTGCTCCTGGGGACGCCGACCGGCTCCAGCCTGTGGATCGCGCTGATCTGGTGCGGCGGCCTCACGGCGGCCGCCGTCGCGGTGTCCGGGCTGCTGTTCCGGCGGCGCACCGCCTGACGGCGCCCGCCCCCCGGGCCCCGCCCCCCGGGCCCCGCCCCCGAAGCCCCGGCGCTGCCGACCCTGCCGCCAGCCGCGGGTTCGGAGACATCGCCGGCGCGTTGGTGTTGCCCTGACGACAGCGACGCGCCGGCGATGCTGCCCCGCCCCGGCGCTGCCGACCCTGCCGCCAGCCGCGGGTCCGGAGACATCGCCGGCGCGTTGGTGCTGCCCTGACGACAGCTACGCGCCGGCGATGCTGCCCAGTCGGCTCGGTTGGTGCCTGATCGGGGCTACCTGGCCGATTCGAGGTTCTCGCGGATCGTCTGGGTCATCGGGTGGCCGGGAGGCAGGTACCGCTCACAGTCGGCGAGAGTTCGCTCGAGGACCGCGATCGCCTCGGTGCGCCGCCCGATGGTGTGGTACGCGGAGGCGAGGTTGGCGCGCGAGGCCAGCGTGTTCGTGTGACCCGGGCCCATCTGCCGCTCGTAGTCATAGAGCGTCTGCTCGTACAGCGGGATCGCCAGCCCGATCCGGCCGGCCGCGTCGTACGCGGACGCGAGGTTGCCGCGCGCGGCCAGCGTGTCGGGATCGTCCGGGCCCCGCATCCGCTCGCGGGCGGACAGGACCTGCTCGTAGAGCGGTATCGCCTGCCTGAGGTTCCGCGCGGCGTGGTAGGCGGAGGCCAGGTTGGCCAGTGACATCACGGCGTCCGGGTGGTCCGGCCCGAGGACCCGCTCCCGGTCGGCCAGCGTGCTCTCCTGCAGCAGGATTGCTTCGTCCCGGCGCCCGGCGGCGAGGCGGGCATGGGCCAGGCCATTGCGCGCGGACAGGGTTCCTTGATGATCAGGACCCTGTGCCCGCTCGCGTTCCCCGGGGCTGTGCCCGAGCGCGGCGGTGGCGTCCTGCGGGCGGCCTGCGGCCTCGCCCTCGGCGAGGTGGCTGCAGGCCAGGAGGGTGCTGGGGTGACTTGGGCCCAGGATCCGGCGGCCGGCGTCGGCCATGGCTCGCCAGTAGGGGATGGCCAGGCCGGGCAGCCTGGAGCGGTCCAGGCTCTGGCCGGCGCGCAGCAGCACCGGGTGCGCCTCGGGCGTCCAGAGCAGATCCGCCGTCGCCCGGTGCAGGCTGGCCGTGCAGTCGCGTAGGGCCTGGGTGACGAGCGGCTCACGATCACCATGCGGCCACGCCTGTAGCAGGGCGTCGGCCGCGGCCGCCGCCGTCCACTCCAGCATCGCGGGCGGGATGACCTGCCGGGCCGTGGCCTGGACCAGGGTGTGCATCCCCACCGTGCGTGACGCGCTCTCGGGAGCGATCGTCACCAGGCCGGCGCGGGACAGCCGGTCCAGCACGCCGTGGACCTGGGTCTCGTCGGCCGGGGTGCCCGTGGCGTGGCGGCCGCCGATGTAGTCGCATGCCGCCCGGCTCGTCAGCACCGCTCCCGGGATGCCGCCCGGGTCGAGCAGCGCAATGAGCGCGAGGGCGGGCCGGGCCAGGCCGGGCGGGGAGGCAGAGTCGGCCAGGTCGAGCGAGATCGACCAGGTGGCCGCCACGATGGCCGCACGACGGTCAGCCTGCGTGACGGCCATCTGCCGCCTTCTGTCGGCGAAGTGCGCGTGGTACCGCTGGCAGTCGATCCCGGTGTCGGCGATCACAGCCGCGGCCTGCGTCAGGCCGAGCGGCAGGCAGCCGAGGTCACTGGCCAGGTCGATGGCCCCGTTCCGCTGGTCGGGATACAGGCCAGCGGTCAGGTAGCTCAGCGCCTCGCGCAGGCTGAACGCGCCGATCTCCAGGACCCTGCGGCTCGGACCCTGGACCGCGGCGGCGGGCAGCCGGGTGGTGACCACGACCCGGCCCGCTGCCCCCCGAGGCCATAGCTCGTTCAGGTCAGCGAGGTCAGCGAGGTCGTCCAGGACCACCAGCCACGGCCGGCTGGTGTGGGCCAGCCAGTCCAGGAAGCTGGCCGCAGCAGCTTCCGGGGCCTCGTCGGCACCGGGGGCGCCGGCCGCCGCGCCCGCCTGCGCGTACCCGGTGATGAGCGAGTCCCGGCTGGCGGCGTGCACCCAGGCGAGCAGGTCCACCGCGCCAGCGGCCCAGAGGAAGCGCGCGAGCGCGGCGGCGAGCTGCGTCTTTCCGGTGCCCCCCATCCCGGTCAGCGGATGCTCGCCGGCCCCTCCGGCCTGGGTCCGCGGGACCAGCACCGCCGTCTCCCCGGGGGCCGGGCGGATCGAGATGTCAAACCCGGTCTCCGGCCGCGGACTGAAGTATTCCGCGAGCCGTGGCACTGTGCCGAAGCGAACCGGCCAGTGCTCCGGCCGTCGCCGTCCATCGGCCGGCTCTCCGGCGCTGACCTGGCTGTTCATGGTCACGCTCGGCACCAGAACTTCCTCCGTATCGCATCGCCAAGATTACGGCGAGCCGCCGGAGGATAAGAGAGGATTGAGGAACGAGTGTCTCGATCTTTACACCAAGTCGCACATAAGGGAAGTAATGCTCAGTTTTGGCGTGTCTTTCATGGCCGATCCGCCCGTGGCCGAGACCGTCGGCCGGACCGTGCTCGCCGAGGAGAATGGCTTCAGTCACGCATGGCTATGGGATAGCCACGTCCTGTGGCAGGAGGTCTACCCGATCTTCACGCTGATGGCGGCGGGCACGAAGGACATCCACATCGGGACGTGTGTCACCAACCCGGTGACCAGGGACCCGACGGTGACCGCGGCGGCGATGGCCACGCTCAACGAGATCTCGGGCGGCCGCATGGAGATGGGGATCGGCCGAGGCGACTCGGCGCAGCGGGTGCTGGGCCGCGGGCCGGTGACCGTTGCCGCGCTGGAGCGGGCGTGCACGACCATCCGGGACCTGGCCGAGGGGCGCCCGGTTGACCTCGACGGCACTGAGGTGCAGCTCAAGTGGTCGGAAGGCCACCGGCTGCCGGTCTGGGTCGCCGCCTACGGGCCGAAGGCCCTGCACTGCGCGGGCCGCGTCGCCGACGGCGTCATCCTGCAGCTCGCCGACCCGTTCATCATCGAGTGGGCGCTGCGCTACCTGCGCGAGGGCGCCGAGCAGGCCGGGCGCGACCCCGCCGACATCAAGGTGATGGCGGCCGCCCCGGCCTATCTGTCCGATGACCTGGCGCACGCGCGCGAGCAGGTGCGCTGGTTCCCCGCCCTGGTCTCCAACCACGTGGTCGACCTGGTGAAGCGCTACCACGACGCCGGGCTTCCGGCCGAGCTGACCGACTACATCGCGGCCCGCGAGAGCTACGACTACGGCCACCACGGCCGGACCGGATCGGAGAACGCCGAGTTCGTCACCGACGAGGTGGTGGACAGGTTCTGCGTGATCGGCGGCCCGGAGCAGGTGCGGGCCAAGCTCGCCCAGCTGCGGGACCTGGGCGTGGATCAGTTCAACATCTACTCGATGGTCGACGATCCGAGGGCGCTGATCACCGGCTTCGGCAGCGAGATCATCCCAGCTTTCCGCTAGGACTGGCGCGGCGAAGCCGGGGGAGCGCACGCTGTACATGCGGGTCGCGCAGGGCCAGCCCGCAGATGAATGTACGGCCAAGCGGGTTATAACCCGCCCATCGGTACATTCATGGCTCGTCAGGCGGCAGGACAGCGGCAACGGAGGAGGGACACCGATGCGACCGGTGCGCGCAGCACTGATCCAGGCGCAGGCCAACATGTCCAAGCAGGAGGCGATCGACAAGCACGTCAAGATGATCGCGGACGCGGCGGGCCAGGGCGCCCAGGTGGTGGGCCTCCAGGAGATCTTCCACGGCCCCTCGCCACGGCCGAGCCGGAGGACGGGCCGACCGTCAGCCGGATGCGCGAGGTGGCCCGCGAGCACGGCGTCGTGCTGATCGTGCCCTGGTATGAGGAGCAGCAGCCCGGTGTCTACTACAACTCGGCGTGCGTGATCGAGCGCGACGGCACGGTGGTCGGCAAGTACCGCAAGACTCACATCCCGCACGTCGGCCCCTGCTTCTGGGAGAAGTTCTACTTCAAGCCGGGCAACCTCGGCTACCCGGTATGGGAGACGTCGGTGGGCCGGCTCGGCCTGATCATCTGCTACGACCGGCATTTCCCGGAGGTGGCCCGCGAGCTGGGACTCAAGGGCGCCGAGCTCGTCTTCAACCCGTCCGCGACCGTCGAGTCGCTCTCCAAGTACCTGTGGGAGCTCGAGCAGCCCGCGCACGCGGTGGCCAACGGGTTCTGGATCGCGGCGAGCAACCGGGTCGGCATCGAGGCGCCGCTGAACCAGCATAAGTTCTACGGCTCCTCGTACTTCTGCAGCCCGCGCGGGAAGATCGTGGCCCAGGCCTCGGACAGCGAGGACGAGGTGCTGGTCGCTGACCTCGACCTGGACGAGATCCGCGAGGTGCGCAACACCTGGCAGTTCTTCCGCGACCGGCGGCCCGAGACCTACGGTGAGCTGGCGCAGCAGCTGCCATGATGTCGCCATGACCACGCTGATCAAGAACGGGACGGTAGTTACCGCCACCGACATGGCCCGCGCCGACGTGCTGATCGATGGCGAGCGGATCCAGGCGATCGGGACCGGGCTGGCGCAGACGGGCACCGGCACCGGTGCGGATACCGTCATCGACGCGGCCGGCCGGTACGTCATGCCGGGCGGGATCGACGTGCATACCCACATGGAGCTCCCGTTCGGCGGCACCTTCGCCTCCGACGACTTCGCCACCGGCACCGCGGCCGCGGCCTGGGGCGGCACCACCACGATCGTCGACTTCGCGGTGCAGAGCTACGGCGAGAGCCTGGCCCAGGGCCTGGACCGGTGGCTGGAGAAGGCCGACCCCAAGTCGCACATCGACTACGGCCTGCACCTTATCGTGCGGGAGATCAACGACGGCATCCTGCGCGAGATGGACACGATGATCGACCGCGGCGTGCCCTCGTTCAAGCTGTTCATGGCCTACCCGGGCGTGTTCATGCTGGACGACGCGTCGATCTTCCGCGCGATGAGCCGCACCGCGGACAACGGCGGCCTGATCATGATGCACGCGGAGAACGGCGGCGCGATCGACGTCCTGGTCCAGCGCTACCTGGCCGAGGGCAAGACGTCGCCGGTCAACCACGGCCTCACCCGGCCGTCGTCCATGGAGGGCGAGGCCACCCACCGCGCGATCGCGCTGGCCGAGCTGGCCGGCGTGCCGGTCTACATCGTCCACCTCAGCTCGCGGGAGGCGCTCACCGCGGTCCGCGAGGGACGCAGCCGCGGCGTGCCCGCCTACGCGGAGACCTGCCCGCAGTACCTCTACCTGTCGCTCGACGACC
>WNFJ01470575.1_pt2 | contig 24492 bp, 22 predicted proteins | sample 5400461 | NCBI WGS metagenome assembly WNFJ01 (sample SAMN13153349, study PRJNA577476) | soil metagenome | isolation source: 115 cm saprolite on Douglas fir-dominated hillslope | place: USA:California | collected 2013-09-17
TCGCTCGCTTCGCAAAATCGGGGTGCCGGATCGCGATCACCTGCGCGATAAGGCCGCCCATCGACCACCCAAGCACGGTCGCCTTGTCGATTCCGAGGCTCCGCGCGAACACGACGGCATCGTCGGCGGCTGCCTCGAGTGTGGTTGCCACCTCACCCGTCGAGCCGGAGACGCCCGCATTGTCGAAGACGATCGCCCAATGATTCGTGGCGACTGCGTCGACAAGCGCCGGATCCCAGTCGTCCATGGTTCCCCGGAATCGCTGGAGGAAGAGCACCGGTGACCCCGTCCCAATGCTTCGATAGGCAAACTGCCGCTCGCCAACTGCAGCCATCCGGGTGCGCGCCTTTGTCGCGGTCTCGACGCTCGTCGGAGTCGCAGCAGAGGCCCCGCTGCGCTCGCAGCCGCCCGACGTGACGCAGGTCAACCCGAGCGCAAACGCGGACACAACCTCGATTTTCCAGAGCATCGTTGTCTCCCGCGCCATGCGGCGCGTTTCTTCCGACACGTGGTCAGCGCAGCTGGACGCGCGCGGCGAGGCGCTGAGGCCTGCTGGCGCCAAGCGACTGCAGCTGGCATGCCATGGTGACCGCCGCAGATCGCGCCATCTGGAGGCGGACCGGCGGCTCCGCGGAACTTAGGGGGTCCAACGCGTCAACCTGCCGACACTGGTGTCGAACGCGTCCTGGACACGTCAACGCGGGCCAGGCTGGCGTCCCGCTCACTGAGCTTGGTGGCACGTGCTGTGCTGAGCGCGATGTTGCGTCGGAAGCTGCGACCAAACTCCAGGGCGGGACGCAGCGTGCTTCGCTGCGGCTCCCGATAAGGCGGCCGGACATGAGCGACACAACCTACGATGTGGTGGTCATCGGTGGTGGGCCCGCCGGCTACGTGTGCTCGATCCGTCTTGGACAACTCGGGCAGAAGGTTCTGTGTGTCGAAAAGGAAGAGGTCGGAGGCGTCTGCTTGAACTGGGGATGTGTCCCCAGCAAGGCGATCATCGAGGCGAGTCACGAGTACGCGAAGGTGAGGCAGGGCGGCTTCGGTCTGAAGGTCGACGACGCGCGCATCGATGGCAACGAACTGCAGGAATGGAAGGAAGGGATCGTCCGTCGCCTAACGGGCGGGGTCCGCCTCCTCTTCCAGAGCAACAGGGTTGACCTCACTTATGGCGCGGCGCACGTAGCCGGGCCGAGGTCCGTGACCATCTCGAGGCGTGACGGGACCACAGAGACGATTGAAGCGAGGAAGGCGCTCGTCATCGCGACAGGAGCGTCGACCATCGAGATCCCGCACTTCGAGAGCGATGGGGCTCGCGTCATCGGCGCGAAAGAAGCCGTAAGCCTCCGTGAGGTTCCGCGGCGACTCGTCGTCATCGGCGGCGGCGTCATTGGCATGGAGCTCGGCGGCGCATACCAGCGCCTCGGGAGTGAGCTCGCGATCGTCGAGGCGCTCCCGCAGCTGCTGACCGGGGTGGACCCCGACGTCGTCGCCGTCGTCGAGCGCAAGTACGTGCACCGTGGAGCGCAAATCATGAAGAGCGCAACTGCCCTGGGCCACGAACGAGCCGAGGATGGATCTCTGGTTGTTCGTGTGGCGCTGGACGGAAGGGAGGAAAGGCTACCCGCGGATGTGGTGATCGTGGCTGTCGGCATGAAGCCCAATGGGTTCGGCCTCGGACTCGAGGAGCTTGGTGTGCACATCGATGGCGGGTTCGTGGTCAGCGACGCGAGGGGCCAGACGAACGTCCCGGGCATTTACGCCATCGGCGACTGCTCGAGCGCGCGGATGTTGGCTCACAAGGCCATGAAGGAGGGGGAGGTCGTTGCCGAGGTGATCGCCGGTCGCAAGGCAGCGAAAGACTGGGTCGCTGTCCCTGCGGCCATCTTCACTGACCCCGAGATCGCCACTGCGGGACTGAGCGAGGTCCAAGCGAGGAAGAGGGGGATTGACGTCAGCGTGGGAAGGTTCCCGTTCGCAGCGCTGGGGCGCGCGATGGCGCTCAATGAGACCGATGGGTTCGTGAAGGTCATCGCTGAAGCGACGACCCACAAGATCCTGGGCTTCCAGATCGTCGGTCCCGAGGCGGCAGACCTTATCAGCGAGGGAGCACTCGCACTGGAGATGCATGCCTTGGCGCAGGACATAGGGGCCACTATGCACCCGCATCCGACGCTTGGGGAGGGGATGATGGAAGCAGCGCTGAGCGCCCTGGGGCAGGCGATCCACATCGTGAATCGGAGGCCAGCTGTCCGGGAATAGCTCACAACGAGACACTCACCTGCGAGCGCGTGAGAGGGACTTGAGGGTGCTGCCTTCGGCCGAGGTGCCTTACTTCATCAGGAATACGCGCGACGGCAGCACCCGCCTAGCGCCCGCCGGAGTCGGGCGTGGCGATGCTGGCAAAGAGGAACCAAGCACGACGCTCTGCCTCGTCGATCCACACCTCGACCAAACTTGCCGTAGCGATGTCGTGGTGCTTCTCGCACAGCTCGTGCGCCTCTCGGAGATTCGCTGTGAGCGACGCGTTGTCCTCGCGCAATTCCGCAAGCATGTCGGACGGCTCGACGTAGTCCGCCTCGTTGTCGAGGATGCGCTGGGTCTTGGCAATCTGGCCAATGGACTTGAGCGTCGGGGCGCCAATCTTGCGGACGCGCTCGGCAATCACGTCGGTCATGGCGTAGAGCTGATCGGCCTGCTCGTCTAGCAACAGGTGGTAGTCGCGGAAGTGCGGTCCGGTCACGTGCCAGTGGAAGTTCTTGGTCTTCAGGTAGAGGGCAAACACGTCGGCGAGCACGCCGTTCATCGCCCCGCCGACTTCCCTCGCAGCCTTGGCATCTAGATCGCTCGGAGTCGCGAGCGGGACCGCTCTTCGCTCGCGCAGCCTCTCCAACTTCGTCGTCGCATCCCTCATGGTTCTCCTGTTCGGCACGGCGCGAGCTCCAGCACGAACCGGACCGTCGCGTCGCTCCGGTCCAGCATTGCGCCCTCCGCCGCTTCGGACGGCGTCTGCCTCGCGGACGCGCGTGTCAGCACCCGAGCGAGCGTGTCGATATGCTGACGCGCGAGGCCTCTATAGGGTGCACAACGCAAGAGCGCGCCGGCTCGCTCGAGGGTCCACGACGAACCTTCGACTCGCCGCGCAACGTGGACCGGCGTGCTTGGCTTCGGCCTGGTGTCCATCCCGGTGCGGCTCATGCCGGCAAGCCGAGCCGGCGGCGGCCTCTCGCTGCACCTGCTCCACGCCGATGACCACGGTCGTATCCTCAGCAAGTACGTATGCGAGCTCGACGGGGCAGAGGTTCCCTGGTCGAGTATCGTTCACGGTTACGAATACGAGCGAGGCAGCTACGCGATCGTTACCGACGAGGAGCTGGCAGGGCTGAACCCGGAGAGCACCCAGACTATCGACATCGTCCAGTTCGCCGACGCCTCCGATGTCGACATCATCCTCTACGATCGCCCGTACTACGTGTCGCCCGAGAAGCGCGGGAAGCATGCGTACGCACTGCTGCGATCGACGCTCGAGTCGAGCGGCAAGGTCGGCATCGCGCGGATCGTGCTGCGTACCCGCGAGCACCTCGCGGTGCTCAAATCGCACGGCAACGCTCTGGTACTGGTGCTCCTTCGCTACGCCGACGAGATTTTGGGTGACCAGGGGATGGAGCTTCCGCCGCGGGACGACCGCGCCAGCGAGGCCGAGCGACGGGTCGCGCAGACGCTGCTCGACGAGATGACCGCGCCGTTCAACATCCGCGCCTTCCACGACACACAACACGAACAGCTCGAGAAGCTGCTGGCGCAGCGTGGGCGCGCCAAGAAGGTACCGGCTCCGAAGGCACCCCCCGGCGACCAACGTGGTGGACCTGGCGAGTGTGCCGCAGCGCAGCTTGTCGGCGGCGAAGAGCCGGCGCAAGCGTGCGTCTCCAGTGTCGCACGCCCGTTTGCGGGGCCAAGGGCGTCACCCGGCCCCCATCGTCACTCGATGAACCCGTATTTGCGAAGTTTGTCGAGCGCCGTGGCCCGACTGAGGCCAAGGCGCCTCGCGGTCTCCGACTGGTTGCGGCCTGCCGCCGCGAAGGCTGCAGCGACTAGGTTTCGTTCGAACGCGTTGACCTGTTCGCGCAGCGAGGGCCCGCTCCCGACTTCCACACCCTCTTCTCCCTCCGGCATTTCCGCGGGGTAGACCTCCGACTCGAAAGCGTCGGCTTCGATGACGCCTCCGTTCGAGAGTGCGGCGAGGTGAGCGATGGTGTTCTCAAGCTGTCGCACGTTGCCCGGCCATGGGGCGCTCGCGAAGCGAGATATCAGTTCTGGCGACAACCGAAGTCCGTCTAGGTCGAACTTATCAGCGCACTTCCGCGCAAGGTCCTCGGCGAGGGCCGGTATGTCCGAGCGCCGATCGGACAGGGGTGGCACGACCAGCTCCACCACCCGTAGTCGGTAGTATAGGTCCTCACGGAATCGGCCTGCGCGCACCTCGGAGAGCAGATCTCGATTCGTGGATGCGATGATGCGAGCATCCACTCTCTCCGGGCGAGGCGAACCAACGCGCTGAATCTCACCGTCTTGTAGAGCGCGGAGCAAGACTGCCTGCGCGCTCATCGAGAGCTCACCTACTTCGTCGAGCACCAGAGTGCCCCCGTTCGCCTCTCCGAAGTAGCCTCGACTGGCGCCCTGGGCGCCAGTGAACGCACCCTTGACGTGGCCGAACAGCAGCGACTCCGCCAATTCGGTGGGGAGCGCCGCACAGTTGAAGCGGACGAGAGGGCCGCTCGCTCTTCGACTCTGAGCATGCACGAGTGACGCAACGAGCTCCTTGCCAGTACCGGTCTCGCCGCGAATCAGCACCGTGACGTCCTTGTTAGCCACGCGCTCGATGACGCTTAAGAGCTTTCGCATCGCGGGGCTGTTCGCGATGAGATGACGGCCAACGGCACGCTCTGCCACCAGAAGTCGATTGTCCACTCGAAGTCGTCGAGATTCGAGTGCACGCTCCGTGATCATACCAACTTCGTCGACGTTGAACGGCTTAGTCAGATAGTCGTACGCACCAGCCTTCATGGCATCGACGGCGGCCTTCTCCGATCCGTGCGCGGTGATGATGATCACCGATAGTGTGTCGTCCTTGTCGCGAATCGCGCGAAGAAGCTCGACTCCGCTCATGCCCGGCATCTGCAAATCCGTGAGGACCAACTCCACGTCGCCAAGCTTCGAAAGGGCCTCGGCACCCGAGGACGCCGATACGGTCGTGTGTTTTCGTTCCTCGATGATCTCCTTCAGCGCAAAGATCATCGTCGGGTCATCGTCGACGATCAAGATGTTGCCCATCGATCCTCCTGCCCCTCACGGGCGACTCCGCCATCAGGCGACCGGAAGCTCGATCGATGGCGATCATGGTCGGCAACTAAGATTGCTGACTGAGGACGGGTCGGTGTCTCGTCGTCGGAGGCCTGGGGTCGTTTCGCCGTTCCGCGGGAGCCGCACGGTGAACCGTGTACCCCGCTCGACCGTGGATTGCACCTCCACCGAGCCACCGTGGGCAAGGGCGATCTGCCGCACGATGTAGAGACCCAGCCCAAGTCCACGGCGCCCACCCGGCTCGGACGTCGGTCCACGCCGGAACGGCTCGAAGAGCTGGCGCAGTATCTCCGGCGGAATGGGGGCGCCGAAGTTGGTCACCTCGAGAACGGCGACGTCACTGCATTCGCTGCGCAGCGTCACTTCTACGGGCCGCGCGGGGTCCCCATGCTTGAGCGCGTTGGACAGCAGGTTCGAGAAGACCTGCTCGATGCGGACGGGGTCCCAGTCCCCTTCCACTGGGCCGTCGCAGCGCCGTTGGATTGCTCGACCGGGACTTTCGGCCAACAGTTCGTCGACGACGCGGTCGCAAGTCCGCTCCAGATCCATCGCGGTTCTCTCAATCGTCACGCCCCCCTTGAAGCGGCTCTCGGTGAAATCGAGGAGGGTCCCGATGAGGTCGTTCATTCGATCCATCGACTGGCTCACGGCGGTCACGCGCCGCCTGAGCACCTCCGGCAGCCCCTCGTGGCGCAGGACGAGCTGCACCAGCCCGCTCGCCGCGCCGAGCGGACTGCGCAGATCGTGACCAAGAATGCCCATGACGAGCTCCCGAAATTCGAGAGCCTGTGCCAGCTCGCGCTGAATTCTCCTGTCGCGCTCGGCGTGCTTGCGAGCCAGCGCGTTGGCGAGAATGTCGGCGACGACACGCAGTCGCTGCACCATGTCGTCGGGCCAACGCCGCGGCTTGTTCACTGCGCCTAGAAACAAGTAGCCGAGGCCAACGCCCTCCACAGACGCCGGAAGCCCCGCAAAGGACTGCATCCCCACACGATCGAGAACCCAACGGTCACTCGCGGGAAGGTCCGCTGGCGTCTCGCAGCAGAACGGCTCGCTGCGACGCAAGTGATCGACCGTTACGGGAACCCTAGCTGCGTCGATCGTCGACGGCGGCGGTAGTTGACCTGGCGAGCACCAGAACGCCGCCGTGCGCAGCTCGTTGTTCTCAGGTGTGAATTCGAAAAAAATTGCTCGCTCGATGCCTAGAAATCGCGACAGACGCTCCAACGAGGCGCTGATGCGGACATCGAGCGCGTCAAGGGGGCTCTCGCCAATCTCGGCGGACAGGTCCGAGATGAGACGCTCGAACGCCAGGCGCTGCTCGAGCTGCGCGAAGAGCTGCGCGTGGTCGAGCGAGACCGCCGCGTGTGAGGCCACCAGTTCGAGAAGCGCAGAACGCCCCGGCGTAAAGATGCGCGGTGACAGATTGTTCTCCAGATACAGAATCCCGATCAGCTCTCCCTGTTTCACCAGTGGTAGGCAAAGCACTGACCGGCATGCCTCGCGGACAAAGTATGCGTCGGCTGCAAATGGATTGGAGGACGACGCGTCATCCAGGAGCACCCGCTCGCGAGTGCGGCTCACATACCGGAACAAGGACTCAGGCAGCTCGGCCGCAGCCCGTGCCGGATGCAAGCACACCTCAATCCCCAACGGGGCGCTCGCAGCTTCCGCAACGACCTGCAGCTCTCCACCCCGGGGAACGAGCAGGGCGCCCCACCCTGCCCCCGCATGCTCGAGCGACAGTGTCATCAGCACCGTCATCCACTTGTCGAGGAGGATCTCGCTCGACAAGGCCTGCGAGAGCTTTACGACCGTGCCCCAATCAAGGTCCTCGACCGGCGCGCCGATGGTAGACCTTGGGCCAGGCGCAGGCTCCTCCCGCAGATGGGGGTCCAGCTGCTCGAGCTGCCTCACTTTGCCGAGCGCGCCCCAGCGAAAATACGCGTGACGCGCCTCTCTCGCGCAGGCGCGAGCGATCGTTTCGGCCCCACACGCCGCGTAGAAGTGGGCCGCCAGCTCGTTCGCCAATGCTTCGTCCTGGAGAAACCCATAGCGCCGCGATGCCTGGACGGCTTTGTCGTAGAGTCGAATGGCGTCGACGTCTCGCGCCTCCGCTCGCGCGACCTCTGCTGCCACCAGCGCGCACTTGCCCGAGAAGGTCGACGGGGAGCTGTCCCTCCATCTTTCAAGCTGCGCACGATGGATCTCCAATCGCTCCTGCCGGAGCTCCTGGCGTGGCCCACGCGCCTCCAGCGCAGCCAGAGTCAGCGCGGAGAAGAAGTGGTAGTCGATGTTCTGGACGTGACCCGGGGCCGAAGACCAGAAAAGCTCCCTGGAACGCTCGAGCGCCCTCTCCGCTTGATCCACATCGCCGCAGATGAAGCGCGCCTGCGCCTTGATCAGCCAGTGCCAGCAGACCATGGTGCTCATCCGCCCCGGCGCGGACAGCTCCTCCTCGAAAGCCGCCTCGTCGAATCCCTCGCCGTCGAACGACTCCAAGGAGAAGGTGCGTCCGCGCATGGTCTCGATGAAGCGCTGTGTTCCGAGGATGAGCATGGCCACGTCGCGGAATTGGGCCTTCTCCGCGAACGCGAGGCTGCGCGTCGTCTCGTTCCACACGTCGTCGAGTCGGTCTCCCCGCGCGAGCATCTCGGAACCGATGTGACTGTTCGCGAAACAGGTGATGGTGAGATCGCCGCTCTCGACACCGGTGAAGAAGGCCGCGCGCACGGCGTCCACCGCCGCCGTCAGCGGCTGGCTCCAGATGCTCACGAGCTCCAACGTGAAGAGGGTCTTCGTCTCGAATGCGGTGAACTCGTGCCGCTTCACAACCTCCCGCGCGAGCGCACCGAAGCGATACCCATCGTCGTATCGATGGTAGTAGTGCCCCAGGATGATGCCGAAATAGCCCAGCGCGTACGACGAGGCGGGCGAGACGCCGTACTCGAGCGTCAGTCGCACCATGTGCAAGATGTCGAGGCCCGCGAGTATTTCGTCCGTGAAAATGGCGGGGGCGTTCAACACCGCCAACACCTGCATGGCGGCTTCGATGTCCGGATCGGACAGGCGAGGAAGCTCGACGAGCGATTCTATGCGGCGACCGTCGAGCTTGCGCCAGACGTCGTCGTAGAGGGCGTCCAGATCCGTGCGAGGGGGATGGGCGGTCATCTCGATCCCGAAGAGCCGTAGGCATTCGACGCCGGCGGCCACCGCCTTGTCGTTCTCGGACCTCATGACGTGGAGCTCGATGATGAGGATGGACACCGCGGCCGTTTCGGCTTTCGAAGCCGCGCGCTCCTTGAGCTCCGCGATGTGCTGCGCCGCCGCATCGAGCCGTGCACACAGGATCTCGCAGGACGCCCGCTGGTAGGTCAGCTCCCATGCCAATCGGTGTTGGTGGGCCCAGCCGTGGTCCACTAGCTGGGACCCCACCGTGAAATACTCGAGGGCCGACGCGTACGCGCTCGATGCTTTCGCGCGGCGCCCCGCTCGAAGGTTCAATTCGGCGACCTGCTCGCGCTCCGCCGTCGATTCGATCAGCGCGATGCCGCGGTTGAGCTGGTTGACGATCTCGAACACGTCGGTCACGAAGTCCGACGGTCCGCGGGGTGACGCGAGGAGTCGACCGATTCGAAGATGCTCGGCCGCCCGTTGTTCGAGCGGTATCAGCTTGTACGCCGCCTCCTGGACTCGGTCGTGGAGGAACGAGTACTCGTCGTGCGAGCGAAGTACGAGTCCGGCGCGAATCGCCTCCCAGAGGGCCGCGTCGACTTCGCCCTCCGCATCGCCGTGAACGAGGGCGAGAACGCGAGCATCGGCGACGTTTCCGAACGCGGCGAAGTGGCTCAGCGCCCGCCGTGCGGCATCGGACAATCGACCCAGCTTCCCCAGCAGGAGGTCGACGACGTTGTCCGTGAAGCCTTTGGCCCGGATGCGCTCCAGGTCCCACGTCCAGCGCCGTTGGGTGTTGCAGAACGAAATGAGCCGGTCGTCGGCCAGGGCCGCCACGAACTGAATCGCGAAGAAGGGGTTGCCCCCGGTCTTCTCGTGAACCAGCGACGCGAGAGGCGCTACCTCGTCCGTGTCCAGGCGCAGCGCGTCTTGGAGCAACTGGCCGATGTCGTGCAGCGACAGGGGCCCCAGGCGAAGCTCGCTCAGGCGCGCGCCGGAGCTCCGGATGGCTTCGAGGCTGCGCGACAGCGGATGTGACGCGTCGACCTCATTGTCCCGATAGGCGCCTACGAGGAGGATGTGCTGCAGCTCTCGCCTCGTGACCAGGCTCTCCAAGAGCTTGAGGGTCGCCGGGTCGAGCCATTGGAGGTCGTCCAGAAAGAGCGCGAGCGGGTGCTCGGCGCTAGCGAACGCCTCGAGGAACCGCTGGATGACCATCTGAAAGCGAACTTGGGCGTCTTGGGGTGGGAGCTCCGGAACGGGCGGTTGCGGACCGATGACGATCTCGAGCTCCGGGATGAGGTCGACGACCAGCTGCCCGTGGGCGCCGAGCGCCGACAGGATGGCATCGCGCCATCGGGCGATGTCCGACTCGCTTCCGGCGAGGATCATCCGGACGACGCCTTGAAGGGCTTGGGCCAGGGTCGCGTACGGGATGTCACGCTTGTACTGATCGAACTTCCCCATCGCGAAGAGTCCGCGAGGTGGGACGAGCGGTTTTTGCAGCTCGTTGACGACCGAAGATTTTCCGATGCCCGAGTATCCGGACACGAGAACGAGCTCGAGGCAGCCAGTGGCGACGACGCGGTCGAAGGCGTCCAGCAGCGTCGCGATGTCGGACTCGCGGCCGTAGAGATTCTCGGGGATGAGGAGCTTGTCCGAGATGTCGCCCTCCCCGAGGGGAAACGCGTGGATCTGCCCCTCGGCCTCCCAGCTGGCGAGACACGTTCGGAGGTCAGCCTCGACTCCGGCCGCCGTCTGGTAGCGAGCCTCGGCCGACTTCGCCATCAGCTTCTCGACAATCGCCTCGACCTGCGCCGGAGTGCCCGGCGCCCGCTCGCGGACGGGCCGAGGTTGTTTGGCGATGTGGGAGTGGACCCAGCCCATCGGGTCCTGCGCGTCGAACGGGAGTGTGCCCGTGAGCATTTCGTAGAGCGTGATCCCGTAGGAGTAGAGATCGGAGCGGGAGTCGACCGAGCGATTCATGCGTCCCGTCTGCTCGGGCGCCATGTAAGCAAGGGTTCCTGCGATGACCTCGGGCGGCTCGGCAGGGCGGCGCTCGCGGGGCAGCCTCGACGCGATCCCGAAGCCGCTCAGCCACACCTTGCCCTTCAAGACGTCCACGACGACATTGGCGGGCTTGATATCTCGGTGAACGATGCCCCGCGCGTGCAGGAGTCCGAGTGCCGCGGCCAGCTCGATCGCCACTCGCAAGAAGGACGACGTTTCCCAGGGACGCCCCGTCCGCTGGACTAGGAGCTCGCCTCCGGGGTCCTCCAGTACGAGCGTCGCGAGACCGTCCGGACGCACGAGCGCTAACGGGCGCACGGCCCACTCCGCGGCGACCTCGTCACGAAGCGAAAACTTGTGCTCCAGCCGAGCGAGCGTCGCGGGCGACGGACGCTCGAAGGTGGGCGACAGTAGTAAGGCCGGTGTCCGCCCCGGTCCCCATGTGCCGCGCGATAGAGTGAACTCTCCGTCAACGAGGAGCGTTTCGAGCTTCTCGAACTCTAGACCGGCCCGCCCCACGCCGACGGCCGTGGTCCCGCTCATGCGCCCGGAGTAGCCAAGTCGCCTTGACGTGTCTTGACGAATTTTGCTTCGTTTGGATGATTCCTGCTCTTACCTACACTCCTCTTCCTCTGCGGCGCGAGGAGATCCTCGCGGGCTTCGGACCGCCCGAAGCCCGGGAGGTCCAACGCCAGCACCTCGAACTGCTTCGTCAGCCCTCCCCACGCAGGGGCAAAGGCAAAGATGCTCTCCGGCCACGGGCTGAGGAGCACAACCTTCTCGCTACCCGTCCCGCTCCTCGCGTAGCGAATCTTCACTCCGTCGATGGTCCGCCATACGACGTCGAACGGCGGCGGCTCCTGGAGGTGTCGATCGGCATCTGCGGGGAAGAGGTCGGCGACGGCATACACGTCGATCATCGGCATGGGAGGCTCCTCGCGTCCGACGGGACCGTTGCGGAGCCGCACCATGCATCCACGGCATGACCGTGGATAGCGCCGGATTCTGACGAACAATCTTGCAGCTCGTGAAAGACTCGTCTCTCACGATCGGGCGTAGTTCATGGTCCAGACCGCTCTGTCGCCCGGGTGGTACTCGCCGCCTCGCGGGCCTCGAACACCAGCGCACCCGCGGCGGCGAGGCCCTTGGGGCCCGTAAAGGCGACCGGCAGTGTGATCAGAACTCCGCGACCTCCGGGAGTTCCACAGTCACCAGACCCTTCTGCGAGAACAGCAGTTGCGCGATACGCTCGTGCGCTTCCGCAAGACTCCCACCCGCCACGCGAGGATCACGCCCTTTCCGTCGACGCGTTGATAGGCTTGCGCCACGATTCGGGAGAGTACATCTCTCTTGGAGATCCACGAGGCTTTCGCCGGACAGGTGCTCTATCAGATCAAGGCGCTCGAGAGCGCGTCGTTTCTGCGCGACAAGGCGAAGGTCGAGTGCGATCTCGGCAAGGTGCCGCGCGATCGCATCAACCCGAACGGCGGGAGTGTCGCGCTCGGTCACCCCTTCGGCGCGACCGGGGCGCGCATCTTGAGCCAACCGGTGAAGGAGCTCTCTGCGATGCAGAAGGGGCCCGAGCGCATCGTGAGCATCTGTGCCGCATGGAGGAGTGGGGAGTGCCGCGCCGCTCGAGGTGTGAGCTCGCGGCACATCGCCTCCATACAAGGACGTGGTCGTAGCACCGCTTGCGCCTACGGCCGGCCGTCGCGAGTCGACGTGCCGCGGTCAGGGGACCTTGGACTGAATTCTCCTCGCTGCGGAACGGATGACGTCGTTCGAGCCTGTAGGGCGGGTCGCCATACCGCCGAGCGCCGGGATTCCGTCAGCAAGCCGTGCCGAAAAACCGGCAGGCCAGCTGACGGGGAGGCGCCGGCGGACGCGCTGCGGAGGCGCGTGGGGCGGTAGCCAAGGTCCAGGGGGTTCGGGTTCCGACGAAGCGTCGCGCTCACAACTGCGATCATCGACACCACTTCGTCATCTGAAGAAGGTGGGCAACGTGCCCGGCCCGACGACGCTCCAAGGCGCTTCGCCTCGGGCTGCCGGCACCGTCCTTGCTTATCGGGGGTCGCTGGATCCACAGCAGCCATTGGAGCCGGGCGTCATGGACATGAGAGTCCAGGGGCGGACCGGATCCTTTCCGCCCGGAACCCGGTCCAGTCGACTGATGGACGGCTTCGACCAGCTTCTCCAGCCTGAGCGGCCGCTAGCGCTGTCCTGGAAACTCGTCTCCCGTCTCCACCACTGCCGGCGCTCTCGGTGACCATCCGGATGCTCCGCACCCTTGCGGTATAGGCGCAGCCCATGGTCGGTCCGACTCCTCGACAGAGCTCTGAGCGTCCGCCCTACATCCGCTGGGGCGTGGCGGTGGCGTCCGTCGTGCTCGCGCTGCTCGCGAACTGGACGATCCCAAATGGGCGGTTTCCGGCGGCCGTCTTCGTCGCCGCGGTCATCGTGACGGCAAATCTCGGCGGGGCTGGACCTGCTTTGTTCTCTTTCGTCCTGTCGGCCGCTCTCCTCGACTATTACTTCTCGCCGCCCGTCGGCTCGTTCTACATCTACCCAGAGGCCATACCCTCGATGGTGCAGTTCTTGGTACCGTCGCTGGTAGGGTGGTGGGTCGTCGAGCGACGCAGGAGCGTTGAAGAGGTGCTCTTCGCGCGCGAAACCCTCGCGAACACCCTGGCAAGCGCACGCGCAGAGCAAGACAAGAAAGTCCAACGAGAACTCGAGCGGGCGCTCGAGTTCCGCGAGTTGGTGATCGGCCTCGTCTGCCATGATCTGCGCAGCCCATTGAGCGCCGCCAGCGCGCTTACTCAGCTGCTCGCGCAGGCGAAGGGCCTCACTACCGACGGCTCCCGCCGTCTGGAGGCGGTGGCTGATTCGCTCGAGCGGATCAACAGCTTGATCGGGACGCTGCTTGATTTTATCGAGAGTCGCTTCAAAGGAGCACTGAGCATTGCGACCACGCCAACCGACCTGGCTGCGGTCTGCGTTCGCGTCGCGGAGGAGCAAGCGATTCGCAGCCAGGGACGCGGCATCGAGGTTCGCAGTGACGGGCCAGTGGTCGGCGACTGGGATCCGGTGCGTATGGAGCAGGTCGTTTCCAACCTCTTCGCGAACGCAATCGAGCACGGTGCTACGCAACCTGCCAGCGCCAGGCTGTGGGCCGAAGGGCAGGCAGTGATCCTGGAAGTGAGGAATGCCGGCACGCCTATCCCCCCGCATCGGATGGGGCACCTCTTCGAACCATGGCGCCGCGGCCCGACCAATGAGCCAGGCGGGCGCCCCGGGCTAAGGCTTGGACTGTACATCGTACGGCAGATTGTCCTCGCGCACGGCGGGTCCGTTGTCGCCGAATCAACCCCCGAACGAGGAACGGTGTTCACCGTGAGGTTGCCGAGGCTTGCCCAGCCTCGCCCCACGAGTCCGGTATCCCAAGAGTCGTGATGAAATCGATTGTCGAGGAGGGGCTCCCCTTTCAGGTGGTGGGCCGGCGCGACGCCGGTACGTTTGTGATCTTCGCGGGGCCGCCCTTTGCGCGATGTCCCCGGGAAGCCTTCGAGGTCTTGAACGGCGTCGGATCGCCCGCCGGAGAGACGGCAGATGAATGCCGGAAGATCGGCAGCCCCCCGGCATATTTGTTGGGGTTTGTTCGCCATACGTCCACGGCACGAAAGGTGCTCATACCCCGCCCTGCCTTTGCATACCGAGGCGGCCGGCTCGCCCGCGCCTGTGCGGCGCTCCGCGCTGGAGCATCCGTCACCCACCAAGTCACAGAACGAGGGGCTGCTCATGTCTGCTTCGCTAGCGGTAGTTACCGGCGTCCGACGGAGCGCCCGATCAGACACATCGGGGCCGGGTCTGATCGGCTGCAGCTTCGCCCTGCGACGCGTCCTCCAGGAGGCGGAAGTCGTTGCACAGACCGACGCGACCGTGCTGATCCACGGGGAAACGGGAACCGGCAAGGAACTCGTCGCGACAGCCATCCACCGGCGAAGCGGGCGCCCGGGCGGCTTCGTCAAAGTTAACTGCGCTGCTGTCCCCGCCAGCCTGCTCGAGAGCGAACTGATGGGGCACGAGAAGGGAGCGTTCACCGGCGCGCTCGCGCGCCGGATCGGGCGATTCGAAGCCGCGGAGCACGGAACGATCTTCCTCGACGAGATCGGCGAGATGCCGCTCGAGATGCAGCCCAAGCTGCTGCGCCTCCTGCAGGAGCGCGAGTTCGAGCGTCTCGGGAGCAACCACACCATTCGCACCAGCGCGCGGCTCGTTGCCGCGACCAATAGGGACCTCGGGGCGATGGTGTCGAGCCGAACGTTTCGAGAGGACCTTTTCTACCGCCTCAGCGTATTTCCAATCGAGGTGCCTCCACTCCGGGAACGCCGCGAGGACATTCCGGAGCTCGTAGCCCATTTCGTCACGGTATTCGCAGGCCGCGCGGGCAGATGCATCGAACCGATCTCCGACAAGCTCATGGCGCGGCTCTGCGACTACGACTGGCCCGGCAACATACGCGAGCTCATGAACGTCATCGAGCGCGCAGTGATCCTAGCAACAGACGGTGTACTCCGGGTGGTTGCGTTATCCGGGCTGCCGACTCCGCAGATCGACCAAGAGAGTCTGCACCTGGCAAGAGCGCCCAAGTCCATGGCGCCCCTACTGCGCGACCACGACTTGGACCGACTGGACGACGTCCAGCGCCGCCACATCCTCTCCGTCCTCGAGTCGACCAACTGGGTGATCGGAGGCGGGCACGGAGCCGCTGCGCGTCTCGGTATCAAGCGTCCAACGCTCATCTATCGCATGAAGAAGCTGGGAATCGACCGCAGCCTCCGAGGGCGCTCAGGGCGGACCTCAGAAAGCTCCGTTGCAGTCGACGTTCCCTGAGTCTCGCAATCGCCGACGAGGCGATCTTCGAATTCTGTTTTGTCGTTGTCACCCGTAGTCTGTCAGTACCGAAAGGCCACCCGCCGGTCGGTCGCTCGTCTAGGGAGCGAAGCGGAGGGCAAGATAAAGCTACCGGTTACGTGTTTGGTAATATGGCAATAATAGATAGGAAACTACCGGTTACGCAGGACGCCAAAAGGTTACGGTTTACGTAGCTCATGGACACCAAACACGAATTGGTCGGTTACGCGTGAGCCCCATCGACGAACTCCCTATTTTTCGGCCTCGGATCCGCGGAGGCTGCGGCCACACGCCTCGCGGCGCAAGCCCGCGCTTTCGCAACGCGTTGCTCTCATGTCTTCGAAGGGGCCAACGCCAAGGACTACGCAATGCGGTCCGTGGGCTCGGTTCCTCGGCCCGGCGAGTGGTCGTCAAGGCGCACGTGGTGCGGCTGAGCGGGAGTGGCGCGAAAGCGGCGTCGCTGCACTTGCGGTACATCGAGCGCGACGGGGTGAATAAGGACGGTTCCAAGGGCTTTCTCTACAGCGGCGACGGGCCCCTGCGCGCGGAAACCTTCGACCAGCCTCGCCGCGGCGAGAAGCACCAGTTCCGAATCATCGTGTCCCCGGAAGACGCCCGAGACCTCGCGCAGGTCGAGCGAGACACTGGGCGCCGCCTCGAGTGGGCTGCCGTCAATCACTACGATACGGATCACCCCCACGCGCATCTGATTGTGCGCGGCGTCGACCGGGACGGTCGCGAGCTTCGCCTGAGTCGCGGCTACATCTCGAACGGGTTGCGCAGTCGTGCCCAGGAGCTTGCGACCGAGGAGCTTGGCCCGCGGCGGGAGGTCGACGTCCGGCGCTCCCTTGCCCGGGAAGTCACCCAGGCGCGCTTCACAACCCTGGACTGCGAGCTTGAGCGCCGGGCACAGAACGGCCGGGGTGCAAGCGCGTTCGCGGCGGCACGCCGGACGCATCGATGAGTCGCTTCTCGTTGCTCGCCTCGAGCACATCGAGGGGCTGAGGCTCGCTGATCGCATCGGGCCGGCCGCATGGACGCTCCGCCAGGGGTGGCAAGAGCAGCTCCGCGAGCTCGCCGTGCGCGGCGACATCCTCAAGCAGATTCACATGGCTGTCGGGGGCGACCGCAGTCGCTACCGCATTGTTCGACCGGGTTGTCAGCTCGAGGACGGGCCCGCCAAAGACGGGACAGTCCTTCTCGCCCGTGTGGCGAGCAAGGGTCTCTCCGACGAACTCAAGGGCACGTTCTACGCCGTTGTAGAGACGCCTTCGGGGCGCGCGTAGCACGTGCCGCTCGAAGCGCGCAGCGCGCACGAGGTGAGCGTGGGCGATATTGTCTCGATGAAGAGCGTGCCCGACGATCGGGTGCTGACCCCAATCAACACAGGAATCGCGCAAGAAGAGCGCGGCGCGGACGCTGATCGCCACCGGCTACTCGTCCGCAAGCAGCCGCTCTCACTGCAGGAGCAAGTTGGCCATGGCGGCCCCGTTTGGCTCGACGGGGTGGACCGAGGTGTGCTGTCGCATTGGGGGTTCGGCGCAGACGTCCGCCGCGCTCTCGACAGACGACGCGAAGCCCTACGGGGCATGGGCATTGCTCCTGACACCCCCGAAGAGAGGCCACGCTCAGAGAACGCGAACGGCGGACGAAGAGGAGAGGAAATCGCAGCTCGGACCGGCGAGCAGTTTCTTGCCAACACCCCGGATCGGTTTCGCGGGCGCCTGCAGCAGGATTCCAGGCACCCCACCTACGCCGTGGTGTCAGAGGGCACACGCTTTGTCCTATTGCCGGCGTCAGATGCCACGCACGCCCTGGCTGGCAAAAGAGTGAGCCTTTCGCGCGACGCTGCAGGGAGAATCACCGCGCATGTACCGGAGGCCGACCGTGGCAGGTAAGCGGCCTCGGATTTCGACAACCTAGAGCATTTTTTTGGCAAGAATCCGATTCGTGCGTCCGATTGGTTTGGGGGAGGTCCATCCTCCGTCTTGGTCACAACAAAAGTTGCAAGGAGTCCGAGCTCTTGACCGATGAAAAGCTAGGACGCGCGGATTGCAGTGAAACTTCAGAGCCACATGATCGCGTCCTGGAGTCGTCATGTCCTCCGGGAGCCCCGAGACCTTCAAACGCGCTCTTCTCCTTACCGCCGATGAGACCGCCGCCTTGCTGCGTACCTCCCGCAAGGCGGTCTACGCAATGGCCGAGCGTGGCCTCTTGCCTGGCGTCACGCGCATCGGGCGTCGCTTGCTCGTGCGCCGCGATGACCTACTCTCCTGGCTCGACGAAAGACGAGCGGCATCGCCGGGAGGTTCACGGCGATGACGATCAAGATCAGAGAGTGGAGAAAGGGCAAACGGGTGGGCTTCGAGGTCGACATTCGATTCACATACCCGGACGGCGCGCCGTTCCGGCGACGCGTCAAAGCGCCGGTTGAATCCAAGTCCGCCGCGAAGCGATGGGGCGAAGCCAAGGAGCGCGAGCTTCTGACGCAGTCGTCGCCTGTCTTCCTGCAGAGGCAGGAGGAGGAAAGAAAGGAGGTCCCAAGACTGAGCGACTTCGGGCCGAGGTTCGTCGAGAACGATGCCAAGGCCAACCGGCAAAAGGCGAGCAGCATCCGCGCCAAGGAGCTGATCCTGGCGAACCACTTGTATCCCGCCCTCGGGAACATGCGGCTCGATAAGGTCACCGACGAGGACGTTCAGGGGCTGAAGAGAAGCCTCTCGTCCCTAGCGCCCAAGACCGTCAACAACGTTCTAGCGGTACTGGGCAAGCTCCTGCGCGTTGCGGCTCGGTGGAAGGTGATTCCCGCCATGCCCTGCAGCATTGAACTGCTGCGGGTGACGCTCTACCCGCCGAAGTTCTACGACTTCGACGAGTACGAGCGGCTCCGGCACGCGGCCCGCGCCCTGGGCACGCGCTACGAGTGCGCGCTGTTTCTCGGTGCGGACGCCGGCTTGCGCGGCGGAGAGATCATCGCCCTGCGGTGGGAGGACGTGGACTTCGGGCGACGCCACATCACGGTGCAGCGGCAGATGTGGCGACGCGTGATCGACACGCCCAAGAGCGGTCGCGGGCGCATCTTGCCCATGACCGAGGCACTGATCGAGGCGCTTCGCCGTCACAAGCGCAGCGCGCAGACACGCTGGGTCTTTACGAGTCCAGCCGGTCAGCCGCCGTCCTACCGGACCCTGCGCCTTTGGCTACAGCGCGTCTACGCCCGTGGCGGTGTGGTCGGCAAAGGAGGCGGAGCTCACGTGCTGCGCCATACCTTTTGCAGCCATCTCGCCATGCGCGGCGCGCCAGCGAAGGCCATCCAGGAACTCGCCGGGCACATCCACCTCAGCACGACGCAACGCTACATGCACCTGTCGCCCCAAGCCCGCGAGGGGGCGATTGCACTTCTAGACAAGCGGCCGACCGGCGAGATTTTTGGAGACATTTTGGAGACAGGGAGCTAAGGACCGCGTTTTCTCGCGGGAAACGTTGCGGAGAGAGAGGGATTCGAACCCTCGGTACCCTTGCGGGTACACATGATTTCCAATCATGCACCTTCGACCACTCGGTCATCTCTCCCGAGGCATTGAGTAAAGCAGTTTCGACCGGATTGCCACGGGCCCGTTTGACGGTCGCGTTCGGCGACCTGCGCTACGCTGGACGCGCGATAGATGGGAACCGGTGGCGCCAAGCGGTTGTCTGCGCTTGCGATGACGGCGGGGTTTGCCATCGCTGCCTGCTCGCGCACCCAGCCCCCGGCGCCGGTGGTGATCACGCACATGCGCGTGACGCAGGCGCCCGCAGTGGGCGCGGTCGCCGCTATCGTGCGTGATGCCCTAAGCAGCGCGGCTACCGAGAAGCGAACGCTTGTCGTGTACGTTGGGGCTGACTGGTGTGAGCCGTGCCAAAAGTTCCACCGCGCCGCAGAAGGCGGCGAGCTCGACACCGTGTTTCCGAGTCTAACGATGCTCGAGTTCGATCTCGACCGCGACGTCAGGCGGCTCGCTGCGGCTGGCTACATATCGAAGTACGTGCCGCTTTTCGCGCTGCCGACCCAAGACGGCACGGCGTCGGGCAAGCAGATCGAAGGGGTGATTAAAGGGGAGGGGGCCGTCGCATACATTGCGCCGCGGTTGAAAGAGTTGCTGGCGCACTAGGAGGAGGGCATGCGCCATAAGGGACGGCATGGCCGAACAAGCTGGAACGAAGCTCGGGCCTTTTCTGTGACGGCGCTCTTCGCGATGGGACTGACGGGGTGTGCGACCAAGCCCGGGGTCGCGACGTCTGCCACCAAGGGCACATCCGCGCCCGCGCCCGCGCCCGCGCCCGCGCCCGCGTCCGCGCCTGCGCCAGCGTCCGCGCCTCTGATTCGCGAAGCGCTGGTCACTCGATTTGCCTCCGATGCCGAGGCCGCGAAGCTTGCGCTCCATCTATTCGACGCCGATGGCGACGTTGTGGATGTCCTTGGGGCGCAAGTGTTCGATGGAGGCTACCGCGGTAGGATCCGTCTTGTTCCGGCTCTTCCCGTGGGCGTCGACCGCAAGCACCTTGCCTGGGTTGCCGGTGCGCTCGAGGACTTCGACGACTTCTTCGCTGCGATTGCGAAGCAGCGCGAGGTGCGGTACCGCTGGCGCGGACTGACGCTTCGGTTCTTCCGCTCGGTCGGAAACACGACCCCGAACGCGTTCGCCAGGGGCTGGACCGTCTCCTACAACGTGAACGGTTCGATCGATACGACCGCAGAGCGTGCGCGGCAGACTCTCTTTCACGAGATCTTTCACCTGGACGACGCCGACCACGGGGACTGGTCGCCAGCGCACCTGACCGCGATTCAAGACGCCATCGAGCGCAAGTGTGCCACGAGCACGGCGTGCCTCGAGCCGTACGCGCCCACCTCCACCGTCGTGCGGCGTGGAACCTATTACGCCTTTCAGCCGGGCAACGATGTTCACGAATATGCTGCCGAAGTAGCCCTTCGGTGGTACGCCGAGCAGCGGGCAGTCGTTCGCGGCGAGCGGCCCGTGCGCCGCCCATTCAAGTGTGGCCCCGCGGAAAACCGGCGAGCGTGGGAGGCCGTCGCCGAGGAATTCTTTGGTGGCGTCGACCTCGTACCGGCGTGCTGAGTCGACCACTCCGGGCGCTTGACAACATGGGTCGGTGACTGCACCGTTCGCCGCGGAGAGCTGTCCGAGTGGCCGAAGGAGCCTGATTCGAAATCAGGTGTACCCGTAAGGGTACCGTGGGTTCGAATCCCACGCTCTCCGCCGACTTAGGCCCTACATCGTCGAGCCGAACCATAGCGTCGTGGGGCAATCCATGGGGCAATCGCAGCTCTGGGATGGCTTCGTCGAGCGCCTCAAGCGCGGCGAGCTCCAGCTCGGCCCAAGTACGTGCGGCCCGTCGGTAGCGGTTGCTCATGGCGCTCGATCGATGCCCGGTTCGATCGGCGACCCATGCTTCGGTCTTCCCGGTGGCAAGACTGACGGTCACGAATGTAGCCCGAAGGTCGTGGGCACGGATTGGATGGCGAACGTCGCTCCGCTCAAATAAGGCGGAACGAGTTACGCCCGCCTGTCGGAGGTCGTTGCGGAGGTCGTCCGCCAAGTGGAGGGTGTAGAGCCGTCTGCCGTCCTCGGGATTGACGAAGACGTAGTCGGTTGGGGGTCGCAGTTGGACAGTAACGCTGCCGCCACGCCTGAAGGGCCCGCGCAACACCGGGATCGAGCGCCCAGCTCCTAGGATCATCGGTCTTGTTCTGATCGAGCAAAATGTGTCCTCGGTTGAGTTCGACGTCGCGCCACTGCAGGTTGCCAAGTTCTTCCCGACGAAGCCCTTCGCGCGCGAGGACGCCAAAGAAGAGGCGGCGTACGAGCGGCGGGCCGGGATAGGGACCCCGTACAAGCCAGCAGCGCACGGTCTTCCTCCGGGTAGAGGTACGTGAACGCCTTCGTGCGCTTCACCTTCGGCAACCACCCACGAGGAATCGGGTTCTCCTTGATGTGGCGCGCCGGGTATACGGCCAGTCCCAGAACTCGCCGGACGACCTGCGCGACTTGCCGCCGAGTTGCCGTTGATTTGGTGGCGGGAATGTTGGCCATGACGAGGTCGGCGTCATCGAGCGTGAACTCGCTCAGGGGGACGTCGCCGACGTGCGGGCTTATCGCCCTGCCCCGCTGCGCGCATGCGGGCTGCCATCTTCGCGAGTGCGGCCTTACGATCATGCGCCTGACCTCCCCGAGACATGAGGCCAGGACGAAATCGCGTCGCTCTCTGCCCGCTGATCGTGATCCGCGCTGCGAAACCCTCTGCAAGCCGTCGAAGTTCACCTGTCGCTGCGCGCGGCATCCGTCGTTCCTTTCCTATGGCATCGGTCGTTCTGCCTTGCCACACACTCGCATTCATCGGCCCACTCGCCGCACTCCGACACTTGCCAGGACGGCGTCGACGCTCGTCGCCTGCGCGCCGTCACGGTCATCCTCCGAGATGTGGCCGTCGGTTCTCGTCGATCGCTGGCGAAGCGCATTCTCAGCGGCCTCCAACGTGATTAGGACCGACCTGCCTACACGAATAACGGTACCCGCGCACGTCGGGACGATCACGTCGAGGAACTTGCGCGGCGGAATGCCTAGGATCGCGTAGGCCGTCTCCTGCGATACAAACGAGGGCCGCACGACGAGCGGCGGTCGAGCCTCGCGGGCCCGGCGTGTCATCACTCGGCGCTCAACGCGACTCTTCCCGTCCTCCAGGTCGGTGGCACCCTCGTCCGATTCGTCGCTGCCCGGGGTGACCGTCAGATCCGTCTCGTGAGGCGCATCGGAGGCATTCACTCGATTGCTCCGACGTGTCACTGCCCCCTCCTTTCAATTTCGCATCTCATTGGTGGTTCCTCGCGCCTCACTGACCCCCAAAACCCGGACACCTTGGCGGGCCACCTACAGAGGATTGGTCGGTCGCGAAGAGAGCAACCTTGCCGAAAAAGAGCTCCTGCGATGGTCGATTTCCTCCGGTCGGAGGAAGCCGGTCGACCGCCTGATCTCATCATCGCCCGCGAATGCGCAATGGCCGTGCCTGGCCGCCATTGGATCTCGCATGGGTCGAAGTCCCCGATAATCCTCACCTTGCGATGCAATGAGCCGGGGTAGTGGTCAGCAATCGACCACGGGGGGTGGTCAGCAATTGCTGACCACCTCGCGTCCGCAAGCGCTCCGCCGGGGAGGAAACAGTTCTCCACCGCATGCCGTCAGCCGAAACAGCGAAGGCGACGCGTCCGGCGACGACGGGGCCTTAATTGTAAGCGGCCACGTTCGCCAAAGCTTGCCGAAAATCAGAGCTCGGCCCCGTTTTGTGGCGTCGGGCTCGGGGCCTGCTGGAGAGGCCGGGGCCTACGAGGGGTCAGTCGCCCAATGATGGACCGGTGTGGCTAGACGAGGCTGCTCATGGAATGGCCGACGATCGCGAGCCGCGACTAACAGAGACTGTCGGCTAACTCGACGACGTCGTCGGCAGCCTCTTCGAGCGTGAAATGTCCGCTGAGCCCCTTGGAGCGACCGTTGCCACGTAGGTCTGCAAAGGCCCATGTGAAGCTCGCGCCGTCGAGATAGGCGCGCGCACCCTCCCAAGTGGAAGTATCGCAGATCCAGTCGTTCAGAATGACGACTCGGCGTCGCCCTGATCCGAGCAACTCACCCCAGCATGTGGGCGTACTCCGGTGCGTATCCTCGTTCGGCATGGGTACGTGCGCATGCCCAAGCTGGAATCGCCTGCTTCGGACTGCTTGCCACGGGGGGCGCACGACCTCGGGGCCCTCATCGTGGGTCCTCGGGCATCCCCCCGACTTCAATCGCGTGCGAGCGAGAAAACAACGGGAAAGGTAGGGTTCGCGCTTCGATGGATCAACTTTTCACCTTTGAATCCAACGCATTATCCGTGTCGTGGATCTTTGCCATATACCCGTGGATCCACATTTTCCTGGGTCTTTTGGCATGGATAACTCACTCGTGGATCCACGTATTTATCTTGCCCTCCGCTTCGCTGCGTGGCCCGCACATCTTCGGATACGAAATGGTTTGGTTCGCAGACCATTCACGCACCTATCGGACTTCAGTGCCGTCTTGTATCGAGTGTCAGTCCAGAGTCGGTACTGCCGAGGGGACGGCGTGGTCACCGTGGTGAAACCCGTTAGGATTCGAGTTGAGTCCACAGCCGGATTCGGAACGAACCCAGCTACACCCCGGTTAGCAATCGAATTAGAAGCACAGCTCGATCCCGGAGTGAACCTGGTTCACTACCCGGATACACTCCGGCTTGTAGCTCGGTTGGTTCTTGATTGAAGCCCAGATAGGCCCCGACTTCACCGCGTCTGCAAGCGGGTCCGGAATCGAGTTGGTGTGCGCGGCGTTCCGGAACGAAGTTCGGCGTCAGCAGTCAGGAATCGAATTCTTCTGATTCGTGTATTCAAGAGCGAACTCCATCGCCGTCGGCTTACCCTACGACTTGCATCAAGGTCCGCTCGTGATTCGAACAACAAGGAAGCCGGACGTCATCGCACTTGCATGCGGTGGGGAATCGAATTGGGTTCCAGAAGGAAGTCAGCTTCATTACGGTCGCAATCGAGTTGGTGCGAGGCTGCATCCGCGAGCGAATCCGACTTCTGCCGGCTTGCACTGCGGCTTGTATCTCGGATAGATGCGGTCTGGTACCTTGGCCAGACGCGGTCTTGTACCGCGCAGAGACATGGTCTCGTACCCTGCAGAGACTCCGGGATAGTCACCGGCGCGTAGCTGTCTTCTCTTGTGGATAGCTGCCGGCGTGTACCTATCCGAGACGGGACGAGTTGCGAACCCGTAGCGAAAGCGGAGGGCAAGATAAAGGCGTAGTGCCACGATGGATCTAGGTGTGGATATGAACATCGGTTTTGCAGTGCCAAGAAATACCCACAAAGTGCCAGGGCATTGGCATGTCGTGGAAGCTCCACGAGAAAAACGGTGCCAACGTTGAGCGATCGCGACGATTTGCCTGTTTTCACGCTGCGCTTCGGAA
>WNFJ01751612.1_pt4 | contig 24485 bp, 21 predicted proteins | sample 5400461 | NCBI WGS metagenome assembly WNFJ01 (sample SAMN13153349, study PRJNA577476) | soil metagenome | isolation source: 115 cm saprolite on Douglas fir-dominated hillslope | place: USA:California | collected 2013-09-17
GTCATGGGGTCGGTCGTGGCCAGCTCTTTGGTGCGCTCGTAGGCCGCGGCATTCTCGATGGCGATCACCGCCTGGTTCGCCAGCGTTTGCAGCACCCGGATCTCGCTGCGCTCGAGCGGCCTTGGTTCCTTCATGTGGACGGCGAGTACACCGACGATCTCCCCCGCCAGGCACATCGGAACGGCAACCGTCCGCTGCAGCCCGATCCGTCGCGCGACCGGCAACGGCTCGCCGCGGTCGTCGACGAGGTCGAGCTCGAGCACCTGTTCGGGCCGCACCACCCGCTGTGCGGCCACGTCCCCGCCCTGGCGCACCGCGGCCAGCTCGCGCCGGGTCGTGGCGCCAACGATGACGTCGGAGAACTGCGCCCGCCACGACGGTTTGCGCAGGTGCAGGGAGGTATAGGGGACCTCGAGGATCTCGGAGGTGGCATGCGCCACCGCTCGCAACAGGTTGTCGGTTCCGACCGTGACGGCAGTCAGAGCCTGCGAGATCTTCTCCAGCGCGATGATCGCCTGGTCGAGTCGGCGAGACTGGAGTTCGGCCTTCTTGCGCAGGTCGGCGTTCTCGATCATCAACGCCATCTCGGTGGCGATCGTCTGCAGCAGCTCGACATCCTGCTGGGGCAGCGTGTAACCCGCGGCCAGGCCCGTGACGAGGTATCCCGCGTTGCGCTCGCCGCGCATCAGGGGCACCACCAGGGCTCGCTCGACACCGCCGAGCTCGGCGAAGAGCCGGAGGCTGCGTCGGGGATCGGCGGAGAGCTTGTCGACGATTTCGACCCCTACCGTCGCCTCGTTTGCAAAGCCTTCCGCGAGCTTCAAGGGACTCAGCCGGGTGAGCTGCCCTGCGGCCTTGCCGACCGGCCCAACCATGGCGCGCACTTCGAGGCCGTTCGCCTCATTGCGGGCGAGTAAGAGGGCGGTGTCGAGCCCGAGCGCTTTCAAGCTGACGCCGAGGATCGCCTCCGCCATCGCGCCCGGTTCTGATTCCTTGCCCAGGCCCTGGCTCGTCTGCGATAGGGCGGCGAGGCGGCGCATCTGCTCATTGAGGGATCGGGTCCGCTCCTGCAGGTCCTGGGTCATGGTGTTGAAGGCGATCGCCAGCTCGCCTAATTCGTCTCGACGCCTGACCTCGAGTCGCTTGGTCAGGTCGCCACGCGCGATCGCCTGGGTGCCGTTGACCAGGGCTTCGATCGGGCGAGTCAGGCGTAGGGCCATGATGTAGCCGATCAACAGCAAGATCAGCACCACCCCGGCGAAGAGCGTCGTCATCTGAACCGCCGACTGCACCCCGGCCTCGATCACGCTCTTCCGAGAAACGGCGACGGCGAGGTAGCCGGCGGCCTGCTGGCGCAGGTAGAAGTTCGTGAACTGAAACTCATATTCCTGGCTGCCGACGGACAGGCTTCGCGACGCCGCCCGACCGGGTGACGCGAGCGCCAGGTACGAGCGGAGATGCTCGTCGATCAGGTCCCCCTTGATCCCCGGGATCGTGCTTCCGAGCAGCCGACCGCCGGCATCGAGCAGGGCGACCTCGGCCTGCGCCTTGGTTTGCAGCTCATTGAGCACGCCAGACAGCGGTGTTTCTACGAGGACGCCACCCACGACGCGGTCGCCCAGCAGGACCGGACCCGCCGCCGCCAGCGCGGCGGCCGGCGAGCCCATATAGCCGATGTACTTGTCCCCGAGCGAGTCGTAGGCACCTTTGAGCACCGGCTGCATCACCGGCTCGCCCGATAGATCGGTCCCGCTGCCGAACACGAGGCCGCCGGGGTTCGTCGCGTCCGGCTGGCTGATTTCCAGGATGGTCTTTCCGCGGGGGTCGAAGATCATCACTGTGCCCAGGCGGTTGTTCACCTCGAGGGGCACGATCAATCGCCGAAGGGCGGCTGCGTCGCCCGCACGAACCGCCTGGTCGATCCCCTCGGTATTGGCGATCAGGCGGATGGCCGCCACCTGACGCCCCTGGAGCTTGACCGCCGCGTCGAGGGCGGCGTCCTCCGAGTGGACCAGCTGGTCGGCGATCCGGTTCTCCAGTGAGGTCGCAACCAGGCTGGTGGTCAGGTAGGTCCCAATCACGCCCAGGATCAGCATCAGCAGCAGGAAGGGCAGAATGATCTGGGTGCGGATCTTCAGGGTGGGCAGCGTCATGGGGAAGCGCGCCCGCGGCCTAGCCAACACAGTTCCAACTCTGGGCCGGGACAGAGTAGGCAGGGCTGAGGAAAACGAGCTGATCGCTGCCGCTGTGCGCCGGCGTGAAGGTGTCGCTGGCGACGGCATGCCAGCTCGTGTCGCCGGCGGCGACCTGGACGATCCCCGAGGCACCGATGGTCTGGGTCCCCTGGGTGTCGACGCGCAGCCACTCGTAGGAGACTGAGCCGCCGACCCCATTGGTGGTGAAGCTCCCGCTCGCCACGATCGTGACCTGGGGACAGTGGCCCGCATTGTTTCCAGTACCGTTCTTGGACTTGGTGACCGTCTCCTGCGCCGAGGCGATCGCAAACTGTGGCGCAGGCGTTGGTGCGGGCGCTGGGGTAGGCGTGGGCGCCGGGGTCGGGGTCGGGGTCGGCGTGAGCGTTGGCGTTGGCGTTGGCGTTGGCGTTGGCGTGGCAGCCGGCGTTGGCGTCGGCGTCGGCGTGGGCGCCGCGGTTGGCATAGGTGTCGGGGTGGGCACCGGGGCTGGAGCGGGCGTCGCCGCGGGCGCAGATTGGGACGCGTCCGGCGTGGTCACTGGACGCGCAGCCGGCGGCTGGCTCATCGCCACGGTTGGCTGCTGCTGCGGCGCCAGCGCCGGAGCCACGGCGAGGCCGCTGGCTGTGGGGCCGTCAAGCCCTTGGTCTTGCAGCACGGCCGCTACCACGGAGTCCTTCAACGGTTTGGTCTGAAGGCCGGCGTCGACTCGCAGGTCTGCGGCGAGATCGGGAACCTGGACCCAGGCCAGGCCGTCCTTGGGCCGAAGGGCGACCATCGCGACCAGGGCGAACAGGAGGGCAACACCCAGGGCGATGCCAAAGAAGGCTGCGAGCACGCGCCAGCCATTCGACGGGGCACCCATCGGAATTCGATGCTAAGCAGGCCGGGTTACGATAACCGTTTCCCCGCGGGCGGCGCACCTCAGTGTTACGAAGCGGTAACGGTCGGGGGGTGCCTAGTTTCTCGCCAGGTTGCCTTCTCTGGCAACGGTGTGGACGTCCTTCACCGTCTCCAGCCGTTCCATCAGGCGGCTCAACTGCGTCAGACTGCTGATCTCGACGGTGGTCGAGATCACCGCCGTCTTGTCGTCATAGACCTGGACTTCGGCGCCGGTGAGATTGATCTTGCTCTCGGCGATGACCGTCGCGATGTCCCGCAACAGTCCGGTACGGTCCCAGGCTTCGATCTTGATCCCGACCGGGTAGAGCTGCCGGCCGCCGGTATCCCAATCGACCGGGACGACACGTTCCTGGTTGGAGACGTTGACGATGTTCTTGCAGCTCGTTCGGTGCACCGTGATCCCCTTGCCTCGCGTGATGTAGCCACTGATGGGATCGCCGGGCACCGGCTTGCAGCACGGCGCGATCTGGGTCAGCACACCCCGCTCGCCCTTGACGCGGATCTCGCCCGTGGGCTTGAACTGCGGCACCAGCGGAATGAGCGGGAACTCGCCGTTCCCGTCCGGTTGCTGGTCGGCCACCATGTACTTGAGCAGCACGGAGTGCGGGCTGACCTCGCCGTATCCGATTGCCGCGTAGAAATCGTTGAGATCGGTGAATCGAAACTCCCGAGCGAGCTCGAGAATCCGCTCGTCCCCGATCGACGCCAGCGCCCGCTGCTGCATGCGCCGGAATTCCTTGTCGAGCAGCTCCTTCCCCTTGGTGACGTTTTCCTCACGCCGCTCCTTCTTGAACCAGACCCGGATCCTCTGCGCGGCACCCGCCGTCTTGACGAAGCCCAGCCAGTCGCGGCTCGGCCCATGTGGTCCCTTCGAGGTGAGGACCTCGAGGATGTCGCCGTTCTGCAGCTGGTAGTCGAGCGGCACCATACGGCCGTTGGCCTTGGCGCCGATGCAGCGATGACCGACCTCGGTGTGGATCCGGTACGCGAAATCCACGGCCGTGGCGCCGGTGGGCAGCGCGAGCACATCGCCCTTGGGAGTGAACACGAACACCTCGTCGCGGAAGACGTCGACCTTGACGGCGTCGACGAACTTCTCGGCGTCGAGCACTTCCTTCTGCCAGTCGATCAACTGACGCAGCCAGGCGAACCGCTGGTCCATCTTGCGGTCGTCCTTGCCGCCGCCCTCCTTGTAGGTCCAGTGGGCTGCGACGCCGTACTCCGCGGTCCGGTGCATCTCCTGGGTGCGAATCTGGATCTCCATCGGCTCGCCGCTGTGACTGACCACGGTCGTGTGCAGCGACTGGTAGCCGTTCGACTTCGGCATCGCGATGTAGTCCTTGAACCGGCCCGGGATCGGCTTCCAGAGCGAGTGGATGACGCCCAGGGCACCGTAGCAATCCTTGATCGAGTCGGTCAGCACCCGGATGGCGGAGAGGTCGTAGATATCGTCGAACTCCTTGCCCATCGCGAGCTTGTTCGCAATGCTGTAGACGTGCTTCGGCCGCCCGGTCGTGTCGGCCTTGATGCCGACGCTGGTTAGTTCGCGCTCCAGGATTTCCTTGATGTCGTTGACCTCGGTCTCGCGCTCCTTGCGCTTGCGGGCGATCTTCTTGACGATCTCCCGGTACTCATCGGGATGCAGCTGAGCGAACGACAGGTCTTCAAGCTCCCACTTGACGTTCCACATCCCCAACCGGTGCGCCAGCGGGGCGTAGATGTCGAGCGTCTCCTGGGCCATCGCCCGCCGCCGGTTCTCCGGGAGGGATTCCACCGTCCGCATGTTGTGGAGCCGGTCGGCCAGCTTCATCAGCACCACCCGGACGTCTTCGGCCATGGCGACGAGCATCTTGCGGACGTTTTCCGCCTGCGCCTGCTCCGGGCTGTGGAAGGAGATCTTCTCCAGCTTGGTGACGCCGGCGACCAGCTTGCCGACGGTCGGTCCGAAGCTCTGCTCCAGGTCGGAGATGGTCAGGTGGGTGTCCTCCACCGTGTCGTGGAGGATGGCCGCCGCCAGCGTGTCGCGATCGAGCTGAAGGTCCGCCAGGATGGCGGCGACGCTCAGCGGGTGCTCGATGAACTTCTCGCCAGAAAGGCGGTTCTGGTCGTGGTGGGCGCTGGCCGCCGCATCGTAGGCGCGCGAAAGGACCTCGATGTCTTTCGGCGGCAAGTAGTTGACCTTGCTCAGAAGGTCGGCAAATTGCATGATCCTGTCCCTATTCCGTTTATGGCGGAATTATCCCCGAACTTCGGGGAATGAATCAGTAGGCCTTGCCCCAGACCACTTCCATTACGGCGGGACGGCCGCAGACGGCGCAGGGCTGTTCGGGCGCGGTGGACCCCGACAGGATCACCCGGGTGGTCGCCGTCGTGCGCTCCTTCACGGTGCGCTCGTCCTCTTCCCGCCCGCACCAGGCGGTGACGGCGAACCCGATCGAGGTGTCGAAGAAGCGCGCCATCGCATCGAGCGAATCGAGTCTCACCGTATGCGCCTCGCGGAATTCGCGGGCCCGGGTGAAGAGCGCCGCCTGGATCTCTTCGAGCGCCGCCGGGATGGCGACGCCTAAATCACCCAGGGGAACCGTCTGCTTGGCTCGGTTCAAACGGCGGACGAGGGTGGCCTCCCCCTTGGCCAGGTCGCGCGGCCCGATCTCGAGGCGCAGCGGGACACCCTTCAACTCCCACTCGTTGAACTTGAATCCGGGCCGCTCCTCGCGCCAGTCAACCCTGACCCGGAGGTCTTGCAGGCCGGCAAGCACGGGCTCGAGCGCGCTTTCGATCTGGCTGCGCTCGGCGTCGCTGCGGAAGATCGGGATGACGATGACCTGCACCGGCGCGATCCGAGGCGGCAGCTGCAGCCCGGAGTCGTCGCCGTGCGCCATCACCACCGCGCCCACCATGCGCGTCGACATGCCCCAGCTCGTCGAATGTGGGTACCGCTGTTCATTGCTCCGCCCGGTGAAGGTCAGGTCGTAGGCGCGGGTGAAGTTCTCGCCGAAGTAGTGCGAGGTGCCCATCTGCAGCGCCTTGCCGTCCATCATCATGCCCTCGATCGACGTGGAATACTGGGCGCCGGCAAACTTCTCGCTGTCCGACTTGCGGCCGGCAAGGACCGGGATCGCGCACCACTCCTCGGCGATGCGGCGGTAGCACTCGAGCATCTTCGCGACTTCGTTCTCCGCCTCCGCCGCGGTTTCGTGAAAGGTGTGCCCCTCCTGCCAGAGGAACTCTCGCGTGCGCAAGAAGAATCGGGGTTTCAGCTCCCAACGAAAGACGTTGTTCCACTGATTGGTGAGCACCGGCAGGTCTCGGTACGACTGGATGTAGTCGCGCAGCACGGTCGCGATCATCGTTTCCGAGGTGGGCCGCAAGACCAGGGGTTCCTCGAGGTCCTTGCCGCCGCCCTTGGTGACCAGCTGAAATTCTGGTTCGAAGCCCGCGACGTGATCCTTCTCTTTTTGCAGGAAACTGAGGGGAATCAGCGCCGGGAAGTACCAGTTCTCGTGCCCGGTTTCCTTGATGAGACCGTCGAGCGGATCGCGAATGTTCTCCCACAAGGCGTAGCCGTACGGGCGAATGATCATGGTCCCGGCGACCGGCGAGTTGTCGGCTAACTGCGCCTTGCGGACGACATCGTTGTACCAACCAGGAAAATCCTGGGACTGCTTACGAATGTCCTTGACGAAGCCAGTGGCTTTTTCGTCGACAGCCATGTGGCTAAGGAGTATACGGACCGCTTACGAAGCGAGCTTCTGCTCGTCTTCCTTGGCGATGGCGTCCAGTTCTCGAAGCAGCGCGGGCACTAATTCTTTTTCGGGGAAGGTGCCAACGATCTTCCCGTGCTTGAAGAGAATGCCCTTGTTCTTACCGCCCGCGATCAGCCCATGACCGAGACGTTGATCGGCCGCTTGATCTTCTTGAGCGCTTTCTCGACCTCGGCCACCATCGGCAGCATGTCGATTTCGAGCCGGCCGCACATCGGGCAGGCGATCAAGTTTGGCCCCGTCAGCTTTTCGGCAAGCGCGTTGACGATGCCATAAGCGACCTCGACTTCCTCGACCGAGTCGCCGGCCAATGACACCCGGATGGTGTCCCCGATCCCCTCTTCCAGCAGCACGCCGATGCCGACGGCGCTCTTGACCGCGCCGGTGCGGGGTGGACCGGCCTCGGTGACGCCCAGGTGCAATGGATAGGAGAACTTGTCGGCGATCGCCCGGTTGGCGGCGATCATCGTGGGCGGGTCAGAGGCCTTCATCGAGACCTTGATCAGATTGAAATCGAGCGATTCGAGAATGTGGATGTGGCCCAGCGCGGCGTTGACCATCGCCGCCACCACCTCCTCCGTTGGCGGGCGCACGCCGGCACCTTCCTTGGCACGTCCTGGCAGCGAACCGGCGTTGACCCCGATGCGAATCGGCACTTCGCGCTCCTTCGCCCGACGCGTGATCTCCTTGACCTTCTCCGGGTCCTTGATGTTTCCCGGATTGAGCCGTAGCCCGTCCACGCCGGCCGCCAGCGCCAAAAGCGCCAGGGGCGCGTCGTAATGAATGTCGGCGATGATCGGCAGGGGCGAGCCTTTCGTGATCTCCACCATCGCCTGCGCCGCCTCTTTGGTCGGCACGGCGATACGGACGATGCGGCAATTCGCATCCTTGAGGCGCGCGATCTCGTTGAGCGTTGCTTTGACGTCGCGAGTATCCGCCTTCGTCATCGACTGCACTACGATCTCGGCGGCGCCGCCGATGACGACATCGCCGACGCGGACCGGAACGGATCTGCGGCGCGGTCTCATGGCCTCATCTCAACACATCGTTATATGTCACAAGTCCGATCAACCCAAACAACAGTGCGAGACCGACGTAGTGGACGACCTGCTCGCGCGCCGGATCGACCGGTCGACCCCGGATCAATTCCAGCACCAGGAAAGCGGCGCGTCCACCGTCGAGTGCCGGGAAGGGCAGGATGTTGGCCAGCCCCAGGCTGAGGCTCAAAAGCGCGACCACGCCGACGAGCGAGAGCGGGCCGGCCTGCGCCGCCCTCGCCGTGGTCTTGACGATGCCGACCGGGCCTTCCAGGCCCCTCGGCCCGAGCAAGCCGCCCAGTCGTTTGTCGGTGGCCAGCTGGTAGATGCCGGTGGCGATCCCGACAATCGAATCGCCGGTATCACGGACCGCTCGTCCCGCGGAGTCAACCGGACCTGGCTTCCAGGTGTGGATGGCGGGATGGAAGCCAAGGATGTACCCACCCGACGCCTGATCGAGCTTGGGCGTCACGGTCAGCGTCAGGAGCTGACCATGACGATCGACGACGACCGTGACCGGCGTGTCCTTGGCGGCATCGAGGGTGCTTCGTAGGTCCTCGAACTTCGCGATCTGGTGACCGTTGACGGAGCGAATCACGTCGCCGGCCTCGAGCCCGGCGATGCTCGCCGGTGTGCCGCTGTCGATGGCGCTGACCTCGATCGGCGTCTTGACCTCGGCCGCGCCGACGGTGGTGTAGACGCCGAAGAAGATCAACACCGGCAGCGCCAGGTTGAAGGCGGAGCCGGCAACGATGACGATGAAGCGCTGCCAGAGCGGATGGGCATTGAAGCTGCGAGGGCCGGCGTCCATGCTGCCGTCCATCCCGGCGAGTTTGACAAAGCCACCCAGCGGGATGACCCGGATCGCGTAGAGCGTCTCGCCCCGCTGCCAACCAACCAGCTGGGGCCCGAATCCCACGCTGAACTGCTCGACCTTGATCCCGGCCAGCTTGGCGCTGATGAAGTGACCCGACTCGTGCACGATCACGAGCCCGCTGAAGATCAGGATGACGAGCGGGACGAGCACGACGGGGTTCATGCCGGCAGCTTGCTCCAAACCCGGCTGGGTCCCTCGGCGGAGGTCCGCACCTGGGCGCGCGCCCAGCGGTCGGCCGCGAGCACGGCGTCCAGGGTCAGCTCCTCCGCGGGTTGAGCGGCCTCCACCGCACGCGCGACCGAGGGGACGATGTCAACGAATCGTCGCTGGCCCTGGAGGAAAAGGGCGACCACTTCCTCGTTGGCGGCGTTGAGCACCGCGGGCGCCACACCGCCCCGCTCTCCCGCTTCCCGTGCCAGCGCCACGGCCGGGTAGCGGACCGCGTCCAGTGCCTCGAAGGACAGCTGGCCCAGCGCCGCCAGGTCGGGCGCGGGCGTCACGCCTTCGAGCCGATCGGGAAAGCTCAGGGCGACGGCGATCGGCAGGTGCATATCGGGAACGCCAAGCTGCGCCTTGATGCTGCCGTCGACGAACTCCACCATCGAGTGGACCACGCTTTGCGGGTGGATGATGACGTCGACGCTGCGGTAGGGCACGTCGAAGAGGAAGTGCGCCTCGATCACCTCGAGGCCCTTGTTCATCATGGTGGCGGAATCGACCGTGATCTTCGGTCCCATCTTCCAGCGCGGATGGGCCAGCGCCTCGGCAATCGTGACGCTCTCGAGCGTCTCGAGCGGTCGGCGCAAGAACGGGCCACCCGAGCCGGTCAGGATCAGCCGGCGGACGCCGCTTTCCTTCTCTCCCCACAGGCACTGCCAGATGGCGCTGTGCTCACTGTCGATCGGAAAAATCTGGGACCCGTGGCGCCGCATCCGTTCGCGAACGAGTTCGCCCGCCATCACGAGGACTTCCTTGGTGGCGAGCGCGACGTCTTTGCCCGCGTCGAGAGCGGCGAGCGTCGGGGCCAGTGCGGCGCTGCCCGCCGCCGCCACGATCACGAGGTCCACTTCGGGGTCGCTCACCGCTTCGTCGATCGCGCGGGCGGCGCGGGAGGCATCGGGGCCGCCCGGATTCGCCAGCAGGGCGTGGGCTTCCGGATGACGGCGAGCTACGGCCTGGAGGGCGGCGGCATCACTCCCGGCGATCAGCGCGTGCAGCACGAAGCGGTCGGGATGACGTTCCACCAGGTCGCACACCTGGCGGCCGATGGAACCGGTCGCACCAAGCAGCGCGAGGCGCCGGGGCGACGGGCGGGAGGATTTCATCTCTTTACTCAGGTTGGCGGGATTCCCGCATGTGAAACGCGCTGGCAACCTGCGTCATGCACCCGGCCAGCTCAATTGAGGTGCAGAAGTGTGACGTAATAGTACACGACCACTCCCACCAGCAAGAGCGAATCAATACGGTCGAGCACGCCACCGTGGCCCGGGATCAGATGGCTTGCGTCCTTGACGCCGGCGGTGCGCTTGATCTGCGATTCGACCAGGTCACCGACCTCGGCGAAGACGCCGATCAGCAGGCCCAGGATGATGTTGTGTGGAAAGCCGATGTTGAGAAACAGGCCAAAGAAGCCGAAGAACACCGTACTGGCGAGGAGCTCCGCGACCGCCCCTTCCACCGTCTTCTTCGGGCTGATGCGGGAAAAGAATTGGTGCCGGCCAAAGCGCATTCCGGCCACCATGGCGGCGGTGTCGCCGACCCAGATCGCCCCAAAGACAAAGATCACGTAGCCGAACCCCAGGTGGTTGGGATCGGGGCGATGCAAGAAGTAGAGCGACAGGTAGAAGCTCAGCGTCAGCGCGAGGTAAAGGCTCCCCCCGACCGCGAGCGCCCAGCGGGTGAGGCTGGCTCGCCAGTCCCGCACGAATACCAGCGTGCCCAGGCCGAGGACGGTGGCGGCGGCCAGGAGGAAGGTGAGATCGGCCCACGATGGCAGCCGCTCGCGGAGGAGGAGGGCGTAGCTGAGCGGGAACAGCAGCCAGAGCGGTGCGGGCGCGGCCATGGCACGAGTCAGGTTCCAGTATTCGATCAGCGCGGCCCCAAGGATCACGGCGATTGCCGCGTAAACCCAGACCGAGCCGAGGACCAGGACCGCGAGCACCACCGCGATCAGCACGGCGGCGGTACCGATGCGGACCACCATGTTCGAGTGGCGGGGGGCGGCTAACGCCGGCTCGCCGTTGGCATCAGCGACCTCGATTGGAGACCTCCTCCGGCCGCGCGCCAAAGCGACGGATGCGCCGCTGGTATGAGGCCAGCGCCTCATCGAAGTCGGCCTGGGTGAAATCCGGCCAGAGGGTTTGCGTCGAGTAGAACTCGGAGTACGCCGTTTGCCACAGCAGAAAGTTGCTGAGCCGCATTTCGCCGGCGGTGCGGACCACGAGGTCGGGATCGGGCAAGCCCCGGGTGTAGAGATGGCTTGCCAGGCTCGTATCCTCGAGCTGCGTCAGGTCAGCACCCTCGCGTGCCAGCTCCCGGATCGCGTCGATGATCTCCTGGCGCCCGCCGTAGTTGATGGCGATATTGAGAATCGCCTTGGCACCGACCCGAGTTCGTTCGCTGGCCTGCCGCATCTGCTCCCGCAGCGCGGGGGAAAGCTCCTGCAGCCGCCCGGAGAACCGAAGCTCGATTCCCCGGCGGGCCAGCTCGTCGACCTCGCGCCGGATCGTCTCTGAGAAAAGGCTCATCAAGGCATCGACTTCATCGCGTGGACGCGACCAGTTCTCCGTCGAGAAGGCATAAAGGGTCAAGACGCGCACCCCCCGCCGATCGGCGGCTTCCGCGACGCGACGGATGGTTTCGATCCCGGCCTTGTGCCCCATGACCCGCGGCAGCAGCCGTTCGCGGGCCCAGCGACTGTTGCCGTCCATGATGATTGCGACGTGCTCGGGCGGGGGCAACTGGCTCACCGGTTGTTCTTGGGGCGTTAGACCTCCATGATCTCGGCTTCTTTGCGGGCCGCCATCTGGTCAACCAGACCGATGAAGCGGTCGGCGACCTTCTGGAGCTGGTCGCCGCCACGCCGCGCCTCGTCGGCCGAGATCTTCTTCTCCTTCTCGAGCGCCTTGATGCGATCCATCTGCTCTCGCCGGATGTTGCGGATGGCGATGTGCGCGCCCTCTGCGTAGCGCTTGACCAGTCGCGCGTACTCGCGACGCCGCTCTTCGTTGAGAGGCGGAATCGGGACCCGGATCAGCTGGCCGTCGTTGCCCGGGTTCAGTCCGAGCTCGGACTTCTGGATCGCTTTTTCCACCGCGCCGATGATCGTCCGGTCCCAGGGCTGGATGAGGATCATGCGAGCCTCGGGGACGGTAATCGTGGCGAGCTGGTTGAGCGGCGTCGGGTTGCCGTAGTACTCGACGGGGATCTTGTCGACCAGCGACGGGCTGGCGCGCCCGGTGCGGATGGTGAGGATCTCCTTGGCGAGGGCGTCCAGGCTCTTCTGCATCTTGGTCTCGGCGTCTTTGACGTTGGCTTCGATCATTCGGGCGGCCCCACAATGGTTCCAATCTGCTTTCCCGCCACTACGCCCTCCAGGTTGCCGGCATGCGACAGGTCGAACACGATGATCGGGATGTTGTTCTCGCGGCAGAGCGTGACGGCGGTGTGATCCATCACCCGCAGATCTTTGTTGATCAGATCGAGGTAGTCAAGCCGGGCGAACCGCTTCGCCTTCGGATTCGTCACCGGGTCGGCATCGTAGACGCCATCGACCTTGGTCGCCTTGAGGACGACCTCGGCCTCGATTTCGACCGCGCGCAGGGCGGCGGTCGTGTCGGTGCTGAAGTAGGGGTTGCCGCTGCCCGCGGCGAGGATCACGACCCGGCCCTTCTCCAGGTGCCGGACCGCGCGCCGGCGGATGTAGGGCTCCGCGATCTGGTGCATGCTGATCGCGGTCTGCACCCGCGTGGGCTGGCCCATGTTCTCCAGGGCGTCCTGCAGGGCCAGCGCGTTGATGACCGTGCCGAGCATGCCCATGTAGTCGGCGGTGACGCGATCCATCCCCCGCTTGCTGGCGGCGTCGCCGCGGATGATATTCCCGCCACCCACCACGATGGCGAACTGGGTGTCGTACTTGGATTTCACGGCGATGATGTCCTCGGCGATGTCATGAACGACGTCCGGATCGATCCCGAAGGCAGCTTTTCCGGCGAGGCCCTCGCCCCCCAGCTTGAGGAGCACCCGTTTGTAGCGCGGCTGGGCCGACGTCTTGATCACAGCATGAACTGGCTGGACTAGCTGGCTTCTCCGATCTTGAAACGGGCGAAGCGGGAAATCGTTATGTTCTCGCCCAGCTTCGCGATCGCCTCTTTGAGCATCTGGTCCACGGTCCGCTTGTCGTCCTTCGCCCACGCCTGGTCGAGCAGGACTTCGCGTTTGTAGAAGTCGTTCATCTTGCCCTGGATGATCTTCTCGATCACGGCCTGCGGCTTCTTCTGATCCTTGGCCTGCCCCTCGAAGATGGCCCGCTCTCGGTCGAGGACGTCCTTGGGCACGTCTTCGCGCCGCAGATATTTCGGCTCCGCCGCGGCGATGTGGACCGCGATCTCGTGCGCCAGGTGGCGGAACTCGTCGTTGCGCGCCACGAAGTCGCTCTCGCTGTTCAGCTCCAACAGGACACCAAGTTGGTGGTTGTGATGGACGTAGGTGGCAATGATGCCCTCCCGGGCGGTGCGGGCCGCCTTGGCCCCGGCCTTGGCGATGCCTTTCTGGCGCAGCCAATCCTTGGCCTTCTCGAGGTCACCGTTGGTGGCCTCGAGGGCGCGCTTCGAGTCCATCATTCCCGCGCCCGTCGCGTCCCGCAGTGCTTTGACCTGGTCTGCTGAAATCGCCATGACTATTTCTCGTCGTCCAGGGCTTCGTCCTCGTAGAACTCGGCCTCGTTAACCGTCGGCATCCCGGCGAATCCTTTCTCCTCTTCTTCCTCTTCTACCGCACCGAATTCGAATTCGCTGACCGGCACCACCTCGGGCGCGGTGGCAAGCTCCTCGGGGCTGATCAATTGACGTGCCTCGAGCGCCGCATCGGCGATCTTCGATGTGATCAGCTTGACGGCGCGGATCGCGTCGTCGTTGCCGGGAATGACGTGATCGATCTCGTCCGGGTCGCAGTTGGAATCCGTGATCGCGACGATCGGGATGCCGAGCTTGCGAGCCTCGGTGATCGCGATGTGTTCCTTGCGTGGGTCGACGACGTACACCGCCCCGGGCAGGCGCTTCATCTCCGCCATCCCACCGAAGAAGCGCTCCAGGCGCTGGTACTCCTCTTCGAGCTGGGTGATCGCCTTCTTGCTGCCGGTAAAGCCGCCGTTGTTTCGAATCGCGCGCAGGCTGTTGAGCCGATCGATTTGCCGCCGCATCACGGTGAAGTTGGTCAGCATCCCGCCCATCCAGCGATGGTTGACAAAGGGCATCCCCGAGCGGCGCGCCTCCAGCTCGATGGATTCCTGGGCCTGCTTCTTGGTGCCGATGAAGAGCACCAGCCGGCCTCCACCGACGACTTCCTTGACCCAGTTGGAGGCGTCGTCCAGCAGCTTGACGGTTTGCTGGAGGTCGATGATGTGGATTCCGTTGCGAGCGGTGAAGATGTACCGCTTCATCTTCGGATTCCAGCGGCTGGTCTGATGGCCGAAGTGGACACCAGCCTCGAGGAGTTGCTTGAGCGTTACGAGTGGCATACGAAAACGAACCTCCTGTTTCTTCTTCCGCCTCCGTCATCCGGCCGCTGGACCTCATCAGGCAACCCAGCGCCCGTCGAGAGACGTGCTTAATTCGTTAACAGAGTATATCCCGTCGCTGCGCGACCTAAACTACGCGGCCGGTACGGTCGGCTTCCTGGCTCGAGGGGCGCGCGGACGTGCGCGGGTTCGGGCGGCGCGCTCCGGTTTGCAGGCGGGATAGTCGGAGCAGCTCTTGAACTCACCGTACTTCCCCTGGCGCAGGACCTGCGGCTTTCCACAGCGCGGGCAGGGGTCGTCCATCAGCAGCTCGCTGGCGGCGGGTGGCACAACCACCCGCTTGCCACCTTCGATGAAGCGACAGTCGGGATAGCCCGAGCAGCCGACGAAGCTGCCGAAGCGCCCCTTACGGTTGAGCAGCGGCTTGCCACAGTTCGGGCAGACGCGACCCTCGACGACGTCGGCCGGGTTGATCTCGCGCTTGACGTAGCGGCACTTTGGATAACCGGAGCAGGCGACGAACGGGCCGCGCTTTCCGGTGCGCTTGACCAGCGGCTTACCGCACGTCGGGCACATCTCGCCGGTCGGCTCGGGTGGCGGTGCCTTCTCCTGACCCTCGCGGCCCTGGATGTAATCGCACTCGGGGTAGAGCGAGCATCCGACGAACTCACCCAATCGGCTCATGCGGTAGACGAGACGGCCGTTGCGCCCTTCCGTCTTGCACTTGGGACAGTCCTCGCCGGTCTCCTTCATCGGGACCTTGACGCGCGCGGTGGCTTCGGCCTTCGTCAGCGTCTTGGAGAACGGCTTGTAGAACTCACGGACGATCGGCACCCACTTCCGCCGTCCTTCCTCGACCTCATCCAGCTCCTCCTCCATTCCGGCGGTGAAGCTGACGTCGACGATCTCCGGAAAGTGCTCGACCAGCCAGGCGTTGACCGTCTTGCCCAGCTCGGTTGGGAACAGCCGGCGCTCCTCCTGCTTGACGTAGTGGCGCGTCTGGATGACTTCGACGGTCGGCGCAAAGGTGCTCGGGCGGCCCACGCCCAGCTCCTCGAGTGCCTTGATCAGCGAAGCCTCTGTGAAACGCGGCGGCGGCTGCGTGAAGTGTTGCTCGGGCTTCAGCTCCTGCAGGTTGAGCGGCTCGTCGACGGCGAGCGCCGGCAGCTCCTTCTCTTCGTCGTTCTCGGTGTCGCGCTCCCAGACGCGATAGAAGCCGTCGAAAACCAACACCGAGCCGTTCGCGCGGAACAGGTAATCGGCGGCGCCGATGTCGACGCGAGTTTGCGCGAAGCGCGCGGCGGTCATCTGGCTCGCAGTGAAGCGCTGCCAGATCAGCCGATAGAGTTTGAGTTGGTCCGGCGTGAGAAACGCGCGGACGGAATCCGGCGTGCGCTCGACATCGGTGGGCCGGATCGCCTCGTGGGCGTCCTGCACCGGGCCCTTCGCCTTGAACTCCACCTTGTCTCGGCGGGCATAGGTGGGACCGTACCGCTCGGTGATAAAGTGCCGCGCCGCCGTGCTCGCTTCGTCGGAAATCCGAAAGGAGTCGGTGCGCATGTAGGTGATCAGGCCCACCGGACCCTGGCTGCCGAGCTCGACACCTTCGTAGAGCTGCTGTGCCAGGCTCATCGTCCGGTTCGGCTTCATCCGCAGCCGGTTGGACGCGTCCTGCTGCAGCGTGCTGGTTTTGTAGGGCGGCGGCGAATTCCGAGTACTGTCCTTGGTTTCGATCGACAGCACCTTGTAACTGGCGCCATCGAGCTGCGCCATGATCTCGCGTACCTGGCCCTCTTCGGTGAGCTCGAGCTTTTCGTCACTGCCCTGCTTGCTGTGCAGCCGAGCGGCAAAGACGCGCTGCGGTAGATCGATCTTCGAGAGCATCGCGTCGAGCGTCCACGACTCGACCGGGACGAACTTCTCGATCTCCTCCTCCCGCTCGCAGACCAGCCGAACCGCGACCGATTGCACGCGACCCGCGCTCAACCCCTTACGAATCTTTTTCCAGAGGAGCGGGCTCAACTTGTAACCGACGAGCCGGTCGATGATGCGGCGAGCCTGCTGCGCGTCGACGAGGTCCTGGTTCAACGGACGCAACGCATTGAGCGCTTTTTCCACCGCGCTGGGCGTGATCTCGTGCAGCTCGATCCGGCGCGGGTCTTTCAGGTGAAGCACGTGCGCGAGATGCCAGGCGATCGCCTCGCCCTCGCGGTCCGGGTCAGATGCTAGGAGGATGTCGGAAGCGCCCTTGGCCGCGGCCTTCAATTCCTTGATGGTCGATTCCTTGCCCGGAATCGTCACGTACTCCGGTTTGAAGGAATGCTCGATGTCGATCCCCAGCGTGCTCTTCGGCAAGTCGCGCACGTGACCCATGGAGGCACGGATGTCGTACTTGCCACCAAGAAACCGGCCAAGCGTCTTGGCCTTCGCAGGGGATTCAACGATGATCAGTGGGTTTGCCATGTCAGTCTCGAGAAGAGCGCGTGACCGCGCCGCAGTCGCCGATTATATAGCCGCTCATTTCCAACAATGTCAAGCGCCGACTCACTTCCTTGACGTCAAGGTTCAACATGGTCGCCAGGTCATCATGATGGCGGGGTTCTACCCAATCAAGCAACTCCCAAACGGCAAAGAGCTCCGCTTCTTGCGGTCCTGAATCCGCGCGCGTACGCGCACGCGTGCGCGCGTGTACACGCGCCTGCGCTCGCGCGCGCGCGAGGGCGAGATCGGCAAACTCCTCCAGCACATCCTCAACGGTTTGCACGAGTTTCGCGCCGTCTTTGATGAGCTGATGACCGCCGATGGCGAGTGGGTTCTCGATACTCCCCGGGACGCAGAACACCTCGCGTCCTTGCTCGGCCGCCATGCGCGCCGTGATCAGCGCGCCGCTTCGCTGCGCCGCCTCGACCACGACGACGCCGAGGCTGAGCCCGCTGATGATCCGATTGCGCACCGGGAAGCGACCGGGCAACGGCAGCGTGCCGTTCTCGGCCTCGGTGATGACGGCGCCGGATGCCGCGATCGCCTCCGCCAGCTCGGCATGCTCGGGCGGATAGATGCGGTCGAGCCCGGTCGCCATCACGGCAACGGTTGGACTGCTACCTTCGAGCGCACCACGATGCGCCGCCGCGTCGATGCCACGCGCCAGCCCGCTGACGACGACCACACCAGCCTCCGAAAGATCACGAGCCAGGCGGTGCGCAGCGCGCCGGCCGTAGGGGGTCGCGCGTCGCGAACCGACGATGGCGATCATCGGCTCAGCCGGCAGCTGTCCGTTGACATAGAGGCGCGCGGGCGGATCGTGGATCTCCCTCAGCCGGGCCGGGTAATCGGGTTCGCTGATCCAGACGACGCGAGTTCTTTTCCCCTCCCCCGCTTGCGGGGGAGGGCGGGGAGGGGGCATCATCCGCTTTCGCGGTACTGGAGTGCCTCCGCCAGGTGGGCCTCACTGATGTCGGGGCGCTCCTCCAGGTCTGCGATGGTACGGGCGACACGCAGGACCCGATGGACCGCACGGCCGCTGAGCTGCAGCCGCTCGGCGGCGGCTTCCAGCAACGCCTGACCGGCAGCCTCGAGGACGGCGTCGCGGCGCAGCTGCGGACCCGTGAGCGACCCGTTCCAGGGGCCTTGCGGCCGACGCTCCCGCTGGCGTCTCCGCGCCGCCATGACGCGCTCGCGGACGGCGGCGCTCGACTCGGCGACGACGGCGGTCCGCAGCAGCTCGCCCGCCGGCTGTCGCGGCACGAGAACCTGGAGATCGATCCGGTCCCGGATCGGTCCGGATAATCGAGCGCGGTACCGCTGGCGATCCAGGGGCGTGCATTCGCAGAGTCGCCGCGGGTCACCGGCAAAGCCGCAGGGGCACGGATTCGCCGCCGCGACCAGGATGAATCGGCCGGGCAGCACCGCGTGCCCGCGCGATCGGGCCACCGCGAGTCGCCCCTCCTCCAGCGGCTGCCGCAGCGATTCGAGCGCGTCGCGGTGGAACTCGGTGATCTCATCCATGAAAAGGACGCCCCTGTGCGCCTTGGTCGCCTCGCCCGGCCGGGGCGAAACCCCGCCACCGCCCACGAGGGCAGCGGTCGAGATGGTGTGGTGCGGCGACCGAAAGGGCGGGACCTCGAGCAGGCCCGCGCCGGCCGGCAGCAGCCCCACGCACGACGCGATCGAGGTCACCTCGACGGCTTCCCGACGGTTCAGGTGGGGCAGGATGCCAGGGAGAGCCCGGGCCAGCAGCGTCTTGCCCGCGCCGGGCGGTCCCACCAATAACAGATGATGCGCTCCCGCGGCGGCGACCTCCAGCGCGCGCTTGGCGTGGGCCTGGCCGTAGATGTCGGTCAGGTCGACGTGAGGCGGAGGGTCGGCGGCTGCCGGTGCCGCAGCCGCAGCCGACGGCTCGAGCGGCGCGCCCGACTCCCAGTGTGCCTTGAGCTGTCGCAGGTGACCGACGCCCACCACGGCGGCAGCGGTGGCGATCCTCGCCTCGGCCAGGTTGGCGTTGGGAACGTAGAAACGACGCACCCCGAGGCGGTCGAGGTGGGCGACGATCGCCAGTGTGCCGCGGATGGCTCGGACAGAGCCGTCCAGCGCCAGCTCGCCGAGCCAGGCGGCGTCGCCGGGCAACCTCCGGTCCTCGCCCGCATTGACGACGGCCGCCGCCATCGCCAGGTCGAACCCGCTCCCCTCCTTGGGCAGCTGCGCCGGCGCGAGGTTGATCGTCACCTTGCGGCCCGGAAACTGAAAGCCGCTGTTGTTGATGGCGATCTTGACCCGCTCGCGGGCTTCCCGCAGCGCCCGATCGCCGAGTCCGACGATGTGAAACCCAGGGAGGCCGTCGGCGATGTCCGCCTCCACCTCAACCCGGACGCCGTCGAGGCCGAAGACCGTCCCGGAAAGGGCCCTGGCCAGCACCAGGCGGGATCTTACACTATTTTGTCTATATGCGTAGACTAACTAGATCGGGGTCGTCTCTGCCGGCGGTGGCGGATCGGACGATGGCGCCGAGGGACGGGCGGCGAGCTTTTCCCGCTGGTTGAGAACGCGCAGAGCCAGGAACCCCTGGACCAGGAAAAAGATGACCACGGCTCGGATCGGGACGGCCGCGAGCCCAACGACGGCGATGGTCAAGAGCGACTCCAGGACATACCAGCCGATCGCGATGCCAAGGGCGGCCAGGGATCCGCGCATGGTGAAGTAACCCAGGACGAGGACGACGGTGCCCTGCGCGATCGTGACCCACCCATTACCCAGACCGCCGGCCGCCGAGGTGAGCCTGGACAGCACCGCGGCCAGGCCGAGGAGCAGCGTCAGCCCACCGACGATGTAGAGCACCCAGTAGGCGATGCGATATCGGCGGCGGAGCCTCGTCGTGTCCAAGCCGGTGGTCGCCATCAATCCTCCCCGCAAAACGGCTCGTGCTGCGTTCGCTCTCGTCGTCGTAGGCTCTCAGATGATCGCACACGCCATGGACTGGAAAGAGACGGCGGCACGCGCGCTCGGTTGGATCACCACCCTCCCCTATCGCCTTCGGCCTCGGGTGCGGATCGGCCCCCGGCTGCTTGGAAACGGCCGACTCCGCATTTCCGGCCCGGGGCGGATCCTACTCGAGGCCGACGTCAACGCCTGGTCGCACGCGGAGGTCAACCGTCTCATCACCACTCGCCCCGAGGCGGTGATCCACATCGGCCGTCACGCGCGACTGAACGGCTGTACCATCGTCGCCGCCGATCGGGTCGACGTGGGGGCGGATTGCGTGCTTGGTTCCTGCGAGCTTCGGGACCATCTCCCCTACTCGGAATCGCCAGTCGATCGCCGGCGCCCGGGCGAGGCGAAACCGATCGTGATCGAGGACAACGTGTGGATCGGCGGACAGGTCTCGGTGCTGCCCGGCGTGCGGATCGGCCGCGACACGGTGGTCGGCATCCATGCGGTGGTCTTCGACGACCTCCCGCCGGGGGTCATCGCCGGCGGAAATCCGGCGCGCGTGCTACGCCAGCTTGATTTACGCGCCAGCGGGGATAATCGAGAACAGTGAAGGCCAATCCCCCGCCACCGACGTGCGATCAGTGCAAGCACATGCCCCGCTGGGAGCGGATCAACGGGCCCGACCAATCAGTGCGGCTCGAAGACGGACGTCAGGTGGTGCGTCGAGGGCAGGTCTGGGTCTGTACCCATTGCGGTCACCAGGTGCCGGTCTCGTACGAAGCGTGGACCTGACGGCGGCCGCCCGCACCCGCCTCGACCGGTTCCGCCACGTGCTCGAGCACCGCGTCCGGCGCAGAATCGACACCGAACCCCCACTGCTCCGGGCCGGCGTGCTGATTCCCCTGCTGATGCGCAGCGATGGCATCGAGATCCTCTTCACCCGGCGCACCGACACGGTGCTCACGCACAAGGGCCAGATCTCATTCCCCGGCGGTCAGCGGGAGGACTCGGACGTCGAGACCGTGGAAACGGCGCTCCGCGAGAGCTACGAGGAGATCGGCCTCGAGCCATCGCGGGTGACGGTACTCGGCGAGCTCGACGACGTCTTCACTGCCGTCAGCAGCTTCGTGATCACGCCGGTCGTCGGCATGGTCGAGGGCGGCATCGAAAACCTGCGGCCGGCGCCCGATGAGGTGAAGAGCCTTTTGATGGTGCCGGTCAGCCGGCTGCTCGACTCCAATGTGCACACGACCGAGACCCGGAGCGTCGGTGAGCAGCAGTACCGCATTCATTACTACACGCTCGGCGACGACGTCATCTGGGGCGCCACCGGCCGGATCGTCTACCAGTTCCTCAAGGCCTGGGAAGAAGCCGCGTAGCCAGGCGATCGGCGGCTTGCTCTCCGGTCCGCAAGGCGGATTCCGACGCAACGCCGTCGAGCCAGTCTCCAGCAACGTCGACGGGTTCATACCAGTCCGCGAGTTGGCGTCGGACTGCGCCCATTTCCCGGATTCGTCCCACCGGGAACAGCGCAATACCGGTGGGCCATGAGACGCGATGAACCAGCTCGAGCTCGTCGCGCATTCCCGGAAAGCGGGATTCCGTGATCGTCATTGCCCGGCCGGTCAACTCCGCGTCGCTGGCGTCGACGCAGTCGAATCCTGGTGCGTTGACGAAGTAAACGGAGACCATGCCCTTCCCCGCCGGGGTGCGGCCCGGTGCGCGCAGGTGCTCGAGTTCGAGAACGCCGATGCCCGCGACCGCCTTTATGAACCCGATGCCGACCGCCTTCGAAACCGGCGGGTGCCGAAGTCCCAGATGGATGCTGGACACGCGGGAGAATTCCGTCCGCGCCAGCGGTCCCAGTAGCCAATCGGGAAGCCAGGGCGCCAGGCCGGGAATGCGTTGTCCCGGGATGGCCAGGATGACCCCGCGAGCGTGAAGGGCTTGCCGTCCCTGGCTCTCGTCGACGTCGATCACGAAGCCGGTCGACGCGCGATGCACCGCGACCACTTCAGCCGATAGGCGCAGATCAACGGCGGCGGCCAGGGCCTGAGGAAGGAGGTCGACCGCATCGCGGAAATTCCAGAAGCCGGCATCCAGCGTGTTGAACACTACCGTCAGCAAGACCTGCCGTGAGGTCTCGCCCAGGTCGCCGCCGACGGCCGCGCGCAATCCCGGTTCGAAGACCTGTCGGAGAAGGGCGGACCCGCCGCTCCCCAGGCCGCGCAGATAGTCGGCGGCGCTGCGGTCATCGAGGTCGGTGGCCTGGTCCGCCAGTCCGTGAAGGAGCTTGCGGCGGTATCGCAGCATGTCGATGCCGAAGCGGACGACCGATACCCTCTGCGTGAGGGACAGGTTGCGACCGAGCAGGAGGTCACCGGGCCGAGCCGCCCGATAGATCCGGGTTCGATCCGAACCGTCGATGGCGAGCGAAAACGGAACCGACGCCGTGATTCGCTCCAGTCCAAGCTCACGCACGAGTGCGCGCATGCGCCGGTAACGGCGCCCGAGGATGGTCACGCCGGCATCGATGTTGTAGCCGCCGACGCGATCCGTTCGCATCCGGCCTCCGACACGGCCACTCTGCTCGACGACGAGCGGCATGAGACCGTGGCGCTTCAGCCGGTAGGCCGCCGCGAGCCCGGAGATGCCGGCGCCGACCACGACGACGTCGGCGTCGAGCACGGTCACCGGCGGCGCGCGGTGATGAGGTCGACCGCCGCCGAGCTACGGGCGTAGCGAACGTCGTCAAAGTGCGCCCGCATGATCCGCATCCAGTCCTCGCGTTTCGTCACGTGGTGGATGACCGGACCGAAGATCAAGAAGTTATGGAGATCCTGGCCGTGCTCGAAGAGCAGCACCCGTCCGCCGGGACCCAGGACGCGCTCGGCCTCCTTAAAGAGCCGTTCGCGTGATTCGCCTTCCGGGATCTCGTGCGTCCCGAAGCCGAAGACCACCACGTCGCAGCTGGCCGAGGCCAATGGGAGACCGAAATCCGTAGCGCGTGCCGGGTGGATCCGAGCATGGTTGGGCGCGGGCTCGAGGTCACGCACGTCGGCGATCGCCGCCTCCGCGGCGTCCCCTTCCCGATTCCAGCAGTCGACGCTGTGGATGGTTGCCTCCGGGAGCAGGTCGGCGAGGGCGTACGCCGTGCGCCAGGTGCCAATGTGGAGGTCGGCAATCGTCAATCGGCCTCGCAGCCCGGCGTCCTGCACGAGCTTCTCGTAGTAGCGCATTGACGGATGTCCGTACATCCGGTAGAGCCCGAAGAGCGAGTAGCCGAGCAGGGCAAATCCAACCTCCGCCAGACGTAGGGCCCAGCGGAAAGCACGCCGGTCGCGCGCCAGGACGCCGTAAGCGCCGAGCGGGAGACCGGCGGTCAGGAAGACCCGCGTGATGCTCCAGTAGTCGCGGCGGCTCACGTAGATGGCGCGGCCCCAGTACCACCAGTGACTGGGCCGCCGATCCGCATGTGCCGCCGGGTACAAATGCCGCCGCGATGGGGCCTGCTCCTTCCGGTTGGAGGCTTTCCCCTGCGAGGGCTGAGGCTGGCTGTACACCGAAGGGCTCCTCCGGTTGTGACGTGGCAGCGGATCGCTCCTTGCAAGTCGTCAATGCTGGTCTCGGCGGTTGGCGTCCTCGGCCTGGTCCTGGTATACGGACGGACCTGGTAAGCCAGCGCTATGAATCGCCCGGGGCAGGACCCGGCACCACAGACCCTGGAGGCGGTCGGCGACGACGTCATCTGAGGCGCCACCGGCCGGATCTTCTACCAGTTCCTCAAAGCCTGGGAAGAAGCCGCCTAAGTCTGCCTCGGCGCAAGCCCACCATGACAGCGTCGTTTCAATCCTATGGATGCCCCAGCTGCGCGTTTGCAGCCGGCCTTTCAGGCCAGAAGTGGCAGCATTTTCACGGTCCTCCGAGGTGCTGGGCTCCTCCTGGCGATCGTTAGTGTGTTCTTCTGGGGCGGCGCGACAGCGGTTAACGACAGCACGGGGGAGACCGGCGGGCTGGTGTTCTTGCTGGCCTCGGCGGGAATGGTGGCATTGGCCTTTATCGCGGGCCGGAACGTCAAACTATTCGCGAACCAGGACGTGGTCGGCATCGTCGGGCCTATCGGGGGGGTCCGAGTCTGCTCCCGTAGCGAACTTGGCGAGATTCGGACGATTTGGCACTGGTATCAGGGACGCGGGATGGGTTCCTGGGTGTTTCCAACGCTCCACTTTCGGAAACGAGATACGAGCGACGCCTTCATGACGCCGGTTCTCCTCTACGACAATGAGGACCTCGTCGCTCTTGGCGCGTATCTCAAGATTTCAATCGATCTCGATCGGCCGACGACACCCAAGGCGGCCTAGCGGTCGCTAGTCGATCGCGTTCTTGATGTGATCGACGCGGGTGAGCCGGCCGTCGCTAACCGTGAGGCCGACGACATCGAAACGGAACTGCCCCCGATGCGGCCGCATCTTTAAGTAGTAGAGGGCGAGCTGGCGCAATTTCCGGATTTTTTTGGCGTCGACCGCCTCCTGCGGGAGGCCGAAGCCGTGT
>WNFJ01330213.1_pt1 | contig 24465 bp, 20 predicted proteins | sample 5400461 | NCBI WGS metagenome assembly WNFJ01 (sample SAMN13153349, study PRJNA577476) | soil metagenome | isolation source: 115 cm saprolite on Douglas fir-dominated hillslope | place: USA:California | collected 2013-09-17
CGCGGGCGGCCGCCGCATCTGTTGGCGGCGTTGCGGTGCAGCATCAGCCTGCGCCGGGGCACAGCACCTCAGCAATGCCGCACGGGCTTGGCCAATCCGAACTTGCCATGACAGTAATTTTACATTTTTATGACGCAAGTTTATCGCGCGTTTGTCGAACATCGACCGCGCAATCATTGCCGAGTGCGTTCGTATGCCTCCCGCCCTTTCGTTTCTCGCCAACCGTCTCGGGGCCGGCAATTCGATCGCCTGGCGCCAGGCGTGGCGCCTCGCGCCGGCCGCCGCGCTGCATCTGGCGGCGCTCGCCATCATGGTGTTCACCGAAACCGACCTGGTCGCGGCGCTCGCCTTTCTATTGACCTGGGGGGTCTTGAATTTCTTCTGGCTCGGCCTGTTGCGCCGCCCGGCCGCCGCGGCCGCCCTGTCGCTGGCGATGGTCGTGCTGCTGGTGCTGGTCTCGCGCCTCAAGCACGAGATCATCTCGGTCACCGCGAATTTCCTCGACGTGATGATCATCGACCGGGATACGATCAGCTTCCTCATGAACATCCTGCCGGACCTGCAGCGGAACGTCGCGATCTCCGTCCTGGTCGGGCTGCCGCTGGTGGTGCTGCTCTGGCGCTTCGATACGATCCGTCTGCGGCCGCGAACCGCGCTGACGGGATTTTCCGCCTGTCTCGCCGGCATCACCGCCGTGTCGTTCACGCAGCCGCAGGCGGATTGGGAGATTTTCCTCAACGGCAGCTACGTCTCCAAATTCGCCCGCTCGGGCGTCGCCGAGCTTTCCTCGCTGATGATGCACGGCTACATGGAATCGGACGCGGTCGTGACCGACCGATTGAAGATGCTGCCGGGGGCGACCTGCGCGCCGCCCGCAAAGCCGCCGCACATCATCATGGTGCACGACGAATCGAGCTTCGACGTCCGGGTGGCGCCCGCCGTCAAGGTGCCGGACGGTTATGGCGCCCATTTCCGCTCCTTCGACGGCAAGGCCCGGCATTTCCTCGTCGAAAGCGTCGGGGGTCCGAGCTGGTACACCGAGTACAACGTGCTGGCCGGCCTGTCGGCGCGCTCTTTCGGGCAGTTCGCCTATCACGTCACCCAGATCGCCGCCGGGCGGGTCGAGCGGGGGCTGCCCACCGCGTTGCGCCGATGCGGCTACCGCACCTTCTCGATCTATCCGGCGCTCGGCGCCTTCATGAGCGCCAGGAGCTTCCAAGCCAGCACCGGAGTTCAGCATTTCTTCGACCAGCAGTCCTTGGGCACAAGGGAGATCGAGCCCGACCAATTCTACTATGACGCGGCGCGCCGCATGATCGCGCACGAACGCGCAAACGGTCCGATGTTCGTCTTCGTCTATCTGGCGCAGAACCATTGGCCGTGGGATCACCGGTGGCGTCCGGACCTGCTGCCGGAGTGGAAGGATCCGGGAAACATGCCGCCGATCGACGAATATCTGCGCCGGCAGGCCATGAGCGCGCGCGACTATGCCGACCTCATCGACCAGCTCAAGCGCGATTTCCCGGGCGAACCGTTTCTGCTGGTCCGCTACGGCGACCACCAGCCCGACTTCGCCTTCCTGATCCAGGAGCCTGCGCTGGACGAAGCCGCCATCACGCAGCGCCTGGTCAGCTACGATCCGCGCTATTTCACCACCTACTACGCCGTCGACGCGGTCAACTACCAGCCGGCCGATCTGTCCTCGGCGCTCGACACCGTGGAAGGACCGTATCTTCCCATGATCGTGCAGGAATTGGCCGGCCTGCCGCTCGACGCGTCGTTCGCCGAGCAAAAAAAGATTTTCGAGCGCTGCAAGGGGCTGTTCTATGGGTGCGAGGCCGGCGCGCAGGCGCGGCGCTTCAACCGGCTGCTGATCGATGCCGGGTTGATCAAGGGGCTGTAGGCTGCTTACTGGAGCGGTTTCGCACTCGCTCGAACAGAAACCCGCTCCATCATTTTTGCATTGTCGCGTTTTCGGACCGAGAGCTCGAATCCGCTTTTCCTGAAAATGCTCCAAGCCTTACCGCCTTTACCAGGTAATCCTCGACGATTTCCCAGAGCTGAGCCGCGACGACAGGATTTGACGTGCCCAAGGACATTGAAAGCAAAGCGTTGGCTTGGCGCAGGTAGTAATTGGCATCTGGCATCGGATACTCCCATCCAGGTCCGAACGCTGCCTGACTTATACGAGCCACTGGAATCCATGCTCCATCGGGGAATTACCCGAGGGGTCGGGACTTGGTTAATCGAACAACCAAATATCCACCAATCACGGCTGTAGCGGTGTACCGCTCCGACATCAACAACCAACTTTCGGCTCAGGCCGAGGCTGCGGCCTGCCCGGCCGGCTCCAGGAACAAGCGGACGATATCCGCGGCGGGCCGCGCATGGCTGAAGAGATAGCCTTGCATCTCGGTGCAACCGACCGATTGAACTGGTCCAATTGTTGTTGGGTCTCGACCCCTTTCGCGGTCGAAATCATGTTGAGGCTTTTGGCAAGGCCGGCAACGGCGTGCACGATGGCGAGCGGCTCAACGCCGTTCGAGAGATCCTGGATGAACGAACGATCGATCTTGATCTTGTCGAATGGAAAGCTGCGTAGCGAGTCTTGGGGGAATCATCGGGCTGCAGAGATTTCGCCGTGCGCGGCCGGAAGCGCGAAGGGCTCCCGGCCGGCATTAGAGCATTTTCAGGAAAGAGCGGAACAGACCTCATCCTGAGGAGGCCGCGCTCTTCGCACGGCCGTCTCGAAGGATGCCGTCTTCACGCGTCTCGTCCGTCTGAGGCGGAGCCTCGTTAGGTTTCAGTCGGCATCGAAGCCCGGCAGTACCTGGGTGTGCTCCAGGCGCACCGCTTCGAGCTCGTCGGGGGCGAGACCGAGAGCCTTGAGAATGGTGGGCGCGATCTGCGTCGTTGCCACCGGTGCGTCGACCGTCCGCTCGGGGAAATCGGGGTGCGACACCAGGAGCGCGACATGGGTGTCGTCCGGATTGAATCCGCCGTGCTCGGCGATCTTCGATCCGCCCGTATAGATCACGCCCACCCGGGTGATGCCGATGATGTCGGGCGTGCGCGCATCATGGGCCGGATCCTGATACATCGCGGCCAGCGCCGGGCCGAACAGGTACTGTGCGATGCCGTTGTCTCCGGCAAAGGCTTTTAGCGCGTTGACCGCATCCGCGGTCTTGGTACCCGTGTTGTCCTTGAGCCAGATCAGGACGCCGTCATCGCCGATATCGAAGGCGAAGTTGGCGCCGATCGGCGCGGCGATCACCGCGGCGTCGTCGAGCGCCACCCGCTTGGTGCGATCGATCGGCGATTGGCCGTGCTTGGCGCTCACGATCACCAGGGTTTGCTCGGAGAGACCGTGGTTGCGCAGCGAATCGACCATCTGCCCGATCGAGCGATCCACGAACGCGATGGCATTGGCGAGATTGGGGCTGGGCGTGGCGGCGGGATCGCTGTAGCCGCCGATCTTGAGCTTCTGCCCGACGCTGACGGACTGGAAGTTCATGCCGAAAATCGCCGGCGTGCCCAGATCGCGCGTGCCGGTATGATCGAAGCCGTTGATCTGGTTGAGAGTCGCCTGGACCTTGATGCCGTCATAGTACTCGATGCCGTCAATCGAGGAGGTGAAGTCGCGGCCGCAACTGGGCCCCGGGCAGCTGGGGTCGGTGACCGGATCGGGTGCGGTCGAGTGGAGGCCGAGCGTGGCGATCAGGTGGACATTGGCGGCACTCAGGTCCGAATTGACCTCGGGCGCAAAGAAGTCGTCCACATTGGTGCCCGGCACGTTGCTCGGCTCGCTGTCGGGATCGTTGCCGTTGATGATGTCGTAGGCGGCGTGCTTGTCCGACCATGCGGTCCGCAAGTGGTGCCGGCGGATCACTTCAAAGATCGTATTGGTGCGAATGAAATCATGCGGCCACACCGGCTTGCAGACACCGTGGACCAGTCGCCCCGGCAGATTGTTCGGGTCGATTGAAACCGCGCTATTGAGCCCGGTCAGGCCTGCCGGCACGCCGCCGTCGATCGAATGCCGATTCTTGCCGAGATTTTCGGCAAGCAGTGTCTCGGCGCCCGGCCCCGATGCGCAGGGCGCGGGCGGATCGCCGGCCGGCGCGAACAGCGTGCGATCATAGCTGTCGTCGTAGAACACGCCGGTCGATTTCGAGGTGCCGCCGGTGAGCTGGGCGAGCAGGCCGGGAAAGGAATCCGATGGCTTGGTGGTCGCGGCATTGGCGTAGGTCGAGCCGTGCTCGGAGAGCCGCGCGAGATTGGGACAAAGATGGCTGGCGATGCAGTTCTTGAGATCGACCGCGTGCAAGCCGTCGATGCTCAGCAGCAAGACGTGCCGTACCGGGTCGCGGCCGAGATGACTCGCGCCATCGTCGCCGGCCAGCGTGGTTGCCGGCAGCAAGATCGGAGAGAACAGCGCGACGGCAAGCGTCGTCCTGGCCAATTGTTGCGTCAACGTCTTCATCCGCGTCTTCATCCGCTGTCTCCTTGGTCAAAGTTGAGGACGGCGGGAAACTAGACGGCGGGCCATGACAGGCGGGTGTCGATTAAGTGACTTCACGACGAAACCCAGGTTCAATCGGAAAGCTGCGGTATCTTGAGACGGAATTCCGTTGCCGACCCGATCGGCGCCGGGAGCGCGCTTGCCAGCCAGAGATAGCCGAGAGCTATGCGTCGGCCGCCATGTTGCCGTTGGCGGCGACGGAGCTGCGCGGCGGCTCAGCGAGGTGCTGATGCCGCTGGAGGATATCGACCAGATGATCGATGTGTTCGCGGCGATGCCCGGCATTCAACTGGATCCGAAGACGCGCGGACTTGATCGGCACGGCCGGAAACCGGATGGCGTCGACATGGATTCCCTCGGCGCGGACCGCGAGCGCGAGCTGCTGGGTCCTGCTCTCGTCGCCGAGCCAGATCGGGACGATCGGAGTCTCGGTCGAGACCAGCCGGAAGTTCAAGTCGGACATGCGTTTGATGAAATAGCGCTGATTGTCCCACAGCCGCTGGCGCCGTTCCGGCTCGTCGCGCACCACGTCGATTGCCGTCGAGATCACCATCGCCTGATCCGGCGGCAGCGTCGCGGTGAAGCCATAGGCCGGGCACGACATCCGCAGGATTTCGGTGATCAATGCATGGGAGGCGACGTACCCTCCGATGGAACCGTAGGCCTTGCTCAGGGTGGCCATATAGATCAGCCGCTCGCTGGTCGCGCTGAAATGGTCGAGGACGCCGCCGCCGGAGGCGCCGAGCACGCCGGTGCCATGGGCGTCGTCGACATAGACCATGGCGTCCCACCGCTCGGCCAGGCGCAGCAGATCGGGGATCGGCGCGATGTCGCCGTCCTGGCTGAAGACGCCGTCGGTTACGATGATCTTGGACGTGGCATCCGACTGGCGCAGCAATTTTTCCAAATGATCGAGATCGCGATGGTGATAGCTGTACCGTCTCGCGCCCGAGAGGCGCATGCCTTCGCGAATGCTGATATGGTTATATTCGTCGCTGAAATACGCGTAGGAGTAATTCCGGCTGGCGGAAAATCCGTAGGCGCGGGCGATCTGGGTGGCGCGCGGCAGCGTGGACAGGACGCCGAGATTGGTCAGGTAGCCGGTCGCGAACAGGATCGCGTGGCTCTTGCCGTTGGAACGGGCGATCTTGCGCTCCAGCTCGCCGTAGAGCGCGAGATTGCCGCCGAGCAGGCGGGAATCGCTGTTGCCGACGCCGTAGGCTTCGATGCCGCGAATGGCGGCGGCCTTCATGCGCGGGCTGGTGGCTATGCCGAGATAGTTGTTGGTGCTGAACGAGATCTGCTGGGCGTTCTTCACCTTGAATGTCGGGCTCGGGAGACTGTCCACCACCGCGGGATCGTGCGGCGAACGCCAACCGAACCAATCCGCCAACTCCACAAATTCATTCACCCGACGCACCCCTCACGTATTCGCCACGGACCTTGTTGGAATTGATGTCGGGCCGGGCGAGAGGTCTGCGCGCGACTCCACCCTGAATGGGGCCGGCGGGCTGATTGTGGATTCGGAAAACGGCCGCGGCCAACCAAACCGGTTGGCCGGCTCGAAGAACTAGACCCACACACGCCCCCTAGACATTCCTCGCCCGACTGCAGCGGGTCGATTTTCTTCGTTAATCGAATGCAAGCCCAACTCAAACATTTATACCGATTTTATGTTTGGTTGCAAACACAATCGTTCCGCCCGGACGCTGAAAGAACCGCCAGAATCCGTGCTAACCTTCGGTTGTGCAATGGATTCTAAGTATCCTGCCTGGCCTCCTCGATTTCGTTCACTTGGACGTAACATTTGAGTTAAATTCCGGCTCGAGGCTGAGTGCGCGAACCGCCCGGCGTTGACGACTCTTGAGTCGGCCGCCGGGCCGACGGTGCATCGCCAATGCGGGGGATGGGAATCTGTTGGGGTCGGTCTGTTATGAGTGAGGCGATCGAGCGCGGCTCCGGTTCCGATAAATCTTCGGATTCCGGGCCGCTGATCGCGCTCCGTGGCGTGAGCCGCAGCTATGACGGCGGCACCATCGCGGCATTGCGAAGCATCGATCTGCAGATCGCGGCCGGCGATTGCCTGGCCATCGTGGGGGCGAGCGGAAGCGGCAAGAGCAGCCTGGTCAACCTCCTGTGCGGCATCGACCATGCCAGCGCCGGGACCGTGCTGTGGGAAGGGCGGATGCTGCGCACGCGACGAGAGTGGGCGCGGCTGCGGCGCCTCAACATCGGCATCGTGTTCCAGGAATTCAACCTGATCCCCACGCTGACGGCGCTGGAGAATGTCGAGATCGCACTGTTCGGCCGCGGCCTGTCGGCCCCGCGCCGCCTGGCGCGCGCGGGGGTGGTGCTCGACCGGGTCGGGCTGGAGCACCGCATGCACAATCGGGTCACCACGCTTTCGGGCGGCGAGCGGCAGCGGGTGGCGATCGCGCGCGCGATCGTCAATCAGCCGAAGCTGCTGCTGGCCGATGAGCCGACCGGGAATCTCGACAGCGCCAGCGCGGCGAACGTCGCCGATCTGCTGTTCCGGCTGCGTCAGGAAGCCGGCACGACGCTCGTCCTGGTGACCCACGACGACGGACTGGCGGCCCGCTGCCCGCGGCGGGTGCGGATCAAGGATGGCGTCATCATCGAGGATACCAGGCAGGCCATGGCCCCCCGATCGATCGAGGCAATGCGATGAACCTCATCGGTCTCGCGCTGCGCAATCTCAGGCGGCGGCCGGTCCGCACCGGCCTGTCGATCCTCGGCATCGGTCTGGCGGTCGGCGGGGCGCTCGCCCTGATCGCCTTGTCGCGCAGCATCCAGGACAGCTCGCGCGAGGCCATCAACGAATTGGGCGACGACTTCGTGGTGACGCAAAAGGGCGCATCCGACATTTTCGGCGGCTTCATCCCGGAATCGACCATCGAACGCGTCGCCGCGATCCCGGGCGTCGCGCGGGTCGCGGGCGAGTTGTTCATGTTCGCCCCCAGCACCGAGCATCGCAGTGTCTTGACGCTCGGCTGGCCCGACACGAGCTATCTTTGGAAGAGGGTTCCGCTGCGCGAGGGCCGGCTGCCGGGGCCAGGCGAACGTCGCGTCGCCGTGCTGGGAGACACGGCGGCAGCTTCCCTCGGCGTGAAGCTCGGCGACGAGTTGGAGCTCATGGGCGAAAGTTTCCGTATCGTCGGCATCTCCAATTACACCACAGTCGTCAACCGCGGGCTGGTCCTGGTGCCGCTGATCGACCTGCAGGAGGCAAGCTACCGGATGCGGCAGGTCACGGTGATCCACGTCAATGTCGAGCATGGCGCCGGCGCGGTCGCGCCCGGCCGGGTGCGGGCGGCCATCGAGGCGCTCGGCAACGTCACCGCCGCGACCGCCAACGAGACGCTCAAGAACGACCGCAATCTCGCGATCCTGGATGCGGTGTCGCTTGCAATCTCGATCATCGCGGTGGCGATGGGTGCGCTCAGCGTGCTCAGCGCGCTGGTGATGGCCACCCAGGAACGCACGCGCGAGATCGGCATCTTGGCGGCCATCGGATGGAGCAACGCCCGCATCATGGCCTCGATCGTGCTCGAGGGGATGTCGATGTGCGCGATCGGCTGCGTGCTGGGCGTGCTCTTGAGCTTCCTCGCCGCTTTCGGGTTTCCGCACATACCGGCCATCGGCAACCTGATCTCATTCAAGCCGAGCGTTGCGCTGATTGCGCCGGTTCTGGGCGCGGCATGCGCGCTTTGCCTCACGGGGTCGCTGTTCCCGGCCTGGCGGGCGATCCGGATGGTGCCGGCGGAAGCGCTGCGGCGCCTGTGAGAGCGAGCCCGGAGCCCGCCTTGACGAATCCAACCCCCGGCCGAATGCGGCTTGTCCTGTCGCAATTGATTGATCAGCTCAAGATGCCCCACGCCGCGGGGAAGACGCAGCCCTATCCCAGGCTGCGCAACTTCCTCCTGGACGTGCTCGCGGAAGGCAAGCGCAAGCACATCATGCACATCATGGTCGAGGCGGACATCGACGGGATCAAGGAGCGATTGGCGGACCGCCGGCTGCGCGGCGAAACGCCGGTATCGATGACCAGCTACATCGCCAAGAGCTTTGCCTGCGCGATCGAGACCGATAAGCGCATGCAGGCCTACCGGCTGGGAAAGTCGCGGCTGGTCGTGTTCGATGACATCGATTTCGCCTTCATGATCGAACGGGAATGGGAAGGCGAGCCGATTCCCGTCTTCTACATCCTGCGGGCCGCGCAGCAGAAGAGCGCGTCCGAGATCCACCGCGCGCTGCAGGCCGCCCGAGAAACGCCGTTGGGAACAGACGGGCCCATGAACGCGCTGGAGATGCGGTTCTTCCTGCTGCCGCGCGTCCTGCGCAAGGCCGTCTGGTTCCTGATCCGGCGCAATCCGTACTGGTTCAAGGATTTGGCCGGCACGGCGGCCGTCACCTCCATGGGCATGTACGCTTCAGGCGCCGCCGTCGGGATACCGATCACGCCCATGACGCTGACGCTGACGATCGGCACGATCGAGAAGAAACCGGCGCTCCACGACGGCCAGCTGGTCGAGCGCGACGTCGTCCATCTCGTTCTCAGCGTCGATCACGACATCGTCGACGGCGCGCCGCTCATGCGCTTCGCCGAGCGATTGAGGCAAATATTGCGCGACGGAACCGCCCTGCTGCCGCAGGGCGGACCGGAGGATCGCTGACGACGCCGCCTTACACCAGCTTGACGTTCTTGAGCGGCAGGCTGCGCACCGGCTTGCCGGTCGCCGCATGGATGGCGTTGAGCACGGCGGGCGTGACCACGCAGATGGTCGGCTCGCCGACGCCGCCCCAGAAATCGTAGCTCGGCACGAGCACGGTCTCGACCTTGGGCATTTCGGCGAGGCGCAGCACCTCGTAGCTGTCGAAGTTGAGCTTTTCCATGCGTCCGTTGGCGACCGTGCACTCGCCGTAGAGCGCGGCGCTGAGCCCATAGACCACCGAGCCCTCGACCTGGGCGGCGATCTGGTCGGGATTGACCGTGTGGCCGCAATTGAGCGCCAGCACCATGCGATGAACCTTGAGCTTGCCGGCCTCGCTCACCGACACCTCGGCGACGGCCGCCGAGTAGCTGCCATAGCCCATGAACTGCGCGATGCCGCGATGAACGCCGCTCGGCAGCGGCTTGCCCCAATCGCCCTTCTCGGCGGCCGCATTGAGGACGGCGAGATGGTTGGGATGATCGTGCATGAGCGCGCGGCGGAACGCGAGCGGGTCCTTGCCGGCCGCCAGTGCCACCTCGTCGATAAAGCATTCCATGTAGACGGCGTTCTGGTTGGTATTGACGCCGCGCCAGGCGCCGACCGGCACATGCGTATTGCGCATCGCATAGTCGATGAGGAGGTTAGGCACCGTGTAGCCGAGCTGCGCGTCGCCGGGCTCCTCGTAAAGCCCCTGCAGCTGGCGCATGTCCTTGCCGCCGCTGATGCCGGCCGGATTCGAGAAGGCATTGATGGACTGGCCGGACACGCGAACGTGCAGGCCGACGAGGTTGCCGTTCGCATCGAGGCCGGCCGCGGCCCGGCATTGCGAGATCGGCCGGTAGAAGTCATGGGCCATGTCGTCCTCCCGGCTCCAGATCATCTTGATCGGGACGCCGGGGAATTGCTGGGCGATGGCGACCGCCTGATGGACATAATCCTGCGGGCCGCCGCGCCGTCCGAATCCGCCGCCGAGGTCGTGGCGGTAGACCTCGCATTGGGTCAGCGGCACGCCCGAGCTCTCCGACAGGGCGGCAAGCGACGCCTCGGAATTCTGGGTCGCCACCCAGATCTCGGCCTTGTCGGCCGAAATCCTGGCGGTGCAATTCATCGGCTCCATGGTGGCGTGGGCGAGGAAGGGCGTGCTGTAAACCGCTTCGACCTTCTTTGCCGCGCCGGCGATCGCCGTGATGGCGTCGCCCTTATGCCAGTCGCCGTTGCTGGCGCTGGCCGTGAGGCCCTCCTTGAGGTGCTCGGCGATCATCGCGCTCGACTGGGAAGCATTGGGTCCCTCGTCCCATACGATCGGCAACGCATCGAGCGCGGCCTTGGCGCGCCACCAGGTATCGGCAACCACCGCGACCATCGTATCCTTCACCTTGACGACGCGGCGAACGCCGGGCCGGCCCGCGATCTTGGCTTCGTCGTAGCTCTTGAGCTTGCCGCCGAAGACCGGGCAATCCTTGATGGCCGCGCACAGCATGCCGGGCAGCGCGACATCGATCGCGTAGACCTTGCTGCCGTCGAGCTTGTCGGCGGTATCGAGCCGCTTCATCGGCTTGCCGGCGATCTTCCAGACCTTCGGATCCTTGAGCTTGATGCTCTTGGGATCGGGCGCGCTCAGCATGGCGGCCGCGGCCGCAACTTTTCCGTAGCTGGTCGAGCGGTTCGAGGCGGCATGGGTGACGACGCCGTCCGCGACCGTGAGCTCAGCCACCGGAACCTTCCACGCATCGGCCGCCGCCTGCAGCAGCATCATGCGGGCGGCAGCCCCGCCGCGGCGGACATAATCCTGCGAGGTGCGGATGCCGCGGCTGCCGCCGGTTCCCATCTCGCCCCAGACGCGCTTGCGGCCGAGATTCTGTCCGGGCGTGATCGACTCGGTTGCGACCTTCTTCCAATCGCATTCGAGCTCCTCGGCCACGAGCTGGGCGAGGCCGGTGCGCGTGCCCTGCCCCATCTCGGAGCGCGCGATGCGGATCACGCAGGTATCGTCGGGCTTGACGACGACCCAGGCATTGATCTCGGCACCCGCAGCGGCGGCGTTCTGCGCCGCGGCCGGGCCGATGCCGAGCGGCAGGTGGAATCCGAGCGCCAGCCCGCCGCCGGCCGCGACCGCGGAGCCGACGATGAAATGGCGACGCGAGAGCTTGGTGGCTTTGCCGTTGATCATCTTTTTCACGGAAGATCTCCTCAGGCCTAAATCTTGGATGAATTGTTGTCGGTTCCGCCGGCCGCCATGTGCACGGCGGCGCGGATGCGCTGATAGGTGCCGCACCGGCAGATGTTGGTCATCGCCGCGTCGATATCGACGTCGGTCGGCTTTGGGGTCGTCTTGAGCAGCGCCGCGGCAGCCATGATCTGACCGGACTGGCAATAGCCGCATTGGGGCACGTCGATCGCCGCCCATGCCAGCTGCACCGGATGCGAGCTGGTGGCGGAGAGGCCCTCGATGGTGAGGATCTGGTCGGTATTCTTGACGTCGCCAAGCCGGATCGAGCAGGAGCGCCGCACCTCGCCGTTGATGTGCACCGAGCAGGCGCCGCACTGCGCGACCCCGCAGCCGTATTTCGTGCCGGTGAGGCCGACCTGCTCGCGGATGACCCACAAGAGCGGCGTGTCGGCCTCCGCCTCCACGTCATGCGTCTTGCCATTGATGTTGAGCTTCGTCATGGGCGTCCTCCCGCGTGCGGCGGTTGCGGATTGTCTTGGCTTGGCCGGCAGACCGGGCAGAGCAAATGGGAAGGGGCCTGCGCCGGCCGCGCTTTAAAGCATAGCGCATCGGGCGGGGCCTTGCCTATGGTGGTTTGCGGCTACTGTCGCTTTTGGTCAGGCGGCCGACCGCCTATACTGAAGCGGTGATCTGAGGCGCAACCCATGCTGGGATGGCGAAAGCGCATCGGCTATATCGGCCCGACCGTCATGGAGGTCGTGCCCTATGAGTTCTATCGGTTTGCCCCCGACGGCGTCGGCCTGGTCGGCGTCACCTGCGGCGTCGAAGATTGGAGCTCCGACCAATTCGAGAAGGGGATCGGCCAAGTCACGGCGGCTGCGGCTTATCTGGGCGCGCGCGCGGTCGGATTCATCATTCACGGCGGCGGCCCGCTGGTGGCCGCCCGCGGCAAAGGCTACGAGGAGAACATCGTCAAGGAGATCGAAGCGGCCGCCAAGGTTCCGGCCACCACCGGCGTGCGCGCCGCCATGGAAGCGCTTCGCCACATGGGGGCGCGGCGGATCGCGATCGCCTCGCCCTATCCGGACCGGCACAATCAGGCGCTGTCGGCCTATCTGGAGCTGCACGACTTCGAGCTCGTTTGGGTGGAAGGCATGGACATTCCCTTCAAGCGATTGTCGAGCGTTCCGCCCGCCGAAATCCGCCGCTTTGCCGGCGACGTGATCGCGCGCGCGCCGCGCTGCGACGCGCTCTATCTGCCCTGCCCGCAATGGCAGGCCGCGCAAACCGTCGATGCATTGGAGCGGGAAAGCGGCATGCCGGCGATCGCCTTCAGCCACGCGGTCTTCTTCGCCGCGTTCAAGGCGCTCGGAATCAAGGACCCGATCTCGGGCCATGGCAGGCTCTTGGCTTCGCTGGCGGAGCCGGCACGATGAAATAGCGACCTCATCCTGAGGAGCGCGCTCTTGCGCGCGTCTCGAAGGATGAATGCACGGCACGGACTCGCGGCCATCCTTCGAGACGCATCGCTGCGCGATGCTCCTCAGGATGAGGTTGATGGTTGATTTGCCGCCGTGACATGTCTCGTCGGTCTGAGGTGGAGCCTCGATCGATCACTCGATGCCGAATTTAGCGAACTCTTCGGCGATGTCGGGGCGGATTGCCTTGGCGGCTGCGAAATCCGCATCGGCGCCGGCGCGGTCGCCCTTCTTCCGCTTGGCCAGGCCGCGGCCATAGAGCGCGCCGGCGAAGTTCGGATTGAGCTTGAGCGCCGCGTCGTAGTCGATGATGGAGCGGTCGATGTCGCCGAGCTTGAGGCGGACGAAGCCACGGCCGCCGACCGCGACCGCATTTCTGGGATTGATCATGACCGCCGCGGAATAGTCCGCGAGGGCGCGCTCGAACTCGCCCTTATCCCGATAGGCATCGCCGCGGTTGGTGAAGGCGTTGGCGAATCTGGGATTGATCCGGATCGCCTCCCCGTAATCCGCAACCGCGCGGTCGAGGTCGCCCGTAGCGGGGATCGAGCCGGATCGCCTCCGAATAGTAGACTAGCGCGTGATCGAGGTCGCCTTTGATGAGATAGGCGGCGCCGCGGTTGTTGAAGGCAACGGCATTCATCGGATCGAGCACGATCGCCTCGCTATAGTCGGCAGCGGCGCGGTCGAGGTCCCCCATCTCGCGATAGGCATTGCCGCGGTTGGTGAAAGCGGTGGCATGGCGGGGATCCAGCCGGATCGCCTCGTTGTAATCCGCGATGGCGCGGTCGAGGTCGCCCTTGTCGCGATAGGCAATGCCGCGGTTGGTGAACGCGGTGGCGTTCTTGGGGTCGAGCCGGATCGCTTCGTCGTAGTCGGCAAAGGCGCGGTCGAGATCGCCCCTGTCATGCAATGTCACGCCGCGATTGTTGAAGACACCGGCATAGCCGGGATCGAGCCGCACGGCTTCGTCATAGTCCGCGAGCGCGCGCGCGACTTCGCCCTTGGCACGAAAGGCGAGACCGCGGTTGTTGAAGGCGACGGCGAGGTTTTGCGGATTGGAGCCGCCCGCGCTGATCACCGCGGTGCAGCCGTAGATCACGATATCGGGCGGATAGGCCTTGCCCTCGTTGTTGCACATGTCCCAGCTCGACGGCGCCTGCGCGGCCGCGCACAGCAAAGTTGCCGCCAGCCAGGCAGTCGCCATCATGGCCGCACCGATGACACGCTGGATCGCATCCGCGCTCATGAGTCCCTCCAGCGAATTGGTCGCCCACACCCTTACGTTATTCCCGCGCAAACGCCACCAACGATCTATCGCGTCGGCGGCGTGCGGCCGGGCTCCGCCTGCCACTTGGCCATCATGGCGGCGCGCGGGACTTCCTGTCCACGCAGGTAGACCTTGTTGATCTTGCGCGTGTTGGCGATGTTGTCCAACGGGTCGCCGTTGAGCACCACGACCGTGCCGAGCTGGTCGAGCCCCAGAATTCGGGCCGAGGTGCGGGTCGCCGCCACCAGGGCCTGCATCGGCGTCAGCCCCGCCCTCGTCACCTGAATCTCCATCTCGATATGCGAGCCCAGGCCGAAATATTGGCCCCCGGACACGCCCCCGGTATCGGTCCCCAGCGCCAGCGTCACGCCGGCTGCGTTGAGCCGCGCGGTATTTCTCAGGTTGACTTGCCCCATGGCCCGCGCCCGTTGCGCCGCCTCCGGGTTGGCGGGATTTGCCGAGAGCTCCTCGCCGAGCAGCTCGATCTCCTTGGATGAGAAGGTTTCGCGCAGCAGGGGCTCGTCGAGCCAAGCCGGCTTCGCGGCATAGAACGCCCGCCGCTCGCCCCAGAGCGTCTGCTGGAAGAAGACGTTCGGCCGCGCTTTGAGCAGCGCCAAGAGCTCGTCGTCGATGTCCTTGTCGCGGATCATGTGAGCAAAACCGTCGACCCCTGCCCGCAACAGATCCTTGACGTCCGCCAAATCGACGATGTGTGCCAGCACATGGATGTTGTGCTTGTGGGCTTCCTCGATGATCGCGCGATAGAGGTTGGGCTTGAGCTTCTCCACCGTACCGTTGCGATCGTCGACCCAGATCTTGATCATGTCGACTTTCTTGGCGGCGAGCTCCTGCACATCCATGCGGGATTCCGCTTCGGTCGTGACCCCGTAGGCGGAGTCGCGCATCGGACCGCCCGGGCCCGCATTGGGCATGCCGAAACCGTGGCCGGCAGTGCGAAACAGCGCACCCGGGGGCCTTTCGGCGCGGAGCTGGTAGACAAGATCGCTGCGGGCGGTGCCGGCTTCGAGGATCGCGGCGACGCCGTAATAGGCGAAGCGATTGAGAATATCGAGGAGGTTCTCGCGGGTGTAATTGTCCTGCCCGAAGCTCAGGCCCTTGCGGTATCCCATGTGGACGTGAGCGTCGACCAGGGCGGGGATCACGGTCTTGCCCGAGAGATCGACGCGCGGCGCCCCGGCCGGGATCGTGAGCTCCCCCCGGCGGCCGACCGCGGCGAACCGGTCGCCCTCGACGATGAAGGCGGCGTTCTCGATCGGCGCGCCGCCCTCGCCGTTGATGAGCCGCGCGCCTTCGAACACCGCGGTCTGGCACTGTACCCGCGAGGCGGCGCCCGCCGCCAACAGCAAGCATGCCGCGATGAGGAGAGACGACCGCTTTTTGGCCAGACCCATGGACGCCTCCCTCAAATGCCCGGCGTGCTCACCCTGATCTTGTAGATGCTCGTGCGTGCCGCGATATAGAGCGTCTTCCTGTCGGTGTCGCCGAATCCCACATTGGTGGCCTGTTCCGGCGCCCGGATGGTGCCGAGGTGCTTGCCGTCAGGCGCGATGACCCAGACCCCGCCCGGACCGGTCTCATAAAGATTGCCCTTGACGTCGACCCGCAAGCCGTCGGTGATCCCGCGCTCGGTCTCCTTGCTCATGTCGATGAACATCTGGCCGTTGGCGAGCGTGTCGTCGGCGAGCACCTCATAGCGCTTGACGTAGTTGTTGCGGCTGCCGTTGACGTAGAGGTATTTCTCGTCGGGCGAGAAGGCGAGACCGTTGGTCTGCGGCATGTCCTTGATCAACAGCGTAAGTTTGCCGTTCTTCCAAAGGAACACCGCGTTGAAATCGAGCTCCTTGCGGGGATCCTTGTCGCGCAGGCGCAGGCCCCCATAGGTATCGGTGAAGTAAATCGCGCCATCGCGCTTGACCACGACGTCATTGGGGCCGTTGAAGCGCTTGCCTTCGTAGCGGTCGGCCAACACGGTGCGCTTGCCGTTGTTCTCGAGGCGCACCAGCGAGCGGCCCGCGAAGGTGGCGATGATCAACCGGCCCTGGCGGTCGAGCGTGAGGCCGTCGGCGCCGATCATGGCGAATTCCTCGAACAGCGGATCGGTGCGTTCGCGGCCGTTGTTCTGAATGCCGCCCCAGCGCCAGATGTCCGGTCCGTTATAGCCGGCGTTGTAGAGATGGACCGAGGCCTTGCCGTCCTGCGGCGTGAGCTTGTAGATCACATTGCCCGGGATATCGGTGAACAGCAGATAGCCGCCGCTCTTGCCTTTCTGCACCCACACCGGGCCTTCAGTGAAGCCGAAGCCGCCCTTGACGAGCTCGACCTTGGCATCGAGCGAGACCAGTGCATCGAGCGCGGGATCGAGCCGCACCACCGCCTTGTCGCTCGTGGGCTGAGCCGTTGCAAGGGCGCTCGCGAGCACGCTCGCGAGCGCAGCCATCAGGAATCTGGTCATGTTCCTCTTCCCCGGCAATCGAAGCAGGACCGTCCAACAACCGCCGTTGAGTGAGCCTACGCCAGTGTGGCGCATGAGAAAAGCCGGCATCGCGCCGCCGGCCGCAACGAGATCAGGCCGCAAGCCGTGTCAATGCCGCATGGGCGTCCATGCGGCAGACACTCACGACCGAAGCGGAGAAAGGCGGCGATCGACCGTGGTGATCAGTTGCCGCCGCCGAAGCGGAAATTCACGCCGCCGCGCACGATGTCGCTTTTGAGCGAGGCGCTGTTGCCGGCGACGACGCCGCAATTGAAGCCGCAATTCATGTTGCCGAGATCCACATGGAGATATTCGGCCTTGGCGGTCCAATTGTTGGTCAGCGCGAGCTCGACGCCGCCGCCGGCCGTCCATCCGGCATTGGTCTGGGTCGCTCCCGCAAAGCCCGGCACGCCGGCCTTGATGTCGCCGACCGCGAGGCCGCCCGTGACATAGGGCATGAACCGGTCGAAGGCATAGCCGGCACGGCCCCGAACGGTGGCCAGCCAGTCATTGTTGGTGGTGCAACCGGCGGGGCAAAGCGTCGAGGTGGTGCTGCCCTTGAGGCTCGACCAGTCGACATCGCCTTCGAGGCCGAGCACGGCGTGGCCAAGCTGCCAATTGAGGCCGGCGGTGCCGCCGATGACGCCGCCCGACACGTCGAAGCTGCCGGCACTGTTCCAATTCGAGGTGCCCCAGCCGCCCCCGCCGTTGACCCCGACATAGAAGCCCGACCAATTGTAGGCAGGCAGGGCCACGACCGGCGGCGCCTTGTAGAGCGGGGCAACCGAGAGATCTGCGGCGCGCGCGGGACCGGCCGCGGCAAGCGCCAATAGGGCAATGGCTGGAATCAGCGATATTTTGTTGAGATGATTCTGGCTGTTCTTGCTCATCATATCCTCCCGGCCCGCGATAGGACGCGAGACCGCCCTTAGGCTTAGACGCTTGGGCCCTATTTAAGGTTCAATCCTGCGGTCCGTCAGAGCCAAGCAAAAGTTGATTAATGTCGACTTATCCAGGCGCCTATCTGGTCATCCAGAACGGCCAAATTACGCCTTCGGCAGGGCCATGTGGTGACCTGGGAACGTAAAAATCACGAATGATTAAAGCGACATAGCGCCATTTGCTCAAGTCGGTCCGCGGTCCGGTCACCCCATTTCGGCGCGCGTTGCCACCGGGCGCGACCCGCCTTTGGGCCGCGGCGGCATGAGGACGCCGAAGATCCCCTCAGCCTCATGGTGAGGAGCCGCGCGTGCCGCGCGGCGTCTCGAACCATGGCCACATGTTTGGCGCCGACACGATCCGCCGGAGCCGGCCCCACCGAATGAGGCTCGAGCCGACGCGCTCGGCCTTCGTGACCCCCAGCCATACCGCGAGCGCGATTTAGCTGATCACGCGCAACCTCCCGACAGTGCAGGCGGCGAGTAGCATGATCGCAGGTCACAGAGGTCCACACGATAGCGTCCACATATCGAACCAAGAGCCATCGGGTATTTCCAACCCGAGCCGGTGCAGCCGATCTTTCGTGTCGCTGCTGCTGACCTGCCTTTCGCAGAATCGATCACGAGTGTGTGACAAATCTGCGAGAGCGTAACTTCGGCTCGCGCCGGAGCGATGTGGATGCTGTGCGAGCCAAATGGCCGACATAGCAACAGGAGGGAACGAACGTGATAGCAAGATTATTCTGTGGAGCCGCCCTGCTGGGAGCGATTTGCTCGCCGGCACTTGCTCAGCATGGCCAGGTGACGATATTCGGCAAAGACGGTCAGGTCACGACCAGCGCAATGCCGACCGACGCCAAGATGGTGAAAATGATGCATCAGCGGGCCCACGTCATGAAAGGCCCCTTGATGGTTTGGATGGACGAGAAGGGCAGCATGCACGTGTGTTCGTGCGGCGAAGGTTTCGAGTCCAAGCACTAGGACAGGCCGACAAGGCCTGCCCCCTACTCTTCGACTGGAGCGGTTTCACATCGGTCGGAAATAGAAACCGCTCCAGCATTCTGCGTTACCAACCCGCGCTGGCCAGGCGGTGCGAACGCGCGACCGTGGCCCCGGGGACGATCCGACTCGCTCCAGCACATAACCGCGCGTCCTAGCGATCGGTGCGGCCGATCACCTCCATCAGCTCGGCGATCTTGCGGCGCTGCTGCACCTGGTTGCCCGAGGCGATCGCGCCTTCGACGCAATGGGCGACATGATCGCGCAGGATTTCTTCTTCCGCGCGCCGCAGCGCCGCGCGCACGGCCGAGATCTGCGTGACGATGTCGATGCAATAGCGATCGTCCTCGACCATCCGCCCAAGCCCGCGGACCTGGCCCTCGATGCGTTTGAGCCGCTTGCGTGCCGACGCCTTGATATCCTCGCGCATGGCCTCTATATACCCCGAGGGGGTATTTGTTTCAAGGGCTGTGGAAGGGCCGCCGTCACATGGGCGCACACGACACGGGCGCGCACGACTGTTCCGCCGGGTGCCGCAGCAAGCTCGCGGCCAGTCCGGGCACCATCCCTACGGGCGCTATCTATACCTGTCCGATGCACCCGGAGATCCGGCAGGCCGGTCCCGGCCATTGTCCGATCTGCGGCATGGCGCTCGAACCGGTCCTGGCTGCCGCCGAGGCTGCGAACCCCGAGCTGATCGACATGACGCGGCGGTTCTGGACCGGCCTGGTGCTCACGACCCCGGTGGTGGCGCTCGAGATGGGCGGACACCTGACCCATCTGCACATGTGGCTCAGCCAGACGTTGTCGAACTGGATCGAATTCGCGATCGCCAGTCCGGTCGTGCTGTGGGCGGGCTGGCCGTTCTTTGTGCGCGGCTGGCAATCGGTCGTGACCCGCAACCTCAACATGTTCACCTTGATCGCGATGGGGACCGGCGTCGCCTGGATCTACAGCGTGGCCGCAACACTGGCGCCGGAAATCTTCCCGGCGGCATTGCGCGGACCGCAAGGCGCCGTCGCGGTCTATTTCGAAGCCGCCGCGGTGATCACCGTGCTGGTGCTGCTCGGCCAGGTGCTGGAGCTGCGGGCCCGCGAGCAGACATCGGGCGCGATCCGCGCGCTCATCGATCTTGCGCCCAAGACCACGCGGCGCGTGCAGCAGGATGGCAGCGATGAGGAGGTGTCGCTCGACCTCATCGCGGTGGGTGACCGGCTGCGCGTGCGCCCCGGCGAGAAGATTCCGGTCGACGGGGTGCTGGTCGAGGGCCGTTCCTCGCTCGATGAATCCATGGTGACGGGCGAATCCATGCCGGTCACCAAGGAGCCGGGCGCGAAGCTCATTGCCGGAACCCTCAACCAGACCGGCGGTTTCGTCATGCGGGCCGAGAAGGTGGGCCGCGACACCCTGCTGGCGCGGATTGTCCAGATGGTCGCCGCGGCGCAGCGCTCCCGCGCCCCCATCCAGCGGCTCGCCGATCAGGTGGCCGGCTGGTTCGTGCCGACGGTCATCCTGGTCGCAATCGCGGCGTTTGCGGCCTGGGCGATCTTCGGGCCGGAGCCGCGCCTGACCTATGGCCTGGTGGCTGCCCTGACGGTTCTGATCATTGCCTGTCCGTGCGCGCTCGGGCTTGCCACGCCCATGTCGATCATGGTCGGGGTCGGGCGCGGCGCGGGCGCCGGCGTGCTCATCAAGAATGCCGAAGCGTTGGAGCGCATGGAGCGCGTCGACACGCTGGTGGTCGACAAGACCGGCACGCTGACGCAAGGCAGGCCGAAGGTCGTGGCGATCGTTCCGGCGCACGGCCTCGATGCGACCGAAGTGCTGCGACTTTCCGCCAGCGTGGAGTGCGCGAGCGAGCATCCGCTGGCGCGGGCGATCGTCGAGGCCGCCGCCGCGCGCGGCATCACGCTCACGGAAGCCACGGATTTCGACTCGCGGAGCGGCAAGGGCGTCATCGGCGCTGTTGCGGGCCGCAAGATCGCCCTTGGCAATGCAAGGTTTCTTGGCGCGACCGGAATTTCGGTGGCGGCGCTCGAAGCTGATGCCGAGCGCCTGCGCCAGGACGGCGCGACCGCGGTCTATCTGGCGGTCGATGGACAGGTTTCCGGCATCATCGCCATCGCGGACCCCATAAAACCGACCGCGCCCGAAGCCCTCAACGCGCTGACCGCGGATGGGGTGCGCGTGGTCATGCTGACCGGCGACAATGCAACCACCGCCAAGGCGGTCGCTCGGGCGCTCGGCATCACCGAGATCGAAGCCGAGGTCCTGCCCGACCAGAAGAGTGCGGTGGTCGAAAGGCTCCGCCGCGAAGGCCGCGTCGTGGCCATGGCGGGCGACGGCGTCAACGATGCGCCGGCGCTGGCGGCAGCCGACGTCGGCATCGCCATGGGAACCGGGACCGACGTGGCGATCGAAAGCGCCGGCGTGACGCTCCTCAAGGGCGATCTCACCGGCATCGTGCGGGCACGCCGCTTGTCGGCCGCCACCATGCGCAACATCCGCCAGAACCTGTTCTTCGCGTTCGTCTACAACGCGGCCGGCATTCCGATCGCGGCGGGTGCGCTCTATCCCACCTTCGGCATCCTGCTCTCGCCGGTCATCGGGGCAGCCGCCATGGCGCTCTCCTCGGTGAGCGTGATCGGCAACGCGCTGCGGCTGCGGCGAATCCGGCTTTAGCGGGCGCCGATTCCTGCCGGGCGCGGAATCGCCCTAAAAACGCCCAAAAAAACATGGCGGACGATACCCGACGAGGCTACGATCAGTCGCGGATAATCGGCCGTCCTTGCTGGCGTTTGAGCCTTTGATCAAGCGGGCGTGGTCCGGCAAGGCTCGGGGGCAAGCATGTCGACGTTGTCCGCGTTCCTGTTCAGACAGCGGGCCCGGTGGTACCGAAGAGGCATCGACCGCTCCCATCACTTGCGGCGTCGACTTGCCTATTATGTCGCCGTGCACGGCTTCGAGATCGGCGACTATTCCGCTGGCGAGCCGACCATCAGGCTCTACAACCGTTCCAAGCTGAAGGTCGGCAAATACACCAGCATCTCGGCCGGTGCCCTATTCATCATGGGAGGAGCGCACCGAACTAATACCGTCACCACCCATATGCTGGAACTCGGGCATGGTTTGGGCCCTTCCGTACCGGACATCGTGATCGGCTCCGATGTCTGGATTGCCGGAAACGCAACGATCCTCTCTGGCGTGACCATCGGCGATGGCGCGGTGGTCGGCGCCGGCTCGGTCGTGATCAACGACGTTCCCCCGTACGGATTTGTGTTCGGAAATCCCGCCCGGGTTTTCGGCAAGCGGTTCTCCGACGATCTCGTCGCGGACTTGCTGAACTTGCGCTGGTGGGACCTTGATCGCGAGCAAATAGAAAAGCTCCGCCCATTGCTGCTGGACACCAATATCGAGCTGTTCATCGAGGCGTGTCGCAAGCTCAAAGGTTTGCCGCCCAGCGGGAGAACAGCGGTCGCGGACGCACGGGCGGTCGCATCGGCTCCCCTCGACGTCGCCGGGAAAAGGATCGCCGTGCTCCGGGGCGATCCGACCGAAGGCGAAATCCGCGAGTGGTGTGCCGGATTTCTCGCGAAGGAGCTCAAGGTGCCGCCGTCCCAAATCGATCCGGGGGTCAAGTTCACGCGGCTGGGAATCGATTCGACGACTTCCGTCATCTTCACGATCGATCTCGCAGATTGGCTTGGCCTCGAGCTCGCGCCCAACATCATATTCGATTACCCGACGATCGATGATCTTGCGCGCCACCTGGCCCAGCAATGCGCGGGCCGTCGCCCAGAGCGGCGCGCCGGTTGATTGCGACCCTGGCGTCGCTTGCCGATCTGCTGCGGCATCGCGCCGAGGTACAGCCGGACGATCGTGCCTACGTCTTCTTGTCGGAACGGGGCGGTGAAGAGGCGGTCTTGACGTTTGCGGAACTGGAGCGCCGCGCCTGTGTCGTGGCGGGCCAGCTTGCCGCGCGGCTGCGCAAGGGCGATCGGGCGCTGCTGGTCTTTCCGGCCGGGCTGGATTTCATGCTCGCCTTCTTCGGCTGCCTGGTGGCGGGCGTCATCGCGGTTCCGATGATGGTGCCGCGAAGGGCGAGCACGCACGACTCCAGCGCAGCCATCGTGGCGGATTGCCGGCCGCCTCTGGCGATCACCACCGGCGATCTGGCGGCGGTTCGCCCCGACGTCATCCAGCGATACCGTGACGCCGGCCTCGACTGGCTCTTGCTCGACGCCAGCGATGTGATCGCGAACGGGCCCCGCATGACGATTCCGGCACATGGCCGCGACGACATCGCCTTCCTGCAGTACACGTCGGGCTCGACATCGTCTCCCAAGGGCGTGATGGTCACGCACGGCAACCTTCTCGAGAACCTGGAGATGATCCGCCTGGCCTTGGGCAGCACGCCGGCCTCCACCAGTGTCAGCTGGGTGCCGCTCTATCACGACATGGGTCTCATCCTGAATGCGCTTCATTCCCTCTATGTCGGGGCGCTGTGCGTGCTCATGGCTCCGGTCAGCTTCATACAGCGGCCGCTGGCATGGCTGCGGGCGATTCACGCCTATCAGGCCGAAATGACCAGTGCGCCGAATTTCGCGTTCGACATGTGCGTCAGCCGGTTTCGCGCCGAGCAGATGAAGGATGTCGATCTTTCGTGCTGGAAGCTCGCAATCAACGCCGCCGAGCCCGTGCGCGCCGATACCATCGCTCGCTTTACCACGACATTCGCCCCCTATGGGTTCGATGCGCGGGCCATGTATCCCTTGTACGGCTTGGCGGAGGCCACCTTGATGGTGTCCGGAGGTCGCCGGGGCGACGGCCCGATCACGCGCTCGGTCAGCCGCGATGCACTTCAGCGCGATCAAGTTGCCGCTCCCTCGAGCGATGAGGATTGCCATGAGGCGGTGGGTTGCGGCCGCAGCCTCATCGGCGAACGGATCGCGATCGTTCACCCCGACAGCTGCCGCCGGCTCGCGCCGGGCCATATCGGCGAGGTGTGGGTCGCCGGGCGCAACATCGCCGGCGGCTATTGGCAAAACCTGGAGGCCACGGCGGCTGTCTTTCAGGCCCGCATCGAGGGCGAAGGCGACGAATTCTGGTTGCGCACCGGAGATCTGGGATTTCTCGATCCGAGCGGCGAAGTCTTCATCACCGGCCGGATCAAGGACGTCATCATCATCCGCGGCATGAACCATTATCCGCAGGACATCGAAAATTCCATGCAAAACAGCCACCCCGCCTTGCGGCGCCATTGCGGCGCCGCGTTCGCGGTCGTGGACGAGAACAATGACGAGCGACTCATTTTGGTCCAGGAGGTGGAGCGCACGGCCCGGCACCAGATTTCAATCGAGGAGATCGCCGGATGCATTCGCGAGGCTGTCTTCAACGACCACGAGATTGCCATCCACAAGGTCGTTCTGATCCCTCCCGGCGCCATTCCCAAGACGACGAGCGGCAAGATCCAGCGGACCCTGACCCGCAAACTGTGGCAGGAAGGGCTTCTCGAGGGCATCGGGTAGACGCCAGCGATCGCTCGGAGAAATCAGCGCCGGCTTGTGCTAGATTTTTGCGTTGTCGGTCACCGGGCGCCAACGCCAGGGAGGGAATTGCATGACTTCCATCGACAAGTTCGAGGACCATTGCTGGAAGGACGTCATTCCGGAAGCCGACATCAAGCTTTATGCCGGCTGGCGGCGGGAGACTTTCGTCGGGCCGCGGCCGGCGCTCTTGGCGATCGACCTTTACGACCTGGTCTATCGCGGCGGCCCGCATTCGCCTTATGAGCTCAACGAGCGCTTTGCGAACACCTGCGGCATCTATGCCCATCAGGCGATCGCGCCGACCAAGCGGCT
>WNFJ01256770.1_pt3 | contig 24447 bp, 22 predicted proteins | sample 5400461 | NCBI WGS metagenome assembly WNFJ01 (sample SAMN13153349, study PRJNA577476) | soil metagenome | isolation source: 115 cm saprolite on Douglas fir-dominated hillslope | place: USA:California | collected 2013-09-17
CCATCCGCGCCCGCTTCGCCGAACTCCACGCCGAGCACACCGCCGCCACCACCGAACTCGCCGACCTCGACGCCCACACCGAGCCCGCCAACGACCCCACCCTGCTCGACCTCATCCCCATCACCGGCCAGGAGATCACCACCGCCCCCGCCGCCACCCAGCGCCGCACCTACGACGCGTTCGACCTGCACGTCACCTACCACCACCCCACCCACGCCGCCACCATCCAGGCCACCATCACCGACACCACCCCCCGCGCCCTCGCCGCCGTCCCCGCACCCAGCCAACCACCCACCAGCCCGAGCACAGGCCAGCCCGCCCACGGCACACCCGCAAACGTTTCCCATCTGGGCACCCGCCCTATGGCCCACGCGATCCGCGGCGCCGCGCGGCGCAGCGTGCCGCGGCCACTCCGGCTGCGACAGGTGGAACACGCGGTGTCATTGTGTGTTATTGCGGGGTCCGCAATGGCGGTTGCGGGCTCGGGCTAGGTCACCCCCACCCAGCACCATCCCGCCCACCGCATGAAGTCCCCCGGGAAGAGCCGCAGCCTCGGCTGACCCGCCTCTCCCCGCTGACTCACCGTGGCCGCGCTTGCGGCGTGCGTCACGGCGCTAGCCTGCGGTCATGGGAGATGACCGGCGCACCGTCCAGACGGCTGACGGCAGGCGCCTCGACGTGCTCGTGGCCGGCCCGCGCGACGGGCTGCCGCTGGTGTTCCATCACGGCACGCCGGGCGGCCTGATCCCGATGCGGCCGCTGATCACGGCCGCCACCGCGTGCGGGCTTCGTACGGTGATGTACACACGGCCGGGATATGGCGGCTCGACGGCGCGGCCCGGCCGCTCGGTGGCCGACGCCGCGGACGACGTGCTCGCGATCCTTGACGGCCTCGGGTCGGCCGAGTTCGTGACGGCCGGCTGGTCCGGTGGCGGCCCGCACGCGCTTGCCTGCGCGGCGCTGCTGCCCGGCCGGTGCCTGGCGGCCGCATCCGTCGCCGGGGTGGCGCCGTACCATGCGGACGGGCTCGCCTGGTCGGCGGGGATGGGCCCGGAGAACATCGAGGAATTCTCCGCCGCCGGGCGTGGTGTGGCCGCGCTGACCGAGTTCCTCGAGCGCGCGGCCGTGGAACTGGCCGGCGCCCGCGCCGCCGACGTGGCCGAGGCACTCGGCGGCCTCGTCTCCCCCGTCGACAAGGCAGCGCTCACCGACGAGTTCGCGGTCTTCCTCGCCGATTCCTTCCGCGCCGCCCTGACCGCCGGCGTCGCCGGGTGGCGTGACGACGATCTCGCGTTCGTCACCGGCTGGGGTTTCGCGCTTGACGACATCGGCGCGGCCGCGATCTGGCAGGGCGACCAGGACCGCATGGTGCCGTACGCGCACGGCGCGTGGCTCGCGGCGAATCTGCCGCGCGCCCGGGCGCATCTGCTGCCCGGCGCTGGCCACCTCACCTTGGCCGTCACCGGCTGGGCGGAGATTCTGGCCGACCTTACCGACCTGGCCGGCCTGGCCGCCGCCGGCGGCACCTGACCCGCGTTTCTTGATCGGGACGTTAGATGCGCATCTGCATGGGCACGGCTCTGCCCTCTCGCGATGTACACAGCCGTCTACATGCCGGCGGCGCCCAGAGATACATACCCGTATGCACAGGTCGGCGCATGTGCCGGCGCCGCGCGTTACGTAGCGTCATATGCATCGCGCGCCGTCCGGCGAGGGCAATGCCCTACAGGCCACCGGGGGGGAGGCTGGTAGCCAAGGGGACGCGCGACCGGCGGGCCCGGGCGCCGCGCGCGCCCGGGCCCGCTCACAGAGGGGGTCGCTGCCTGTGTCTACACACTCGATTACATATTCCTGGCGATGTGCCCGGGTGGTTCCGCCCATAACCTCATCACCGAGAGTCATTTACAGGTCACGTCTGAAGGGCACAGCGATCCAGATGCCGTCCGCCGACGTCACGGTCACCGAGCATGTCCTCGGGCTCGCACCGGGCCGGTACGGGCGGTCCGCGCTCGTGGATCCCACATCGGGGCTGATCATCAGCTATTCGAGCCTGGTGGCGAGGGTACGTGCCGCCGCCGCCGGGCTGACCAGGCGCGGCATGCGGCCGGGTGACGTGGCCGGCGTGCACGTGAGCAGTCCGGTGGCGTTCGCGCTGGCCAGCCAGTCGATCCGGGCCGCGGGGGGTGTGCCGTCGCCCGCGGCCGCGGGGGCCGCCAGCGGCGTCATCGCCGCGCAGCTCACCGAGTGCGACGCGCGGATCCTGATCACCGACAGCGCGCTGGCGGGCGCCGCCCTCGATATCGCCGAGCACTCCCGGGTGCGCCAGGTGATCAGTTTCGGCCCGGCGAGCGGCGTGACACGGTTCGAGGCGCTGCTCGGCTCCGGCACGCTGCGGCCGGTGCACCGCGCAGGCGATCACCTTGCGCTGCTGGCCTGGGCACCCGGCGCAGACGGGCGCCCGCAGCCCCTGCCCGTGACACACAGTGAGCTCGTTGCTCAGCTCAGGAAGCTCGCCTCGGATGCGAAGCTCGCCGCGTGGGACGTCATCCTGGCCGGGCCGCCGAGCGGCGACGGCCGCGGTTACTCGGCGCTGCTCGATCTCGCCCTCGCGGTCGGCGCGACCGTGGTGGGCACGCCGGCCCCGTGCGGAGCGGATCTGCACCAGCTCGCGCGCGTCCACCGGGCCACCGTCGCCTTCGTGCCGCCAGGCAGCGACCTGGCCGGCAACTCCGTACGCCGGGTCACGATCACGCCGTAGGCGCACTCCATCATGTGGCGCCACGCGGCAGCCGTTCGGGACGATCCGGGTGGACGGCCTGGACCGCCTGGAAACCGCGCCGTCATGGGCTCGTCGTCGGTCCGGGCGCCTGCGGTTGGCTCAGGTCCGGCCCGCGGTTCTCATACGGTGTGCTGAGCACGATCGTGGTGCGGGTGGACACGGCCGCGGCCGCCCTGATCTCCTGCAGGAGTTCTTCGAGCGCGGCCGGTGAGGCGACACGGACCTTGAGGATGTAGCTTTCCTCCCCCGCCACGCTGTGACAGGCCTCGATCGCCGCCAGGTGCGCGAGCCGCTGCGGCGCGTCGTCGGGCGCCGCGGCGTCGAACGGCTTGATCGACACGAACGCCGTCAGCGGCAGCCCGATCTCCTCCATGCTGACCAGCGCGGCGTAACCTTTGATCACGCCCCGCTGCTCCAGGCGCCGCACGCGCTGATGGACCGCGGACACCGACAGGCCGGTGTGCCGGGCGAGTTCGGTGAAACTCACCCGCCCGGCGCGGCAGAGCAACGCGACAATCTGCCTGTCGATGTTTTCCACCCGGTCACCGTAACGCCCGTGCGGCAGGCGCCGCGCGGCGAGAACTGCCAGATCACGGTCAGGTCTCGGCGTTTACGCTCCCGTAACAGGGTCGCCGCGCGACTTAAGCAAGCCACCCAAGGTCGGTTACGCTGCGGTTACGCTGCTCAGCAACCGGCCAATTTCTGGAGCTTCGATGGCACAGATCGTTCTCGACCAGGTACACAAGGTCTACGCCGGGGGTGTCACCGCGGTCGAAGGGCTGGACCTGGACATCTCCGACGGCGAGTTCATGGTTCTCGTCGGCCCGTCGGGCTGTGGCAAATCCACCGCGCTCCGGATGATCGCCGGCCTGGAGGAAATCACCAGCGGGACGATCCAGATCGGTGACCGCGTCGTCAACGAGCTGCCGCCGAAGGACCGCGACATCGCCATGGTGTTCCAGAACTATGCGCTGTACCCGCACATGACGGTGGAACAGAACCTCGCGTTCGGCCTGCAACTGCGCAAGACGCCGAAGTCGGAGATCAAGGAACGGGTACACGACGCGGCCACGATGCTCGGTCTCGACGAACTGCTCAAGCGCAAGCCCGCCGCGCTCTCCGGTGGCCAGCGGCAGCGCGTCGCGATGGGCCGCGCGATCGTACGCGAGCCGCAGGCGTTCCTGATGGACGAGCCGCTGTCGAACCTCGACGCGAAACTGCGCGTGTCGATGCGCGCCTCGCTCAGCCAGTTGCACAACAGGCTCGGCGTGACGACGGTGTACGTCACGCACGACCAGATCGAGGCGATGACCCTGGGGCACCGGGTGTGCGTGCTGCGGGACGGCAAGCTCCAGCAGGTCGACACGCCGCAGAACCTGTTCGACTCGCCCGTGAACCTGTTCGTGGCCGGGTTCATCGGCTCACCCGCGATGAACTTCGCTTCCGCGAAACTGGTGCGTGATGGCGGCCCTGCCATCTCGTTCGCCGGCTTCAAGCTGCCCGTGCCCGACGACGTGTTCGAGGCGCGGCCAGGCCTTGACCGTTACTTCGGCAACGACCTGATCGTCGGGATCAGGCCGTCGGACTTCGAGGACGCCGGCCTCGGCGACGGCCAGTGGGCGCGGATGCCGGTGACCCCGGACGTGGTCGAGGAACTCGGCAGCGAGATGCACGTGATCTTCACGATCGACGCACCGCCGGTCGAGCAGACCACCTCGGCCGCGCTCGCCCCGGCCGCGGGGGACGAAGCGGATGCCGCGATCCCCCTCGCCCAGGGAAAGTCGCAGTGGACCGCGCGGGTGAACGCGCGAAGCAGCGTGCGCAGCGGCCGCTCCCTCGACCTCGGCGTGGACACCCGCAATCTCCAGTTCTTCGACATAGCGAGCGGCCTGGCGATCGGTCACCCGGCCACCGCGGCGGTGGACACACCCGCCTGATGAGGCGGTTCCCGCAGGATGGCCGCGACTTCTATCCGCGCCGTCCGGCGGGCGAACAGGAACGCCGTCACGGTGGCACCAGCCATCGCCGCCACCACGGCTACCACTATCATCGCCGCGGACGGCGGCGCCGCCAGGCCGCCGCCGATACCGCTGGTTCTGCCCTGCAGGTTGATGAGACGGCCGGACACCGCCAGGCCCAGCCACGTGCCCACGAGCACCGCTATCAGCGCGAGCAGGCTCATGCTCGTGACGAGGGTGGCGGTGACCTGCCGTGGGGTGAGGCCGATCGCCTTGAGCACCGCGACGTCCCTGAGGTGATCACGCAGCCCGACGGTCGTGGCCGTCACGAGATTCGTCAGGCCGATCAGGGCCAGCACCACGATCAGCGCGGCGATCACCCAGCGTACGATGGCGAGACGGCTGGCCGGGTTGGCGACGGCGTCCACCTCGAGCCGGTTGTTTGACGCGGCGAGCAGACGTGCCCGCACGGCCGCGGCGTTGGCGCCGTGGCGAAGCACCAGGCTGTAGAACACGACCGGGGGCGCGCCGCCGGCCGCACCGAGGGCGTCGGTCCCGTACGAAAGCACCTGCCCGCCGTTTTCCGTTTCTATGGTCCGCCCGACGATGTGGACGTCAAGCGGAACGCCCTGCACCGTCAGGCGGACCCACTGCCCGACCCGCACATGCAGGAGATCGAGCAGCCCCTGCCCGGCCACCGCCTCGTTGTCGGCGTGGTAGATCCGCCCGGCCGCGACGTCGAACGGATACGGATCGGCCGACGTGCCCATCCCCTGCGTCAGGATCGACGTCGTCGCGCCAGGCACGAGCGCGGGCACCCTGAATCCGGGATAGAGGGCCGCCACCTGCGGATCCGCGGCGATGAGGCGCCGCGCCTGCGCGTCGTCGAGCCCACCGGGGCTGACGGTCAGCGCGGCCGCGAGGCCGATCCGGGCCGGTCTGGCCGTAAAGCTGTCCAGCGTCGACAGGCAGCCAAGGCCGATCGTGATCATGACCATCGGGATCGCCAGGCCACCGATGATCAGGGTGGCCCGTAGCCGGCGGGTGAACGCGTCGCGCGCGCCGAGGACGAGCGCGGGCGGCATCCGCATGAGCAGTGCCAGCCTGGCCAGGCGCGACAGCCGCCCGCGCGGCGGCATGGCCTGGACCGCCGCGGCCGGGCGGACCCGCCCGGCGCGCCACGCGGGCAGCAGTGTCGCCAGCGCGACGGCCACCTCCGCGCCAAGCGCGATCATGGCGACCAGGCCCGCGGGCAGCGGGGCGGCCGCGCTCAGCGCGGCGGCCGGCGGCCGCTGCAACAGCGAAGCCGTCAGCAGCCGCGCGGTCCCGAGGCCCACCGCGATCCCGGCGGCGCCGAGCGCGCAGTGCTCGGCGACGAGCATGCGCACGACCTGGCCGGGCGTGAAGCCCAGGGCCTTCAGCATCGCGATGTCCTCGAGCTGGACCAGAACGCGGCCGCCGGTCGCGTTCCCGATGGCCAGCGCCGCGGCGACGAGTGCGGCCAGCCCGAACACGGCGAGGAGCAGGCCGAGCAGGCGGTTGTTGAGCGCCATCGACTGCTGGACGTCCTGCCACGTGGACACGGAGATCACGTGATTCTCGCCGACGGAGTCGACCGCCTCCTGCGCGACGAATCCCGCGGCCTGCGGGTTGGCGAGCCGCAGGCCGAGTGCCTCCTGCGTGTGCGTCTGGAGCGGCTCCACCTGCTTGAGCAGGCCGGGCAGCACCCACACCAGGCCCGGGGTCTGTTCCGGGTAGAAGCCCTGATCTGCCGTGTCCGCGATGCCGGTCACCTGGGCGCGGACCGAACTGCCGTCGACGCTCTCGATCATGAGCCAGGCACCGACGCCGAGGTGCAGCGCGGTGGCGAAAGAGGTCTCAAGCACGACCCCACGGGGCTGCGCGGCAGCGAGCCACCGGCCCGCCCGCACCAGTTGGTGGTCCACCGCGGGCACGCTCGCCGCCGTGGCGCGCAGCTGGATCGGGACCTTCACCGGGCCTTGGGGCACGTCGGCGGCGGCCGCTTGATAGGGGCCCGCGACCGCGGTCACCCCGTGCAGAGATCCCAGCTGCGAGAGCTGGGTGCCCGGGGTGAGCAGGAGCCATACATGCGCGCCCCTGGTCCTCGCGAACAAGCCCTGCCATGGATTCGTCGCGCCCTGCAGCGTCGTCGCGGAGAGCACAAGCGCCGCGACCGCCCCGGCGACGACGAAGACAGCCAGCAACGCCTGCCCTCTTCTCGCGAGCAGGTCGCCGCGCACCCACCGGAACGTCGCGCGCATCCTGATCAGCCGTTGAGTTCGAGCACACCGTTCAGCGTCGCGGGCGCGGGGGGCTGCGCCGAGATGGCGGCGTCGTCCGCGATCATCCCGTCGAAGAGCGTGACCACCCGGTCCGCGGCGCTGCCGACCCTGGCGTCGTGGGTGACAAGCACGATCGTCTGGCCGCTTTCGTGGACGCGGCACAGCAGCCTGAGCACGTCCCTGGTGTTCGAGCTGTCGAGGTTGCCGGTCGGCTCGTCGGCGAGCAGCACGCTCGGCTGGTTAGCTAATGCTCTGGCCAGCGCTACCCGCTGCTGCTCGCCCCCGGACAGCCGGGCGGGCACCGCGTTCGCCTTGGCCGTAAGGCCGAGGTCGGCGAGCAGCTCCTGGCGGCGCGTGCGAGCCTGCCGCGACGTCGCCCCGCTGAGCAGCGCGGGAAGCTCGACGTTGTCGGCAACGGTCATGTTCGAGATCAGGTTGAAGAACTGGAAGACAAATCCGACGTGCCGCCGGCGCATGATCGCCCAGGCGGCCTGGCTCAGCCCGTCCACGCGGCGGCCGTCCAGCCAGATCTCCCCCGCCGTCGGCCGCTCCAGGCCGCCGAGCAGGTGCAGCAGGGTGGACTTCCCCGAGCCCGACGGCCCCATGATCGCGACGAACTCGCCGCGCCGCACGAAGACCTCAAGCCCCCGGATCGCGTGCACCGCGACGCCGTCGGCGCGGTAGACCTTGACCAGCCTGCTGGCCGACAGCATCGCCGGGCCCGCGGGCTGATGTTGCGGCCCCCGTGGCCGAAGCAGTGTCAAACGAGCTCCTCCTGGCAGCGTTCGAGCCAGTCGAGATCGGCCTGCAAACGTAGCATCGCACCCTCGATCAGCAGCCGCGCTATCGGATTTTCCCTGTCGCTGGTGGTGGCGAGGCTCGACAGCCCGCGCATCAGATTGAGGTAGTGACGGCGCTGCTTGTTGATCAGTGCCATCCGGTCCGCGGCACCCGCGAGCGGCGCGAGCACGAGCTTCATGAAGAACTGGTCACGGACGTGTGCACCGTCCGACGGTTCCTCCACCCACGCGGCCAGGGCCTCCCGCCCGGCGTCGGTCAGCGCGTACACCCGCTTGTTCGGGCGGCTCAGCTGCACGACGTCCTCGCTCTGCACGAGCCCGTCCCGTTCCAGCCGCTGCAGCGTCACGTAGATCTGCCCGATGTTCGGCGCCGGGTAGGCCTGGCCGAACGTCTGCTCCAGGGCCTGCTTCAGCTCGTAGCCATGGGCCGGCTCCTTCGCGAGGAGGGCAAGCAGCGGCAGCCGCACGGTCGCGTCACCTCCTCATGACTCTGGATGCACCCGCGGGCGGCCCTTTGTCAAGAGCATGAGTGAGGGCGATCGGACCGCACGTATGCCGTTGACGATAACAACCAGGTAAACCCCGCGCGGCTTGAACCGCCGCGGCGCCGCGAACCGGCGCCCGTCCTGCCCGTCCCACGGGAAATCTCCGTGTGTCAGGTTTACCTTGGAATCCACGGGTCACGCAAGATCCCGGAGGCAGACCACGGTCCGGCCACCGATCGGACACATCACGGTAACGTGGTTGACACTTACTGCTCCGTCATGCATAACCTGAATGTATCACTCCCTGGTACCGTCGGAGGGCGTCGATGAGACGTTCCATGATCGGGGCCGTCCTCCTGGCCGGTATGCTCGCGGTCACCGCCTGCGGCGGTGGCGGCGCCACGCAGATGCTGACGGCGTCGTCCGCCTCACTGAGCGGCCAGGGGCCGATCACTTTCGTCACCGGCGCGGACACGAGCGGATACCTCCGTCCGCTGATCGACACCTGGAACCGTGCGCACCCGGCCGAGAAGGTGTCGCTGGTCCAGCTTCCGGCGGACGCCGACGACCAGCACGCCCAGATGGTGGCCAACCTGCAGGAGCGCAGCGGCCGGTACGACGTGCTCAACATGGACGTGATCTGGACGCCGGAGTTCGCTTCGGCGGGCTGGATCGTGCCGCTCAACCCGAATCTCTTCCCGCTCACGCGGTTCCTGCGGCCCGCCGTGGATACGGCCGAATGGGACGGCAGGCTCTGGGCGGTGCCCTACACGAGCAACGCCGGCCTGCTCTACTACCGCACGGACATCCTCGCCCGGGCCGGCGTGCCGCCGCCACAGACCTGGGCTCAGCTCGCGTATCTGGCCAGCACGTTAGCGCCCAGATACCACATGTACGGTTATGCCGGGCAGTACATGCTGTACGAGGGGCTGACCGTCAATTTCGCCGAGGCGGTGCAGTCCGCGGGCGGCGCGATACTGTCCGGCGACGGAAAGCGGGTGGTCCTCGACTCGCCACAGGCCCGCGAAGGCTTGAATTTCCTCGTGCGGGGGTTCCGCGAAGGCTGGATCCCGAAAGTCGCGCTTGGCTGGGACGAGAACAAGTCGAGCACGGCCTTCGAGGCCGGGCAGCTGCTTTTCATGCGGAATTGGCCGCTGGCTTATGGCCTGGCCAGCAGGCCAGGGCCTGGCAACAAGGTGACCGGCAGGTTCGGCGTCGTGCCGCTGCCCGGGCCGGCCGGCCGCGGCTCGAGCTCGCTGGGCGGCGGGGACCTCGCGATCAGTGCGTTCTCCAGGCATCAGCGGACCGCCCTGCGGTTCATCCAGTACCTCACCAGCCTCGGCAACGAGCGGCAGATCCTGATCCGCGGCTCCCTGCCGCCGGTTTGGACCCAGCTCTACGCCGATCCCGCGCTCATCAAGCTCTTTCCCTATCTGCCCGTGCTCAGCCAGGCCATTGTGTCGGCCAAGCCGCGGCCCAAGAGCGCCAACTACAACCAGCTGAGCCTCGCGATATCCAGCTCGGTGTATCAGGCACTCACGCTGCGCAAACCGGTGCGTGAAACGATCACGAACCTTTCTGCGCAGCTTCGCAACATCGTTAAAGATGGCTGACCGAGGAGGATCCACCAGATTTTCGATACCGCAGGCGCAATTTTCACACAATCAACCGGGCGAACATAATCTTCTGAATAAATTTACCAAGGAGGTGGCCGATATGCGCCAGACGCAGAAACGATGGGCGAGGATCGCCGTGACGGGGCGGCTCAGGGTGCCGCTCGCGGCGGCCGCGCTGCCGGTGGCAGTGCTGCTCGCCGCGGCCGCGGGCTGCAGCAGCAGCGGCCCGGCAGCACAGACCGGCGGGACCGCGAAGCAGACGATCACGATCTCGCTGCAGGGTCTCGGCGCGGAGACCACGGAGACCGAAGCCCAGATAGCGGCGTTCGAGAAGGCCAACCCGAACATCTCGGTCAAGCCGCTCATCTTGTCACCGACGGCGAACACCGCCTACCAGCAGCTCACCACGCGGTTCGTGGCCGGCTCGGGCACTCCGGACGTGATCGTCTCGGACGTGGTGTGGCCGGCGACCTTCGCCAAGGCCGGCTGGATCGCGCCGCTGGACACCTACAGCCCGGACATGACCAAGTTCTTCCCCGCCCAGGCGCAGACGGTCCGGTACAACGGGCACGTCTACGGCATCCCCTGGTTCATCAACGCCGAGGGCTTGTACTACCGCACCGACCTGGTCAAGACGCCGCCCACATCGCCGCAGCAACTGGTGGCGGACGCCCAGGCGGCGATGAAGGCGGACCCGACGCTCAAGGAAGGCCTGGCCTTCGAGGGATTCAAGTACGAGGGCGCGGTGACCGCCTGGCAGAACTTCCTCGGCGGCTTCGGCGGCAAGCTGGACGCGGCCAACATCAACACCACGCCCAACCAGCAGGCGCTGCAGTTCGAGCACGACGCCATCTACAAGTACAAGATCGCACCGACCGCGGTGACCGGCTGGCAGGAATCTGACGTGCAGAGCGCGTGGCTGTCCGGGCAGACCGCGTTCGCCGTGAACTGGCCGTACCTGCTTCAGCTTTCGCAGACCGCGGCGCCGGTCAAGGGCAAGGTCGGTTACATCCCGTTCCCGTCGAGCACGGGCACGCCGGCCGCGGCACTCGGCGGCGACGACCTGGTGATCAACGCCAAGAGCGCGCACCAGGCCGCGGCGTGGAAGTTCATCCAGTTCCTCACCACCGACCAGCAGCAGGTCGCGCGCGCGATTCCGACGGGCGACGCGCCCGCCGTGCAGTCGGCCTACACGGGTTCGGCCGGATCGGAGCTTTTCGCGAAGGCGCCATTCTTCCAGCAGGCGCTCCCCCTGTTCAAGGTGACCACGAACCGGCCGGTCACGCCGAACTGGCCGCAGATATCGGCTGACCTGCAGACCATGATCTCGTCCGTGCTCAGCAACCAAAGCAGCGCGGCGGCGGGACTTTCCTCGGTGTCCAGCCAGATCAAGCCGCTCGCGGGGTGAGTACTCCATGACCGACGTGGCAGAACGGAAGGCCACGCGGGCGGGCGGCGGCGCCGGAGGTCTCCTCCGCCGCCGCCGCCCCAGCAGCACCGGTTCGGCTACACGCTGGTCGCGCCGGCCGTGATCGTGCTGCTCGCCATCACCGCCTATCCGCTCCTCTACAACGTGTGGAACTCCTTCCACAACGTGAACTACCGGAACCCGCCGGTCGGCAGCTTCGCCGGGATCTCCAACTACAAAAAGCTGTTCACCGACAACCTCTTCGTGCCCTCACTGGCGCGCACGATCGCGTTCACGGTGGTGTCGGTCGCGATCGAACTGGTCGCCGGCCTCGCCCTGGCGCTGGCCCTGGACAAGCCGTTCCGCGGCCGCGGCGTCGTCCGGGCGGCGATCTTCATCCCGTGGGCGGTGCCGACGGTGGTCTCTGCGGAGCTGTGGCGGACCATGTTCGAACCGCGGCAGGGTTTCGTGAACTACACGCTGACCGCGCTGCACCTGCCGCTCGCGCACACCACCTGGCTGGACCAGCAGTGGACCGCCTGGACCGCGATATTCGTCGCCGACGCGTGGAAGAACGTGCCGTTCATGGCGATCATCCTGCTCGCCGGGCTGCAGGTCATCCCCAGGGACATGTACGAGGCGGCGCGCATCGACGGCGCGGGCGCCTGGCAGGCCTTCCGGCGGCTGACGCTGCCGCTGCTCAAGCCGGCCCTGATGGTCGCGCTGGTGTGGCGCACCCTGTCCGCATTCCTGATCTTCGACATCATCTACATCATGACCTTCGGCGGCCCGGGCAACTCGACCAACGTCGTCGCCTACCTGAACTACAGCGCGTTCATCAGCAACAGCGACTTCGGCTACGGCGGCGCGGTGTCGGTGATGCTCGTCATCGTCGCCATGCTGATCGCGGCGACCTACGTTCGCGTATTCCGGACCGACTATGAGGTGACACAGTGAGTGCACACGCGATGGCCACCTCGCGCCCGGCCGCCCGCAGGACGTTGTCACGGCGGCGGCGCAAGATCGTTTCCCGCACGATGTTCTTCGTGCTGATCGCGATATTCGTGATCGTCTCCCTGTTCCCGTTCTACTGGATCGTCATCACCTCACTGAAGACCCAGGGCGACATCAGCAAGGGCACGACCAGCCTGCTGCCGGGGCACGTCAGCTTCGGCAGCTACAAGATCGACTTCACGCAGACGTCGAGCACGGGCGTCAACTTCGGCCGCGCGCTGGCGAACAGCGCGATCGTCTCGCTGTCCGCGACCGTCATCGCCGTGCTCCTCGGCTCGCTGGCCGGCTACGGCCTGTCCCGCACGCGCCTGCGCGGCAGGCCGGTGATCCTTGGGTTCATCCTGATCGCCGGCTTCTTTCCGCCGATCGCGATGGTCGGGCCGATGTTCCTCAGCTATGGCCGCATCGGCCTGCTCGACACCTACCCCGGCCTGATCATCAGCTATCTCGTCTACATGCTGCCGATCGCCATCTGGCTGCTCACCAACTACTTCTCGCAGATACCCGCCGCGCTCGAGGAGGCGGCGATCGTGGACGGCGCCACCCGGCTGCAGGCGCTGCGGCGGGTCATCGTCCCCGTCGCACTGCCCGGCGTGTTCACGGCCACGATCATCTCCTTCATCCTCGGCTGGAACGACTTCCTGTTCGCCCTGATGTTCATGACGAGCCCCAGCCATTTCACCGCCCCGCTCGCGATCGTGAACCTCGGCCAGAGCCAGTACCAGGTGTTCTACAACCGCATCGACGCCGCGGTCGTGGCCCTCACCATCCCGGTCGCGCTGATCGTGATCTTCGCTCAGAAGCGGATCATCTCGGGTCTGACCGCCGGGGCGCTCAAGTAGCCTGCGCCCGGATACCGGCCGGCCGCTGCGGGGCGGGCTCCGGCTCGCCCAGCAGCGCGGTCACGATGCGGTCGAGCGCCGCCAGGTCGGCGGGATCGAGATCGCGCAGGGCCGCGGGTGGTTCGCCGAGGATCCGCTCGGCCCGGCCGGCCGCCTCGGCGCCGGCCGGCGTCAGGGTCACGATCTTCGACCGGCGGTCCGCGGGGTGGACGGCGCGGCCGGCCAGACCGCGGCGCTCCAAGTCGTCCACGACGAGCGTCGTGTACGGCGCGTCCGCGGGCAGTTCCGCCGCGAGATCACGCATCGTCATCGGACCCGCCGACAGCAGGCGCAGCGCCTTCGCCCTGATGAAGCTCATGCCGAGTGCCTCGCAGACCGCGCGCCTGCGGTCGTTCCGCTCGAGGACAAGCTGCCGCAGTCCCCGCCAGACCCGTGCCGCCTGCGCGGCGGCCGGATCGCGTGCGCCGCTCATCGCGTCCTCGCCGGCAGCCGCTGGCCCGTCTCGTCCGGGTCGAGGCGCAGGGCCGTCGCCTCGGCGGTGCGGTTGGCCCAGCGGGTCGTCGTGACGATGCCGAGCGCGAGCACCCCGGCCCCGCAGCCGGTCACGATCCACCAGCCCACGTGGCTCGCGGCGGCCAGGCTCGTCGCGAGCGGCCCGTGCAAGCGTGAGGTCACGGCCGACCCGACGACGGCCACGCCGAGCGACTGGCCGATCTGCCGGCTCGTCGAGGCCACGGCGGCCGCCACCCCAGCCTGCGACCGCGGCATGCCCGACACGGCGTTGTTGGTGATCGGCGTATTGACCAGGCCGAAGCCGGCGCCGAACAGCACATAGCTGGCGATGATCCAGCCCACCGCGGTCCGGTCCGCGAGCATCGTCAGCCCGGCGCCGCTCAGCATGATCCCGGCACCCGCCGCGAGCAGCGGCAGCCGCGGCCCGCGGCTGCCGACGATGCGGCCGGACAGCGGCGAAAGGACGAGCATCATCAGCGCCATCGGCACCAGGAGCAGCCCGGCGTGCAGCGCGCTGAAGCCGCGGACATCCTGCAGGTAAAGGCTGTTGAGGAACAGGAACCCGCCAAGCGCGGCGAACGCGAAGATGGCGATGAGGGTCGCGCCAGAGAACGGCACGCTGCGGAAGAAGCGCACCTCGATGAGCGGTTCGTCGCGGCGAAGCTCGTACCGGATCAGGCCGGCCGCTCCCGCGGCGGCGAGCGCGAAACAGCTCATGATCAGCGTGGACCCCCAGCCCGCGCGCGGGCCCTCGATGATCCCGTAGGTCAGCGCGGTGAGCGTGACGATCATCAGAGCCTGGCCCACCAGGTCCAGCTTGCGTGGCCGCGGTGCCCGTGATTCCGGCACGAACAGCGCGGTCAGCACGATGGCGGCGAGCCCGACGGGCACGTTGACCCAGAAGATCGCCCGCCAGCCCACCGACCCGATCAGCGCGCCACCGACGATCGGCCCGAGCGCCACGGAGATGCCGACCACACCGCCCCAGATCCCGATCGCCCGGGCGCGCTCCCGTGGCTGCGTGAACGTGTTGACGATGATCGACATGGCCACCGGGTTCAGCATGGAACCGCCCACCGCCTGCATCGCGCGGAACGCGACAAGCCAGCCGAGGGACGGCGCGAGGCTGCACAGTAGTGAACCGGCGCTGAACACGGCGAGACCGGTCTGGAACACGCGCCTGCGGCCGATCCGGTCGGCGGTCGAGCCGGACAGCATGAGCAGGCTGGCCAGCACGAGCAGGTAGGCGTCGATGGTCCACTGCAGCCCGGAGATCGACGCGTTCAGGTCACGGCTGATCGACGGTAGCGCGACGTTCACGATCGTGTTGTCGAGCCCCACGATCAGCAGGCTCATGCAGCAGATCCCGAGTATCAGCATCTGCCGCCGACGGCTGAGCTCGGGCACGCGCGCCACCTCGGCAGTTATAGATCTATAACATTTGCCATGTTACAAGCTTCGGTGGCGGCGATCCTACCGTCCCGCGGTCCGCGCCACCCCCACGCAGCCGTTCGGGATCACGATCCTAACGGCGGCCGCGGATGCGGCATCCATTGGTGCGGGGGGATCCCGGGGGGTCGCCCCCCCGGGGCAACACAGCCTACGGCGGCCGCGGATGCGGCATCCGTTGGTGCGGGGGGATCCCGGGGGGTCGCCCCCCCGGGGCAATACAGCCTTGACGGCGGCGGTGTGACACGGGCCCGGGCCGCCGGCCGCGCGTGGTGTGGACGGCGACGTGGGGTGACGGTCGTCATCGCCGTGGCTGTGGTGCTGGACGGGACCCTGACGGTCAGCCCACGGCCTGCTGTGCCTGCGTCTTCGCCGCGGCCGCGTCTCCGGCGAGCGGGAGCCCGAGCTTCTGCCTGATCTCGCGCTGGACGCTCGCCTTGTCCGGCCTCGCGTCCACCGTGATGATGTACTCCTTGCGCCGGAAGAGTTCGAGCACGGGATCGGTCTTCTCGTGGTAGACGCGCAGCCGCTCCGCGAGCGCCTCCTCGGTGTCGTCCTCCCTGGACACAAGCTCGCCGCCGCACACGTCGCACCTGCCCTCGTCCTGCGGCCGATCCGAGATGAGGTTGTAGTCCAGGCCGCACTGCGAGCACAGCCGGCGGGCGAGGACCCGCCGGCGCACTTCCGCGTCGGGGAGGTAGAGGTAGATGACGCCGTCGATGTCGTAACTCTCGAGGAAGAACTCCGCCTGCCGCCGGTTGCGGGGGAAGCCGTCGATGATGAACCCGTAGTTCCAGTCGTGCTGGTCCAGCCGCTCCCTGACCACCTGCTCGGCCGCGTCGTCGCCGACAAGCTCGCCCTTCGCCATCGTGCGGCGGATCTGCGCGCCGAGCTTGGTGTGGTTCTGCACCTGCCAGCGGAAGATCTCGCCCACACCGATCTGCGTCAGCGAAAAGTCGCGCGCGAGCATCGCGGCCTGTGTGCCCTTGCCGCTGCCCTGAACACCCATGATCACGTATTTACGCACTGACCGAACGATGGCACATGTGGCGCCCGGCCGCCAGTCTTCCGGGGCCGCCAGTCTTCCGGGGCCGCCAGTCTTCCGGGGCCGCCAGTCTTCCGGTGCCGCTGAGCGCGCGTGCGGCACCGGCTGCCGGGCCGGCGTACCGTTGAGAAGTGCCTGACACGATCGGCGGTCTGCTGTCCGGCGCCGCGGACAGGGACCCGGCGGGCATCTGGCTGCGGGCCGACGACGGGTGCCTGACCTTCGGCGGCGCCGAGGCGCGGGTCGCGGCGGTGGCGCAGGAGCTGCGGGCCGCCGGGGTGTGCCACGGCGACCTGGTCGTGGTGACCGCGCGCACGACCGCGCCGTACCTGCTGTGCTGGCTCGGCCTGGCCGTGCTCGGCGCCGTCACCGCGGCGATCAACCCGCGAAGTTCCGCCGCCGAGCTGGCCGGTCTGGCCGAGCAGATCCAGCCGCGAGCGGTCATCACCGACGCGGCCCTGCTGCCGCTGGTCGGCGAGGTCGCGGACGTGCCCGCGCTCGGTGTGCTCGACGTGCACACGCTGGCCGGTGACTGGGCGTCCGGCGCGGGGCCGGCTGGCACGGGGCTGGCCGGTGACTGGGCGGCCGACGCGGGCCTGGCCGGCGCGGGGCCGTCCGGCGCGGGCGCCGCGGTCGGCCCGGACGACCTCGCGGTCCTGATCCCGACCTCGGGGACCACCGGCCGGTCCAAGCTCGTCATGCAGACCCACCGGGCGTACGCGATGGCGGGCGAGGGGTTCCCTTACTGGATGGAGCTGACCGCCAGCGACCGCCTGATGACCTCGCTGCCGCTCTTTCACATCAACGCGCCCGCCTACTCGGTCATGGGCTCGCTGGCCTGCGGGGCCGGGCTGGTGCTGCTGCCCCGTTTCTCCGCGAGCGGCTTCCTCGACGCCGCGCGCAGGCACGGGGCGACCGAGTTCAACGCCATCGGCGCCATGCTCGAGATCCTCATGCGGCAGCCGGAACGGCCCGACGACGCGGCCAGCCCGCTGCGCCTGTGTTACACCGGCCCCGCGCCGCCACGGGAACGGCAGGAGGAGATGGAACGCCGCTTCGGCCTGCGCATCGTCTGCGGCTACGCGCTGTCGGAGACGCCGTACGGGCTGATCTGGCCCCGTGGGGCGCGGGGCGGCACCCGCCCGTTCGGCACGCTCGGCGCGGTACGGCAGCATCCGCGGCTCGGCGCGGTGAACGAGGCGCGCGTGGTCGCGGAGGACGGCCGTGACCTCGGCCCGGGCGAGACCGGTGAGCTGCTGCTGCGCAACCCGGCCGTGTCACCCGGATACTGGCAGATGCCGCAGGAGTCGGCCGAGGTGATGACCGGCGGCTGGCTGCGGACCGGGGACCTGGTGACGGCCGATCCCGGCGGCACGTACACCTTCGTCGCGCGGAAGAAGGAGGTGATCCGCCGCAGGGGCGAGAACCTGTCGCCGCTCGAGGTGGAGGAGGTCCTCCTGGCCCATCCCGCGGTGCAGGACTGCGCGGTGGTCGGGGTGCCTTCGGAGCTGTCGGAAGAGGAGGTGAAGGCGTTCGTGGTGCCCACCGGCGGTGCGCGCGCCGACTTCGCCGAGCTGCTGGCGTGGACCGCGGCCCGGCTCGCGCCGTACAAGGTGCCCCGCTTCTGGCAGGCCGTCGGCGAACTCCCCCGCACGCCGACGGCGCGGGTCGCCAAGCACCGGCTGCCGGCCGGGCACCCGCCGGGTGAGTACGACGCGCAGTCCCCCGCGGCCCGTGACCGCCGCGCCGGGGAAACGCCATGACCGGGTACGAAACGTCGATCGGCGCCTCGGACGAGACGTCGATCACCCTCCTCGGCCATGATCTCGCCGGGGATCTGCTCGGCCGGGTCAGCTTCGGCGAGCTCGCGTTCTGGCTCGTGGCCATGCGCCGGCCCACAGCTGGCGAGCTGCGGCTTTTCGAGGCGGTCCTGGTCGCGCTGGCCGATCACGGCCTCACCCCGTCGGCGATAGCGGCGCGGCTCACGCTCACCGGCGCACCCGAGGCGTTCCAGGGCGCGCTCGCGGCCGGGCTGCTCGGCGGCGGCTCACGCTTCCTCGGCGTGACCGAGGACTGCGGCAGGTTCCTCGCGGCCGCCCTGGCCGCCCACCAGGAAGCGCTGGCCGTGGACGAGCCGCAGGACGGGCCGGGCGCCACGGCCGGGTGGGACGAGATCGCCGCGAACGCCGTGCGCGCGGCCGCGGCCAGCCGCCGGCTCGTGCCCGGTCTCGGGCATCCCAGGCACAAGACCGCTGACCCGCGGACACCCGTCATTTTGCGTATCGCGGAAGAAGAGGGCCTGCGGGGCCCGCACCTGCGGCTGCTCGAGGCGGTCGGCCGCGTCCACCCCGCGATCATCGGGCGGACCCTGCCGGTGAACGGGGCGGGCGTGTGCGGCGCGGCACTCGCCGACCTCGGCTTTCCCCTCGCCACCCTGCGCGGTTTCGCGCTGCTGGCCCGCACCGCGGGCCTGCTCGGTCATCTCGCGGAAGAGGCCCGCCGGCCCATCGGCCCGGAAATTTACCGCGACGTCGACGACGCCACCCGCTACGTCCCGCCCGCCCGCTGACCGCCCGCCGGACGTGGAGGCCGTCCGGCACTTTCAGGCATGTTCATTGCGATATCAGGGCCCCATACGATTTTGCCTTCGATCTCGTCCGCGACGGGATACCAGTCCCACTGTGTGCTCATAGCGTCAACGAGCATTAATCCCCGGCCGCCTTCTACGTCGCCAGCCGGCTGCATGCGGACCGGCGGATTAGGGCTGGCGTCCCATACGAGAATGAGGACTTGCTTTCTGTCTGAGAGTAGCCAGAACCGGACAGGGAACGGCCCATTATCCAGCGCGCGCGAAGCCATAATTGCGTTGGTAATTAGTTCTGAAACAATTAGTTCGACGGTATCGCTCATTTCCGCCATGCCCCACTCCCACAGGACTTGAGTAGCGTGGGCCCGCGCGCAGGGCACGGCGGTCGGCATCGGGCCGAGGGGCAGAGTGCTCCGGAGTACCCAATCTCGGCTGTTTATATCGGGCACGTCCCCGCCAGTCCGCTCCTGAAACATCACGGCTGTCGCACACGCTGCCCCTGTGACCGCTGAAGGTTCGTGACCGCGTCTACAACAGCCTGCGTATCGCGGAGATCTGCGAAGACTACGTCCGCGCCTTCCTGGCGTAGCACGTCTACGCTGTCCGATCCGGACGCAACGGCGATCACATAGGCGCCGCCAACGCGCCCGGCCTGAACATCGCGTGGCGTATCGCCAATCAGCGCGGTCGTAGTCTTGTCAAAGACTGTCCCGTACTTAACCGATGCCCGGTCACGAGCGACGCCAACGAGGTTGGCCCGCACGTAATCATCTGAGCCGTAGCCGCCCACCTCGAAATCGATATACACGTCGAGGCCAAATATTGACAGCTTGGTAAACGCATTCGGCCGGAGATTCCCGGAAAGCACCGATTGGACGACCCCTGGCGTTCCTTGAAGCACCGTCAGAACTTCACGAGCGCCCGGCAGCACGTGACCGCGCTCGCGTAGACGAGTAGCATTCTCCAACGTAGCGGTTTCAACTATCTCAGGTACGCGCGCGGCATAGTCGTCCCACTCTTCGATCCCGTGGGCGAGCAACATGTGATGCATGATTTCCGGCTCAGTACGGCCTTCAGTCAGTGCCGGATATTCTGCACGCCTACCGGTAAGAAGCTCAAACGCCCGCGCGTATGTTTCCTTATTGACGCCGTTGTTCTCGATCAGCGTGTGGTCCACGTCCCACAACACCAGCACCGAGCGCATGGCAACCTCGGCCTGGCTCACCTAGCCTCCCTCAAGGGCGCGGGCACACCGCCTCATCACAGCGTAGGCCGTACAGTGAAGCACACCGGGTTACGCCGCGACGGCTATCGTCCGGCGGGCAGGTAACGGGCGCCGTAGGGGCATGCGGAGCCCAGGACATGCACTGGAGCGTCACCAGCGCAGCCGACATCATTGACCTGGAACACACCTTCCGCCTGTTCAAGCAGGTCCTCGGCTGGACCGCCCCGAAGGTGCGCGACCCGGCCGCCGCTGACCGGTGGACCTGGCTGGTCATCGCCTGCCACACCCAGCTCCGCCTCGCCCGCCCGCTCGCCGCAGACCTGCGCCTGCCCTGGGAGAAACCGGCCCCGCCGGGACGGCTCACCCCCGCGCGGGTGCGCCGGGGATTCCGTAACATCCGCGCGACCATGCCCTGCCCGGCCGGTGCGCCGAAACCCGGCAAACCCGGCCCCGGACGGCCACCAGGCTCGAAGAACCGCCGCCCGGCGCCCATCCGCAGCGTCGGCAAGACCAGCGCCAAGACATAACAACAGCCGTTGCCAGGCAGGTCACGGTCAGCGCCGGACCGGGCAACCAAGGTTAAACGCCAAGCTTAGATGGGGAAGAACAGGTTCAGGTAGCGGTCGGCGATCGTGGGGTCACCGCGTACCGTGCCCGCGTTGCTGCGGCCGAACGTCGTCAGCACCAGGCTACCCGCGTCGAACTCGAGCACCGCGGGCAGATCGGAGACGTCGCCCTGTTCGTAGGCCATCCCCTTCTCGTCCACGGATACCCGGTAGTCCCCGCCGTTGCGGCCGCTCACCCGCACGCCGAGCTGCATGGGCGTCAGGTCGGCGTCGGGGCGCACGGTGGACTGCCAGAGCACGAACATGAACGGCACGAGCAGGTCGGCCGCGTCACCCGACAGGCAGTGCGCCCGGCCGCTGCCCTGCCTGATGTCCCACGAGTGCACGCCGTAGTCCATCAGCTGGCCCGCCGCGTAGAAGAATGCGGGCACCGGGCCCATGTAGAAATGCGGCACCATGAACCCGGCCCACTCGTCGGGCCCGACGTCTTCGAGAATCCCCATCATCTTGGCGAAATCCGACCGCAGCCGGTCCATCATTTCCCGCTGCGGAACGTCACGGAAGGCGGTCGCGTTCTCGTTGACCTTGGTCATCATGCCGGGCAGGCCGTACGCCTCCCCCACGTCCCCCCGCCCGCGGGCCGCGTCGAACGCGGCGAAATACCCCTCGGTCGTGTCGACCAGGTGGCCGACCACGTCGCGGGCGGTCCAGCCCGCGCACGCCGTCGGGGCGTCCCACGCGGCGGGCGGCTCGGCCAGCGCGAACAGGCGGTCCGCCTCACCGCGCAGGACCCGCAGGATGGTGTCTTTGCCTTCGTAGGTTGTTGCGTCCCATTCGCTCATGTCGTGCGCCCCTCTCGGTGAGGTACCATGACCCGATCCCCGCGAACGCGGTCCGTGGGCGGTACCTCTTTCTGGGAACAACAGCGCAACCCCGCGCCCGGTGTCAATGCCCGCCCGGATCATGCGGTGAGTCACGGCGGTCGTCAGGGCCGCCGTCGGCGGCGCAGGAACTCGGGTGGCACGGGCACCAGCGAGGGTGGCTGACCCCCCGCGGCATCAGCTGCGGCACAAGTGGCCGCGGCATCACCACCTGCCACTATGCGGATCGTTCTTGCGCAATGCACGTTGCGGTTGCGTACATACTGTGAACCGAGTCCATCGCCAGAGAGGGGCTATGGAGCTTCGCCAGCTTCGTTTCTTCGTGACGCTCGCCGAAGAGCTGCATTTCGGGCGGGCGGCCGCGCGCGAGCACATCGTGCAGTCCGCACTGAGCCAGCAGATACAGCGGCTGGAGCGCGAGGTCGGCGTGCGCCTGCTCGACCGCAGTACCCACCACGTGGAGCTGACGCCGACCGGGGCCGTGTTCCTGATCGAGGCACGGCGGATTCTTGCCATGGTCGAGCGGGCCATGGAGGCGGTGCGGTATGCCGCCAGATCCGCTCCCGCCCTCCGCGTCGGCATCGTGGACGCGAGCTACGACTCGATGCCGCAGATCCTGCGCGAGGTGCAGGTGCGCTACCCCGACCTCGAGGTCCACCAGGTCGAGGTCGGGGTGCCCGAGCAGTTCAAGCTGCTGGCCGATGGCCGGCTTGACGTGGGGTTCGGGCGGGCCTCGCTGGCCCCGGCCGACGTGGCGTCCGAGTTGTTCCGGCTCGATCCGCTCGGCGTCCTGGTGGCCGAAGGGCACCGGTTCGCGGACCTGATGAACGTTCCGGTGGCCATGCTCGCCGAGGAGCCGCTGCTGCTTTCCCCAGAAGGGCGAGCGCCCGAGTTCAACCAGTTCGTCGTCGAGCTTTGCCGTTCTGTGGGGTTCGTCCCCACGCTGTACCGCGGCATGGTGGACAGCATCAGGGGTGCCGCTGACCTCCTGGACCAGGGCCGCTGCCTGCTGTGCGTGCCGTCGTCGTGCGCGTCGGCGCTGCCGCGGATCGTGTGGAAGCCGCTGGCCGACCCGGTGTCGCGCTACCCGTGGTCGGTGCTGTGGCGAGCCACCGACCGCTCCGCCCACGTGCAGGCCGTTGTCACCTGCGCGCGGGCACTGTCCGGCGACCTCGGCTGGCTGGACGGCGGCGCCGCGGGCCGTGAGCTGACCGGCTGAGCGCGCGCACGCCGCGCCACCCGGCTGAAGCCCGCGCACGCCGCGCAGAGCCCGCGCACGCCGCGCCGAGCCCGCGCACGCCGCGCCGAGCGCGTGCAGCCCACGCCACCGGGCTGGTAATCGGCGTGCGTCATGAGCCTTGCTCGGCCTGCTCGTTTCCGCGGCACCCGCCGGCCGCTTGACTCGTGGGATGGGGCTAGCCCGCGGGAGCGGACCCAACGGATCGCGGCCGCGATACGGCCATCTCGACGCGGTCCGCACGGTCGTGCCACTGCGATGCGATCATCTCGACGCGGTCCGCCCTGTCGTACCCCAGTCCGAGGTGTGCGAACAGTGCAAGGCCGAAGGGCTGGACCCGGTCGCGCTCCGGCTGTGCCTGAGCTGTGGATGGGTGGCCTGCTCCGACGGGTCGCCCGGCCGGCATGCCAGAGCCCATTACGAAGAGACCGACCACGCGGTCAACGCGGAGATAGCGACGGGACCGGCCACCCGCTGGTGCTACGTGCATCAGCGGGCCGTCTGACCAGATCCGGACAAGGAGCGCAGCACATGTCACAACAGACCATCGCCGCTTACGAGGGCGCCCCTGCCCGCGACGGCACCGACGAGTGCACCGCGGCCGCGGGCATCGGATGCTACGAGGGCGCCGCTGCCTACGACGGCGCGTCCGCGTTCCCTGACGCGGGGCCCGCGGACGGCACGCCGGGCGCGCGGGTACAACTCGCGGTGACGGTACTGGTCGCAGGGATCCCCTTCGTCGGCCTTGGCCTGGCCTTGTGGCTCGCGTGGGGGCGCGACGTCGGCCTCACCGACGTGCTGCTGATGGTCGGCCTCTACGTGGTCACCGGCGTGGGCGTGACGGCTGGCTTCCACCGGTGCTTCACCCACCGTAGCTTCACCGCCGCGCCGGCGCTCCGCGTCGTGCTCGCCACACTCGGCTCGATGACCTTCGAAGGGGGCGTTGTCGGCTGGGTCGCCACCCACCGCCGGCATCACGCGTTCACCGACCGCCCCGGTGACCCGCACTCTCCCTACCGCTACGGCACCAGTATCCGCGGTCTGCTGCGCGGTCTTGGGCACGCCCACTTCGGCTGGATGTTCCGCGACGACCCCTCACCGGCCAGCCGCTATGCACCCGACATCGTGGCCGACCGGGTAATGCACGCGGTGTCGAACGCATTCCCCGCCCTGTGCGTCCTGTCACTCGCGCTGCCGTTCGGCGCGGGCTGGGCGATCGGGGGGAACCTGCACGCCGCCCTGACCGCACTCGTGTGGGCCGGCCTGGTCCGCGTGTGCCTGCTGCAGCACGTGACATGGAGCGTCAACTCCCTGTGCCATCTTCTCGGCAACCGCCCCTTCTCCACCCGCCGCTTCGACCGCGCCACCAACCTCTGGCCGCTGGCGCTGCTTTCCTTCGGCGAGAGCTGGCACAACATGCATCACTCTGATCCGACCTGCGCGCGGCATGGCGTCGACCGGCGCCAGATCGACCCCTCCGCCGCCCTGATCAGGGTGTTCGAGCGGTTTGGCTGGGCCACCGACGTGCGCTGGCCCGTCCAGGGACGGCTCAACAGCCGCCGGCGTGGGCGTGACAGCAAGCTGGAGCAGGCCATGGTTAGGCCAGCGCCGGCCCCGCTGGCCTAGCCCTGGCCTAGCCCCAATGACGGGGAGTTAAGGTCCGGGCTTGGCGGTCAAGCACCTGCTTCGGCGTGTCGTGACCGGATAGCAACGGAGGTCCGGTAAGACGGAGGAAATCC
>WNFJ01520427.1_pt1 | contig 24447 bp, 23 predicted proteins | sample 5400461 | NCBI WGS metagenome assembly WNFJ01 (sample SAMN13153349, study PRJNA577476) | soil metagenome | isolation source: 115 cm saprolite on Douglas fir-dominated hillslope | place: USA:California | collected 2013-09-17
TCGCCATTCACCGTGTCGCCTCCGTTCCGGCTGCGCTCCAACCCAACACTTCAACTGATTGAAAACATGCGGGGACCATCGAATTTTCGGAAGAAGCCACCTTGGGGCCCGGTGGCTGCGAAATCGTTGGTGACGATGCCGAGGCTGGAATGAATTTCCGATCGCGAAATGACGCATCGCGAGTTTTTTGTGTTTGGCGATGCCAGTTTGTAAGCCGTTGGTGGAGCAGGAGGTTGCGCCGATTTTCACCGGCTGTTCTGCCGAATTTTTCGTTTTGCGTCACGCGCGAGAGCGGGGTCACGACTGGGAAATTAGAGTTGCAAAGCTGGAGGCGAGAATTCGGAATGTTGGAGCGGCGCCGCATGAAGATCTTTCAAGTTCAGAATAATGCACAGCGGTGTCGAGCGGCTGGGCGGAAACTCGTAAGCGATTAAGGGGGAAGGAAATAGAGGTTGGGAAATTCTGTGATCGATATTTTGTTCTAAGCCGCGGGACGGATAGATGCTAGTGTGATCAGAGAGCATCGATCATGCGATCCGCGAAGGTCATTCTGTGCATCTTCTGCATTCTTGGCTGCGCCCTGGGGCAGACACCTGCGCGGACGAAACGCATCGTGATTGCCGCGAGCGCTGTGCTCGACGGCAGGGGCCGCGTGCTGCACGACACTCGCATCGCGATCGAGGGCTCGAAGATTGTCGCAATTGACCCCAAGGCCGGCCCGGTGGACTACGACCTGCGCGGCCTGACGGTTTTGCCGGGCTGGATTGATGCGCACGTGCACATTACCTGGTTCTTCGGCAAGGATGGGAAATTTGCAGGCACTGGAGGAACAACCGACGAGGCGGCGTATGCCGCGGCCTCAAATGCATGGGTGACGCTGATGGCAGGCTTCACCACGGTGCAAAACATGGGCTCGTCCACCATCATGCGCGATGCCATCGCGAAGGGCCTGCTCCCGGGTCCGCGCATTCTGACGGCCATCGAAGGGCTCACGGGGCGTGGCGAGCAGACCGGGACGCCGGATGAAATCCGCGCGTACGTGCGGAAACAAAAGGAAGCAGGCGCGGATCTGATCAAAATCTACGCATCCGGAGGAATGCGCCAAGGCGGGATGACGCTTTCACAGGAGCAACTGAACGCGGTCTGCGACGAAGCCAAGAAGCAGGGCCTGCGTACGCTGGTGCACGCTTACAGAGATGCTGTGCGTGCCGCAACGCTTGCCGGGTGCACGGAAGTCGAGCACGGACTGGGGGCCACGGACGACGATCTGAAATTGATGGCCGATAAGGGGACGTATTTCGATCCGCAAGCCGGACTGTTGCTGGAAACATATCTTCTGAACAAGAGCAAGTATGCCGGCACGCCGTTCTATCCTCCTACTGAAGAGGGCTTTGCGGCCTTCGAGAAGATCCTGCCGATGAACCACGAGCTGTTGCAACGTGCGTTGAAAGTTCCCGGACTGAAAATTGTTTTTGGCACCGACGCCGTGGCGGGCGCGCACGGGCGCAACGCTGAGGAGTTCATTGACCGCGTGCGCGACTGCGGCGTGGACCCCATGGCGGCAATGGTCTCGGCCAACTCACTGGGGGCGGAAGCGCTGGGCATGGCCGATCGGATCGGCTCGATCGCTCCCGGCCTGCAGGCGGACATCATTGCGCTCAATGGGGATCCGTTGAAAGACATTACCGCCGTTCGGCGGGTCGTGTTTGTGATGAAGGGCGGCGTTGTTTACAAGAACTGGCGGGGCACGGCCCCGCCCCACAAATAATCCTGTATAATCTTCTTCGCAGGTAAGGAGCTTTGCAATGAGCAATCGATTCTTCTTTCCCTTGTGCATCGCCATCTATCTTGCCCCGCTCCTCACGGCTCAAGCACCACAGATCTCCTACCGGGGCGTGTTGAACGCGGCCGACTTCCTTCCCGCTGGGTTGCCCGGCGGCTCCATCGCGCGCGGCTCCATATTCAGCATCTTCGGGTCGAACCTCGGCCCCACCAGCTTTCCTCCGCTGTTATTTCCGCTCTCGGCAAACCTCGGCGGCGTTTCCATCCGGGTCAGCGGCGCAGGCGCGGTGGACGCCATCCCGATCTTTGTCAGCCCGACGCAAATCAACGCCATCATGCCCTCCACTGCGCCGCTGGGAGCTGCTTCTGTCGTGGTGACGTTCAACGGCAAGCCGGGTAATGCGACGCCGGTCCGAATCGTTAATTCCAGCTTCGGGATCTTCACGGCGAACCAGACCGGCAACGGTCCCGGAATCGCATTCAACTTCAATTCTCAAAGCGACCAACCCATCAATGCCGCTACAACCTCCGCAATGCCCGGGCAGACCATCACGTTGTGGGGAACTGGAATCGGGCCGGTGCCGTACGCGGACAACATCGCGCCCACAGCCGCGAATCTTCCGACCCCGACCGAGGTCTTTGTGGGCGGCAAGTCGGCCAGCATCGCATACAAGGGCCGTAGCCCGTGTTGTTCCGGCGACGACCAGATCGTGTTCACCATTCCGCCCGATGCCCCGACCGGCTGTTGGGTTCCCGTGCAGGTCCGCACCGAGGGCAGCATTGTCAGCAATACCGTTACCATGGCGATCTCGGCGGACGGATCGCCGTGCTCCGATCCATCCAATCCGTATGCACAAGAAATTCTTGCGGGTGGGAAGATCGGGGGCGTCGATCTCAATCGCACCGTCAGCCTTTACACGGTCAACACGCCGCCGCCCACGAATATCACGGTGGATGTTGCAGGCATCGCGTTCCGCGAAGTCTCCGCGGGCGCTTTTCCCTTCGACGCCGCCAGGTCTCTTCCGCCCGCCGGCTCATGCACGGTGATCGGGGGAAACGCCAACTTCCTGAGCAGGCCATTCTCAAATCCGTTCATCAAGCGGAGCTTGAACGCTGGCCCAGCGGTGACCCTGAATGGCCCCAAGGGTTCGCGGACCGTTGGCTTACCTTTCACAACCCCGGCTCAACTGGGCAAGAACATTCCTGGAACGAACCTGAGCAATTCGGTGTTTCTCGAGCCAGGGAATATCAGCTTCGCAGCAGCCGGAGGCGGCGATGTCGGCTCGTTCCAAGGCTCGCTCACAAATCCGGCGGCTGTCACTTGGACCAATCGCGATCAAATCACGGCCATCAATCGGAGCCAGCCTTTGACCATCAACTGGAGCGGCGCCGGGGCCGGACAGATCGTCGAGATCATCGGCGCCAGCACCGATCTGCCAACACACTCCAGCGCGAAGTTCATCTGTGTGGCTGCTCCCGGCTCCGCCAGCTTCACGGTGCCTCCCGCGATTTTGCAGAGCCTGCCCGCTACCCGCACCGCGGGCGCGCAGTTCAAAGGGACGCTTTCAGTTGGCGCGATCGGAGCCACCGTGCCTTTCAACGCCAGTGGACTGGATTTCGGGATCGCTTCGGTGTCTTCATTCTCCGGCAAGCCGGTGTCCTACCAATAGGAGGTTACAGATGCGTACCGCTCGAATTATTCGTTCCGGCATCGTGATCACGGCCCTCGCCTCGATGCTCCTCGCGCAGAACGCGCCCACCAGCATCGACGGGAAAGTCGCACGCTTGTACGATCCTCCGGCCTTCTATACATCCGCGATCGTAAACGGCCAAGTCACCGTTCTGGTGGTCCGCTTCTCCAGTTTTGGAAGGAAGGTGCAGGTAACCCCAATCATAACCATCCGGGCCGCATCGGCAAACGCGGCCCCCTCCGGCGCCGGTTCAAAAGCTCGGCGGACCGCAATGGGGCAGGACCTTCCCGATCCCGATGACATCGGTTTTCCGGATCTGCCCGACCCGCCGTTTCCCGACCCTGAGGATTTCCCCATTCCGGATCCGCCCGATTTTCCTGACTTCCCCCCCGACGACTTTCCTATTCCCGACCTGCCTTTCCCCGAGCCACCTGATGACCCCATGTTGGACTTCCCCGATCCTCCTCCGTTTCCCGATGAGCCGCTCATGATGACGGATTTTCCGAACGACTCCGTGAAGACGGCGCAGACCGGCGGAAGCAGCGGCAAGGGCGCCGGCAGAGAAGCGGCCAGCATTACCAGCATTCCCGTGGGACAATCGCAATCCTGCCGAATCACACCGGCGCGCTCGTCACGAATAATGGCGGGGGAACCGTTTCAGTGATTCAAGGCGCCTCGGTAGTCGCCACCATTCCGGTTCCGGGCGGGATGCCCGATGGAATCGCGATCACACCCGACAGCCAGCGTGCTTATGTCACCAACTTCGATAACATATCACCCTCGGTCTCGGTCATCGACATCCCTGGCAGAAAGGTGATCACGACCTTGACGGCTGGCCCCTTTCCGGCCATTGTCGCCATAACGCCAGATGGATCGCAAGCCTGGGTGACCACAATCTTCGGTAACGGCCTGGAGATAATCGATACCGCTACCAACACGATCGCCAAGTCTTTAGGGGGGATCCCCGGCGCCTGGGGCATCACCTTCAACCCGAGCGGTACCAGGGCCTACGTGGTGGCGTCCACCACCGGAGCGGTGCAAGTCATCGATACAACCACGTACAAGTACATAGCGACCATTCCCGTAGGACCGAGCCCGCGCCACGTAGCCGTCAGTCCGTCCGGACGTTTCGCGTTCGTTACCAACACTCAGGCCGACTACATTACGCAAATCGATACGCGCACCAACACCGTCGTCCGCAACATCACGGTAGGGCAACGGCCGCTAGGCATCCGCTTCGTAAGCTCGGGACAGTAACCTCAGTAACCTCTGTCGCAATTTAATGCCGGAAGTGGCGGATGCCGGTGAAGACCATCGCCAGGCCCAATTTGTTCGCGGCTGCGACCACCTCGGCATCGCGCACCCAGCCGCCCGGCTGGATCACCGCCGTGATTCCGTGCTTGGCCGCTTCTTCCACGCCATCGGGAAACGGAAAGAACGCATCGGAAGCCAGCACAGTGCCCTTCAACGGCAGCACCGCCTTCATCGCCCCGACCTTTACGGAATCGACGCGGCTCATCTGGCCGGCTCCGACACTGACCGACTGGCCGGCGCGCGCATATACGATCGCGTTCGACTTCACGTGCTTCGACACCTTCCAGCCAAACTCCAGCGCGCGCCATTCCTCATCCGTTGGCGGGCGCTCGGTTTTCACCTGGCACTGGGCCCGATCGAGCCGGTGCGTGTCCGCAGTCTGTACCAGGTATCCACCGCTGATCGATTTCACAACCGGTTCACCGGGCGGCGCAGGATACACTTTCAGCAACCTTAGGTTCTTTTTTCCGGCAAGTACGCCGCGCGCTGCAGCGTCGTAGTCCGGAGCGGCAATGGCTTCGATGAACGTCTTCGCGATCTCGCCCGCCGTCTCCGCGTCCAACGTTCGATTGAACGCCAGCACGCCTCCGAAAGCCGACACCGGATCGGCCTCGAATGCGCGCCGATAGCTCTCCGCGAGCGTCGCAGTTTCGGCGCATCCGCACGGATTCGTATGCTTGATGATCGCCGAGGCGGGCTGCTCGAATTCCGCGATCAATTGCCACGCCGCATCCAAATCCACCAGGTTGTTGTAGGAAAGCTCCTTGCCCTGCAACTGCTCCGCGCCCGCGATTCCGCCGCGGCGGTTCGAATACAGCGCCGCCTTCTGATGAGGGTTTTCGCCGTAGCGCAAATCCAGCGCCCGCGGCGCGCGGATGTCGAGAAATCCCGGCAGTCCGGATTCTTCTTCCAAACCGACGCGCGCCAAGCGCGTGCTGATGGCCCGGTCATAGGCAGCAGTCAATGCGAACGCCCGCTGCGCCAACCGCCACAGCGTCGGCTCGCTCAGCTCCCCATGACGCTCGTGCATCTCCTCGAGAATCACCGCATAATCTTCCGGCGAAACCACCACGGCCACGTCCTGATAATTTTTCGCCGCCGCGCGAATCAAGGTCGGACCGCCGATATCGATGTTCTCGATCAGCTCCGCCATGCTCGCGCCTTTCTTCGCTGCCACTTTCTCGAAAGCGTAGAGATTCACCACCACCATATCGATGGGCGGGATGCCGTGCTCGGCGAGCGCCTGCATGTGCTCGGGATTGGCGCGCATGGCGAGCACGCCGCCCGCGATCCGCGGATTGATGGTTTTGAGCCGCCCATCCAGCATTTCCGGGAAGCCCGTTACTTCAGAAACCTCGCGCACCGCGACTCCCGCGTCGTGAAGCGTGCGCGCCGTTCCGCCCGTCGAAATAATTTCCACGCCCAAGTCTCGCAGGCCGCCGGCAAATTCCGCCACGCCGGTCTTATCCGTGACGCTGATGAGTGCACGTCTGATGAAAGCCATTCCTTACAATGGTAAACGTGTCTTATCCGGTAACGTTAATCCCAGGCGATGGCATCGGCCCGGAAGTCGCTGAAGCCACGGTCCGCGCAGTGAACGCGACGGGCGTTTCCATCGATTGGCAGCGAGCCGATCTCAACGCCAGCATCATTTCGAAGAGCGGCGAAGTGCTGCCGCCGCACGTCATCGAATCGCTCGAGCGCACGCACGTCGGATTGAAAGGTCCCGTGACCACTCCCATCGCGGGTGGATTTCAGAGCGTGAATGTCGCGCTCCGCCGCCAGTTCGATTTGTACGCCAACGTGCGTCCGGTGCGCTCGCTTCCCGGACTGCGGACCCGCTTCACCGACGTCAAGATCGACATGGTGATCTTTCGCGAGAACACCGAAGACCTCTATTCCGGCCTGGAGCACGAAGTGATCAAGGACGTGGTGACCAGTCTCAAGGTGATCACGCGCACGGCTTCCATTCGAATTGCCGAATATGCCTTCGACTTTGCGACGAAGGACGGCCGCAAAAAAGTAACGGCGATACATAAAGCCAACATCATGAAGCTCGCCGACGGCCTGTTCCTGCGATGCTGCCGCGAAGTTGCCCAGCGATTCCCGGAGATCGAATATAAAGAGCTGATCGTGGACAACGCTTCGATGCAGCTCGTCATGCGCCCGCAGACGTTCGACATTCTGCTGCTTCCGAACCTGTACGGCGACATCGTTTCCGACCTGGCGGCCGGGCTGGTGGGCGGGCTGGGAGTGGTCCCGGGCGCGAACATGGGCGATCGCGACGCGCTGTTCGAAGCCGTGCACGGTAGCGCGCCGGATATCGCCGGCAAAGGCATCGCGAATCCTACCGCGCTGATGCTGTCGTCGGTGATGATGCTGCTTCATCTCGGCGAGCCGGACGCGGCGCGCCGGTTGCGAGCCGCGATCGAGCGCGTCTACGCGGAGCAGAAGCACTTGCCGCCCGACGTGGGGGGCAGCGCGTCCACGCAGCAGTTTGCGGATGCGGTGATTGCGGGGTTGGGCTAGCGAAGGCCAAAGACCGCGTTGAGTGAATGCCAGTTCTACAATCTCAATGCCGATCAGGGCCGGCTCGGCGCCGGAATTGGAGAGGGAGGCAGAAATCTGTGGCGATTACCGTGCTAATGAGACGGAGACAAGCAATCACGGTTGTTCAGTTTTCCGATTCCCGAGCGACAGGGCATTGTCGAGCAGCCACTCATAGATGACTACCCTATAGTCTACGAATTGCAGGCTCAGGATTTGTGGGTTCCACTTGAGCCTTTTACAGATAGAGGGCAGTTCTCGTTGGAATTGGCGGAATCGACGCCAAACGACCACACCATCCGGAATATCGACACGTTGAGAGTTCGCCCTTAGCCAGTCCCGCACGATCAACCCAGCGCGTCTCGGATCATTTTTATGCGAGCGAACATCTTGGCCGGCTATGTCGGAGATAAACTTCTGATATCTGTACTGCTCGCTGTCCATGACCAGGCAGACCTTGAGCGGATGGCGGCCGCCTCCAAAGTATTTGCACCCAAAGAAAACTCCTAGTTCCAGCGGCATATTGAACCGGGGTAGCCGGTTCGCGCGGTCGCGTTCTGTCCGCGAAATATCATGAATCCCAAACCGACACTCTGCGATGATCCTTACGATTCCTTGTAGTCGGTTTTGTGAAGCGTCGCCAAGTTCAAAGGCGCACCTCGGATAGAAGCCCGCATCGTATACGGCAAAGACTATCGCATTGAATATGGTCTTGTACTTGGGATCAAATGGGCAGTTTATGAAGACGCTGTTTTGGTAGCTCGGAGGAACTGCGCTTTCCCTGCGAGGCATTCATTTCTTGACTGCTGCCCTGATTTGATCCCTGGGCACAGTCGTGTGCCCTGTGGGGGCTATCAGCGCCCTCGCTGAACCGAACGCTTTTTTCGCAACTCGGAACTTCGCGGCACGTTTCGACGGTATCTTGATTGGCTCACCATTGCGGTGGTTGCGCCCCCTGCGGCCCTTGCGATCGACGCGAACCAGTTTCCCGATCCCCGGCACCACAAACACACCCGACTTCCTGGTTTCGCGGATGGCGATGCTGGCCAGGGATTTAACCATGCCCTTGGCCACCTTGTTGTTCGTCCCACAGGCCTCCGCCAGTTCACGTACCAACTGAGTTTGTGTCATTCCTCGTACTGACATGCTGTATCGATCCAATCCCAGTATGCTAGTTCAAACCCTTCTTCACCAGAAATTCGATCAAATCCACGATCCGCATCGAGTAGCCCCACTCGTTGTCGTACCAAGCGAGCACTTTGACCAGATTCCCGTCCAGCACTTTGGTCATTTGCGCGTCCACGATCGAGCTTGCGGGATTGTGCAGCATGTCGGTGGACACCACCGGATCTTCGGTGTACGCCAGAATCCCCTTCATCGGCCCGTTCGCGGCATCTTCCAGCGCCTTGTTCACATCCTCCGTCGTCGCAGTTTTGGACAGCACCGCGACCAGGTCCACGGCGGAAACATCCGGCGTGGGAACTCGCATGGAATAGCCGTCCAGCTTGCCTTTCAGCGCCGGCATCACCAAACCGATGGCCTTCGCCGCACCGGTCGTGGTCGGGATCATGTTCAACGCGGCGGCGCGCGCGCGGCGCAGATCCTTGTGCGGAAAATCGAGCACGTTTTGATCGTTGGTGTAACTGTGAATGGTGGTCATCGAGCCTTTCTCGATGCCGAACTTTTCATGCAGCACCTTCACCACGGGCGCAAGGCAGTTGGTGGTGCACGACGCGTTTGAAATAATCTTATGCTTGGCCGGATCGTACATGCCGTCGTTTACTCCAAGCACGATGGTCACGTCCTCATCTTTGGCGGGGGCGGAGATGATGACCTTCTTCACGGTGCCGCGCAGATGCTTGGCGGCGTCTTTGGCATCCGTGAACTTGCCGGTGGACTCGACAACGATCTCGACGCCGAGAGAACTCCAGTCGATCTCGGCAGGATCCTTGATCGCGAAAATCTTGATACGCTTCCCACCGACCACCACCGCGTCGCCATCCGCTTTCACTTCGGCGGGAAGGCGGCCCAGGATCGAATCGTATTTCAATAGGTGCGCCAGCGTCTTCGTGTCAGTAAGATCGTTGGCGGCGACGAATTCTATGTTGGAACGGTCCAGGCCCGCGCGGACCACATTGCGTCCGATGCGCCCGAATCCGTTGATGCCTACTTTGATGGCCATAAATTCCAGTTTATAAGTTTCTGGTTTCTTGTTTCTAGTTTCTGGTTTTGCGCGACGGAGCGCGATACTGCTACTTCACTGGTAAACGCGGCGCCGTGGTACCGCCGACATCGGCGTAGGCTTCTTTGATCTGGATCACTTTGGATCCCGCAAAAGTCACGAACGTGATCTTGCCCGGAGGATCGCCGTAGATCCAGTCCTCGGTCTCCGTGCCGTCTTTGGTGACGTTGCGTTCCTTGTGGCGCGGCTTGCCAAGCGAGAGCAGAACCTGATCGCGATCCATGCCCTCGATAGCCTTGTTTTCCTTGATGGCCTTCTGGATCGGCTCGGGGAGTTTCTCGACGTAGTTCTCCGTCGCGGTCTGTTTTTCGAAATCCAGAACGGGCGCGAGCATCTTCTTGATGTCCGCCGCCTTGGTCGGAGGAATGGGTTTGTCGAACAACAGGGCAATGTTGGTGCCGCTGGGAGCGCTGGTATTCTGCTGGGTGGAAATGGGCGACGTGGATCCGCCCATGCCGATCTGCACGTGATCGTACCAGTGGCCTTTGCCCTTCATGCCGCCGTTGATCTCGAAGACGATCTTGTCGGCTTCGATACTCACCTTGGTGACTTGCACCTGGTCGCCCACGCGCGCGGCCGGCCCGTACTTTTGCCCGGCCTCCGCCCACTTCTGCTTGTCCCAGGCGCCGGTGCTCTCAAAAGGCAGGGGCTTCGGCGAGCGAGGGAGGAACGCTTTGACGGTGGCGAACTCGGCCATCATGCCGCGCAGGATTTCGACGCGATCGTCGTCGGTCAATTTCTTGTCGGCGGCGAAAGCGGGCGCCAAAAGAAGACAAACGAGTGTGGCGCAGCCTCTCAGGCTGCCGCGTCGAGACTCATCTCGACGCTTCTGAGCGCAAGACTCGACACGAGTGTCGAGTCGGCAGGCTGAGAGCCTGCGCCACGGCTTACTCATGAGTCTCTCGCAGCAGGAACGCGTCCTGATGTTGGATCGGAGCTTTTTGCAGGTAGAAGAACAAAACCACGACAATCGCACTGGTAAGCAAACCGCCTTCGGGGCCATACTCGCCTCCGCTCCAAAGTCCTCCGATGCTCCAGTGCATCGAGTACCCGGTAACTCCCATTGTATACCCGCTCAAATTCACTCCCAGCAGCGGCAAGGTCCAGTTCCAGCCGAAATGCAGACCGATGGGCAGCCACAGGTCGCCGCTCACGACGAATGCGTAGCCCAGCACAATGCCCCACAGGACCGTGTTTAGCAGCGCCACTGCGGTGAAGTGCGAGTTGCGAGAGTGCGCGATTCCGAAAAGTACGCCCATCGGAAGGATGGTGGCGAACGGACCGATCGCTTTCACCAGCACTTGGAAAGCGTAGCCGCGAAACAGCATCTCCTCGCCCACCGCGCCGAACAACAGAATGATGGAAACGAAAACCAGGCTGGGCCACGCGACGCGCTGGTTCGGAACCGGCTCCAGATCCGCCACGCGAACCAGGATTGGACTCACCAGCACCACGACGGCAGCCCCCACGCCGCCCAAAATGCCCAGCGAGAGATTCCGGCGCGACGCCGCGGTCCATCCGAGGCCAATATCGGCAAGCTGCCCCCGCTCGTAGATGCGCAGCACCAATGCGTTCGCGACCGCGGCCGCCGCAAAGGTTCCGAGCGTCGCCACCACTAGTAGAGGCACGCCGATCAGGCCGATGATCAAGGGAAAAACGATGTAGTTGCCCAGGATGGCGATGAGCGCAAAAACTCCCACGCGCAACAGCACGCCCAGATTCTTGCTCCGCTGGTCGGTGGTCAAAGCCGGCAAACCCTAATGTTACGTGAATAACGAGATGCCCGCGATGCCCGCGGCGCCCGCCTGGATGCACTGTCCCGCATTCTGCTCCGTAACGCCGCCCAGCGCGTAGACGGGCAAACGAACGCTCGCGGCAGCCTCGCGGAGAGCTTCGAGACCGACTGGCGCGACGTCTTTGGTGATGCTGCGGAATACGGGACCGAAGACGGCAAAGTCCGCGCCCTCGCTTTCGGCGGCGCGCAGTTCGCCGATGGTGTGGCAGGATACGCCGATCAGGAATCCGGGCGGAGTGATTTTTCGGATCGTCGATGGAGCCATGGATCGCGCCGGCAAGTGTACGCCCTGGGCGCCACACGCGAGCGCCACGTCCGTGCGCGTGTTGACGAGAACCCGGCTGCCAGGTAACGCCACAGCGCCGCGAACCAATTCCGTCAACGCTCGCCCGGAGAGTTCTTTGGCGCGGATTTGAATCATCTCGACGCCGTCGCGCGCGGCCCGTGCGGCGACGTCCAGCGAATCGGTGATGCAGTAACGTCTCACCTGGCACACCTTGTGGCGCAGCCTCTCAGGCTGCCGCGTCGAGACTCGTCTCGGCGCTTCTCGCAATTACTGCGACGTATTCGACAACCGCTTGCTGACGCGCGCGGCTCCGTAACAGAGCCGTGACCGTGAGGGAGCGGTTGCTGAATTCACCAGACTCGACACGAGTGTCGAGTCGGCAGGCTGAGAGCCTGCGGCACGAAAACACATGCTTAGAGAATCCGAAGATTGCTCTGTGGAAATTCAATCAGCCATTCCTTCACGGCCTTCAGTTTCTCGAACTCCGCCCGCTCCACTTCCACCGCGATCTCGCCCGCGAACTCCAGCCGCGCGCATTGCGGTTTCTCCACCACGCGCAATAGCGTCGCCGGCATCTGATTTGCTCCCGGACGGCCGTCCCGGGGCGCTACGTGGAGCACCTCCGGACGGATGCAAAGCCAAACCCGGTCGCCGATCAGCCGGCCCGGAAAATATGGCCCGGTCAACTCGAAATCCTGGTATCGCAGCCGGCTCGAGTTCCGCCCCGGATCGAGGCCGCGAATTTCCACGGGCAGCAGATTGTAGAGCCCCAGCAGCCGGGCCACGTCGACGTTGGCGGGTTGCTCCAAAACTTTGCGCGGCGGCCCGTTCTGCACGATCCGCCCTTCGCGCAGCACCAGCATCTCATCGCCCAGCTCGAAGCATTCCTCCAGATCGTGCGTCACCAGCAGCACCGGGATTCCGAATTCCTGGCGTACTTGGCGCAGAGTGGAATACAGCTCGCTCCGCAACGGCGCATCCAGTCCGCGCGCTGGCTCATCCAGCAGCAGCAGCCGCGGCGAACCGATCAACGCGCGCGCAATCGAGCAGCGCTGCTTCTGCCCGCCGGAAAGCTCGTACGGGCGGCGTCCCGAGACATCGGCCAGGTGAAACTTCTCCAGCATCTCGTTCACTTTTCGATGCCGTTCCAGGCGCGGCGTGCGCTCCACCGCGAACTCCAGGTTTTGGCGCAGCGTCATGTGCGGAAACAGCGCGTAGTTTTGAAATACATAGCCGCAACGCCGCGCGCGCGGCGCAAGATGCACGCCCGCGGCGCCATCGAATAGAATTTCATCGTCCACCAGGATGCGTCCCTCATCCGGGCGCACGAATCCGGCGATGGAATCGAGCGTCAGCGTTTTGCCCGCGCCGCTCGGACCGAACAGCACCGTAATTCCACTCGCCGCCTGAAATTCAATCTCGAGGGAAAAACCGGCGGACTCCGGACCGGGCGCAAACTGCTTGCGAATGCGCGCCTGGATCATAGCGCCGCTTGCCGCGGGCCGTACGGGCTGCTGGTGAGCCGGTTGGCCACCGTAAGAATCACCAGCGCCACGGCCGAAATGATGATCACCAGCACGCGCGCCACGGTGCCGTTGCCCGATTCCACGGCATCGTAAATGGCGAGCGCCACGGTCTGCGTGCGGCCGGGAATGTTTCCGGCAATCATCAAGGTGACGCCGAAATCGCCCAGCGAGCGCGCGAAGGCCAGGGCGGCGGCGGCCATGATCGAGCGGCGCGCGAGCGGCAGCGTCACGCGCCAGAACAGCCGCAACTCGGACGCGCCCAGGTTCCGGGCCGCGCGCTCGTAGGAGCGGTCCACGCTCTCGAAGGCGGCTCGCGCGGACTTCACCAGCAGCGGAGTGGAATGAAAAAGCGCCGCCACAACCGCCGCCTGCCAGGAAAAAACCAGCGGCCCGCCGAACACCCATTCGTAGAGTTGCCCGATCGGGCTGTGACGCCCGAGCAGCACCAGCAGATAGTAGCCCAGCACCGTCGGCGGCAGCACCAGCGGCAGCGTCACGGCGGCGTCGATCGCTTCCTTGCCGCGGAATTGGCGGTTCGCCAATATCCATGCCAGCCACAGTCCGATGGCCAATGCCAGCGCGGTGGAAATCACGGCCACGCGCAGGCTAAGCCACAGCGGAAACCAGTCGATTGGCATTTGAATTAATCCATGGTAACTCAGGCTCCCGAGTGGGGCGGCCTTTCAGGCTGCAGCCGGGCTTCCGCCCGGCTCCGTCGAGATATTAGTCGGCTATGCTGGTACAACATGACCCGTGGGAAGCGGAAGTATCCCCTCAGATCCGCGGAAATGGTAAGAATCTCGCCCCAGGTCGCCTCGGGCGGCTTGACACTCGGCAGTGGGAAGTGGAGGCGTCGTAGGAAACCAGCTAAGTTGAAGCCCGGCACTTTGATCGCGGAGATCGTGATGGAAGAACGTGGCCCGTAGCGGGTAGTGGGTCAGTTTGGTATGTAGGGCAGGTTGAAAACAGTTGAAAACCTGCGGCGGGTTGGTTAACCCGCCTATGCGCCGATTGGCAATCGGTGCGCAGGATAGCATCCTGCAAAGACGCTAGATATCCAAACCTGACCCACTACCCACCGCTTTTGATATAATCAACCCAGATGTTAGCTTTCCCTCCGCGCTCGCGGATGAAGTTCCCTGGCCCCGCCCCTTGCCTCTCGCTCGGAACCGCTGTTCCTCGATGCATCTAAGCCTCACTTTGGAATGAAACTCAGCGTCCAGATCACTCGCGGCATTGAATCCCTTTTCGGAACCCGTGACGAAAACATCCGTGTTCTCGAAAATGGTTTGAAGGTCACCACCAGCTTGATGAACGATTCTCTGGAAATCGAGGGTGACGAACCCAACGTCATCCGCGCCGCGAGCATTCTGGAGGATTACGTTTCGCTCGTCAAGGAAGGCCAGACCTTCCCCAACGGCGACCTGAACAGTTATCTGCGCGTCGTCACCGAAGACCAGGAAGTAACTCTCCGCAGCCTGGTTCACAGCGGACGCCAGAGAAATTTCGGGAAAAAAACGCTGGCTCCGAAAACGGTCAACCAGCGCCGCTACGTGGAGGCGATCGAACGGCACGACCTGGTCTTCGGCATCGGACCCGCCGGCACCGGAAAAACCTACCTCGCCGTCGCCATGGGCGTGTCGGCCCTGCTGAACAAGCGCGTGAGCCGCATCGTGCTGACGCGCCCGGCCGTGGAAGCCGGCGAACGCCTCGGTTTCCTTCCCGGCAACGTGCAGGAAAAAGTGGATCCCTATCTGCGCCCTTTGTACGACGCGCTGTACGACATGCTGGAGGTTGACAAAGTCGAAAAACTGCTGGAGCGTTCGGTGATCGAAGTCGCGCCCATCGCGTTCATGCGCGGCCGCACATTGAACGACAGTTTCATCATTCTCGATGAAGCGCAGAACAGCACCGCCGAGCAGATGAAGATGGTGCTCACGCGCCAGGGCTTCAACTCCAAGATGGTGGTCACCGGCGATCTCACGCAGATCGACCTGCCCACCGGCAAGCGCAGCGGCCTCATCAACGCCGTGGACGTCTTGCGCGGAGTGGAGGGAATCAGCTTTGTGTATTTCGACGAGCGCGACGTGGTTCGACACAGCCTGGTGCAGCGAATCGTGAAGGCCTACGAGCGCTATCAAGAAGTGACGGGCGCCGAACGCCAACTCGCACTCAAGCTGATCGAGCCTCCCGACGCGCCCCCGGCGTCGGCCGAAGGTCCCGAGATCCCGCTCAACTAGGTTTCCGCTATGCGCTCCCAGCGGACCACTCTGCTTTTCCAATCCCCCGCGCCCGGACTCTCGCGGCGCGGCCTGAATGCGTTCGCCAAGCGGCTCGAATCCGAGGTTGCCGGCGGCCGATCGTTCTGTTGCCAGATTGCGAGTGACCAAGAACTGCGTCGACTCAACCGCCAATTCCGCAAGAAGGACTACGCCACCGACGTGCTGTCTTTTCCAGCGCCGGCGGCGGATGGGTTCCTGGGTGAAATCGCAATCTCCTTCGACCGAGCCAGACAACAGGCCGCCGAACGCCGCCACGATGTCGGCCACGAGATCAAAATCCTGATGCTGCATGGCCTCCTGCACCTGCTCGGCATGGATCACGAAACCGACCGCGGCCGCATGGCGCGCGCCGAACGCAAATGGCGCTCCGCCCTGCGATTGAAGGAAGGCCTCATCGAACGGGTGCGCTCATGACCGCGCTGGCGCTGATTGCAATTCCGATTCTCGCCGCGCTGCTGTGCCTAATCACCGTGGTTCAGATCCTGTACATGGACTCCCTACGGCTGCGTGCGCGCGATCTTCCCGCGCTGCAGTTCTTCAAAGAAACGCTGGAAGACCGCATCGGCGTGCATGCCGAAAAAGGCGTGCTTGTGTTTTCCCTGATCAAGCACACGCTCCTGCTGCTCCTGGTCCTCAGCTTCGTGGCGCTGCGAACGGGCGAAACCTGGCAGCGCTTCCTCGAAGCCGCTCTGTTCGCCTGGCTCACCATGCTGGTGACAACCTATGTTCTGGCGCAGGTGTTGTACCGCAAGACGCAGGCACACTGGCTGCTTCCGCTGGCTCCCGCGTTGCGGTTGTGCGCATGGATCGTGCGTCCGCTGGCAGCCACTCTGGGATTCTTTGAATCGCTCGTCGAGCTTTCCGAGCCCGGCCAGGCCGATGTAGAAGCTCCCGGCGCCGCGGGCGATATCGAGGCGCTCATCTCCGCCGGCGAGGAAGAGGGCCTCATCCAGGAAGACGACCGCAAACTCATCGAATCCGTGGTCGCCTTCGGCGACAAGACCGTCCGCGAGGTGATGACCCCGCGTCCCAACATCGTCGCCATCGATGCCGAAAGGTCGCTGGAAGACTTGCGCGAGCTGGTGATTCACGAGCAGTATTCGCGCATCCCGATTTTCGAACAAACCATCGACCACGTCACCGGCTTCGTACACGTGCGCGACATGTTCGAACTGGACGAGGAAGATCGCCACGGCCGGCTGGTGAGGGAATTGGCCCGGCCGATTCGATTCGTTCCCGAAACCAAGGCCGTCAACGATCTCCTGCGCGAAATGCAGGCCGACGGCGCTCACATGGCCATCGTCGTGGACGAGTACGGCAACACCGCGGGCCTGGTCACCATGGAAGACATGGTGGAAGAGATCCTCGGCGAGATCCACGACGAGCACGAACCCGAGCGCGATTTCGAGAAGGAGCCCGAGGGCAGCTTCGTGGTGTCAGGCAACCTGGATCTCGACCGCTTGCACGATCTGCTCGACTTCCGCCCCAGCGAAGAAACGCAATCCACCACCATTGGCGGCCTGGTGACGGAATGGCTCGGGCGCGTTCCACAAGTCGGCGAAAGCATCGAGCGCGAGGGGATCAAGATCGAGGTCCTGGCGGGTGACGAGTTGAAAGTGCAACGGGTGCGGGTTTCGAAGGTCGGCCGGGAAACCCATGTCTAGCTGGATGCTGAAAAAGGCTCCCACGCGGGCCTGGAGCACCCACAGGCTAAAGCCTGTGCCACCTTTTATCAACAACTTGGTGGCACAGGCTTCAGCCTGTGAAAGGCTTTTTCAGCATCCTGCCAGGTGTTGTGGGGCAGGCATTTTTGCCTGCCGCCGGCTTTCCAGCCGGCGTGCGCGGGGGTCATGAAACACCGCTCCGGATTTCTCTCCATCATCGGACGTCCGAACGCCGGCAAATCCACATTGCTGAACGCGCTGATTGGCGGCAAGCTCGCCATCGTCTCCGAAAAACCGCAAACCACGCGCACGTCCATCGAAGGTGTGCTGAATCTGGATGGAGCGCAGATCGTGTTTCTCGATACGCCGGGTATCCACAAATCCACGTCGCTGCTCAACCGCCGCATGATGCAGACCGTTCGATCCGCAATCGAAGAGCGCGACCTGGTGCTGTATCTGGGTGATTCCACCTCGCCGTTCCGCGACGAAGACACTCAGGCTTTGGACGTCATCCGCGATCTGAAAGCGCCCGTTTTCCTGTTGCTCACCAAAATCGACCTGCTGAAAGACAAGCGCTTGCTGCTTCCGCTCATCGAACGGTACAAGGCCGCGCGCGAGTTTGCCGAATATATTCCCATCTCCTCCATCACCGGCGAAGGGCTGGACCAACTCCGCGCCGCGATCCTGGGGCGACTGCCGGAAGGTCCCGCATACTTCCCGCCCGACTACCTCACCGACCAGCCAGAGCGCTTCCTGGCCGCCGAATTGATTCGCGAAAAAATCCTGCGCGAGACCCGCCAGGAAGTGCCGCACTCGGTCGCGGTCGTAGTCGACCAATGGCAGGAAACGCCCAAGTTGACCCGCATTGTGGCGACCATCTGCGTCGAGCGGCCCGGTCAGAAGGCCATCGTCATCGGAGCTAAAGGCGCGACGCTGAAAAAGATCGGCACCCTCGCGCGCCAGGAAATGGAAGCAATGTTCGCGCGCAAGATCTTCCTGGAACTGTTCGTCAAGGTACACAAGGACTGGCGCGAAAGCCCCGAATTTCTGAATGCCATTGACTGGCGCTCCATGCGCGGTAGAGAATTGGACTAAACATGCGTGTTCTGCCGTTCATGCTCGCCCTCTTCCTGATGACGCTGCTCGCCGCCGACAAACAGGTCCCTGACGGCGTAATCACCGACCAAGTCCGCGTTAAGCTGGCGAACGACCGGGACGTCGGCGGGATGGCGATCAACGTCGAAGTCCAGCAGGGCGCCGTCACCTTGACGGGCAAGGTGAGAACCGAGAAGCAGCGCTCCCAGGCCGAAAAACTGGCGAAGAAGGTCAAAGGGGTCACCAGCGTAACGAACAAGCTGATAATCAGCCCCGACCAATAGTTGTCCCAAACGCTTTACTTTTCTTGACAGTCGCCCGGTAACCCTCGTATCTTGTTCATCGCCAAGTCAATGGATGAAGTTCCGGGCGATCTTCGTGTCTCTGGTTCTGGCAGCTGCCGCAGCCGCCCAAACGCCCCCGAAGACCGTCGTCGGCGAGATCACCGGCGTGGATGCCTCGGCCAAGCAGATCCAGGTGAAGGGCGACGACGGCGCCAGCTATGTCGTAAGCATTGACGACAACACCTCATACCTCCGCCTCCCGCTCGGCGAGAAGGACCTGAAAAAAGCCACCAAGATCGCCTTCGCGGACGTCACCGTCGGCGACCGCCTGCTCGCCCCGAAGGCCACTCCCGCTAAGACCGTAATCATCATGACGAAGGCCGACCTGGCCAAGAAGCACGATCAGGACCGCGCCGAGTGGCAAAAGCGCGGCATCGCGGGCACGGTAACGGCGCTCAGCGCGGACGCCAAGGAAGTTTCCATTAACACGCACGGGCGTGACGCGAAAACCGTGGTCGTGGAATCGGCGAAGGCGGATTTCAAACGCTACCCGCCGGATTCGGTCCGCTTCGCCGACACCAAGCCTGGCTCGTTCGCCGATCTGCAAGTCGGCGACACCGTCCGAGCGCTCGGCGAGAAAAATGAAGACGGCAGCCGCTACAAGGCCGAAGAAATCGTTTCGGGAGCGTTCCAGACCATCGCGGGAACGGTCAACTCTATCAATGCGGCCACCGGCGAAGTCGTGCTGACCGATCTGAAAACAAAAAAGTCCGTGACTGTGCGGACCAATCCGAATTCCATGCTGCGCCGGCTCGAAGAGCCAGCAGCCAGGATGCTGGCGCGGCGTCTGCGGCCGGATGCAGCGGCGGGCCCTCCAAGTGGTCCGGGTGGAGTACGGCCTCTCGACGGCGCCGGACTTGGCGGCCCTGGCTCGGGCGGCATGCGCGGCCCTGGCGGTGGCAATTTCGATCTCAGCCAGATCCTCGAGCGCTCGCCTCAATTGGCATTGGCCGACTTGAAGAAAGGCGACGCGCTGATTGTTTCGAGTAGCAAGGCAGCCGACGGCTCCGCCATTACAGCAATTACTCTAGTCGCCGGCGTGGAGCCGTTTCTTGCCGCTGCTCCCCGCACGGCCGGCCAGGTGGATTTGGGGTCTTGGAATCTTAGCGTTGGAGCGCCGGAGCAGTGAGACGGCGTGATTTCGGAAAAAGATAGGAACGGAATGCAAAAACACTTTCTGCTAGTCTTGCTGCTGTTGATTTTTTCGCTGGCAACGTTTGGCCAGCAAGTCGGCATTCTGCGCGGCGTCGTCACCGACGAATCCGGAGCCTTGGTCCCCGGAGCGAAGGTGGTGGTTTCGAACGCCGGTAGACCCGTCAAATCCGCTACCTCGTCGGGCGACGGAACCTATTCCATCGCCGGCATCGCGCCAGGCAAGTACACCGTGCAAGCGTCCTCGCCGGGCCTGGTGCAGTTTCAACCGGCGACGGTCGACATCAACGGCGGCGCGACCGCTACGGCCAATCTGCAATTGCGCGTCACGCTCGAAAAGCAGGAAGTCACAGTGCAGGAAAACGCCGGCCCGGCCGTCAGCACCGACCCGACGCAAAACGCGGGCGCCATCATCCTCCGCGGCGCCGACCTGGACCAGTTGTCCGACGATCCCGACGACCTCCAGGCCGATCTGGAAGCTCTGGCTGGCCCGGCTGCCGGTCCTAACGGCAGTCAGATCTACATCGACGGTTTCACCGGCGGCACGCTGCCCTCCAAGGATTCCATCCGCGAGATCCGCATCAACCAGAACCCGTTCTCCCCGGAATTCGACCGGCTGGGGTACGGCCGCATCGAGATCCTCACCAAGCCCGGCACCGACAAGTTCCACGGCAACGCCAACTTCAACTTCGCCGACGATATCTTCAACTCGCGCAACCCCTTCGCCGCGCAGAAAGCACCGCTCTTGCTCAAGGAATACGGCGGCACGCTGAGCGGCCCCATCAGCAAGAAGGCTTCGTTTTTCTTCGATCTCGACCGCCGCGAAGTGGATAACGGAAACATCATCAACGCCGTGGTCCTGGATCCCAACTCGCTGGCCGTCACGAATTTCAACACGGTCTTTCTGGCCCCGCAGCGGCGCTTGCGCGTCAGCCCGCGCTTCGATTACCAGCTCAGCCCCAACAACACGCTGACCGTGCGCTACGGATACACCCGCAACGACGTCCAGAACTCCGGGATCGGCAATTTGAGCCTGCTCAGTCGCGGCACGCACAACCTGAGTACGGATCAGTCGCTGCAGGCGACCGAAACCGCCGTTCTGAACGCCAAAGTGATCAACGAGACGCGCTTCCAGTTCTTCCACGTGGAGAGCGAGCGGATCGCGAACAACAACACGCCCACCCTCAGCGTTTCCAGCGCGTTCGCCGGAGGCGGAGCGCAAATCGGCCACTCCAACGATTCTCAGAATCACTACGAATTGCAGAACTACACCACAATTGCCCACGGCCCGCACAGCCTGAAGTTCGGCGTGCGCGTGCGAGCGGTCTCGGATTCCAGTTTGTCGCCCAGCAATTTCGGTGGCGCATACAGTTTCGCCGGCGGATATGGGCCGATCCTGGATGCCAACAACCAGCCCATCGCACCCGGAGTGGTCTGCGATCAGAAGAACCCCAACAATGCGGCTTGCGTGACGCTCACCTCCATCGAGCGCTACCGCCGTACGCTGCTGTTCCAACAATCAAACATTGACCCGGCAACCATTCGGCTGCTGGGTGGCGGCGCGTCGCAGTTCAGCATCAATGCCGGCAATCCACTGGCATATGTCGATCAAGTGGACCTCGGCGCGTTCATCGGCGACGACTGGCGGGTACGGCCGAATCTCACCGTGAGCCTCGGACTGCGCTGGGAAACGCAAACCAATATCCACGACTGGAAAGATTGGGCGCCGCGCATTGGTTTTGCCTGGGCGCCGGCACAGAGCAAGAACAATCCCCGGCCGAAGACCGTCATCCGGGGTGGATTCGGCATGTTTTACGACCGCTTGAGCGAAGGCAGCGTTCTTGCCGCCGAGCGGTTCAACGGCATCAACCAGCAGTCGTTCGTCATTTCGAATCCCGACTTCTTCCCGCTGATCCCCCCGATTTCGCAGATCTCTCAGTTCGCGCGCGGGCAGACGATCCAGCAGATCAGCTCGCTGTTGCGCGCGCCGTACATCATGCAGTCGGCCATCGGCGTCGACCGGCAGTTGCCGCACAACATCACCGTTTCGGTGAATTACATGAATTCGCACGGCGTACACCAGTTCCGTTCGCGCAATATCAACGCGCCTTTGCCCGGAACTTACACTGGCGTCCAAGGAAGCGGCGTATTTCCGTTCGGAAGTCTCGGCCCTCTCGATCTGGTTGAATCCGCCGGGCTCTATAACCAGAATCAGATCGTGACCAATGTGAACGCGCGCGTGAACAACAAGATCTCGTTGAACGGATTTTACATGTTCGGCCACGCCAACAGCAATTCGGACGGCCCGGGCAGCTTCCCCGCCAATCAGTACACGTACGCTGGCGAATACGGCCCCGCTTCGAACGACGTGCATCATCGCGCTCACATCGGCGGCACCATCACCACCAAGTGGGACTTGCGGCTCGCGCCCTTCATCATGATCAATTCGGGCGCGCCGTTCGATATCACCACCGGCACGGACGTCTTCGGCGACCAGTTGTTCCGCGCGCGTCCCGGCCTTGCCACGGATCCCAACCAGCCGGGCGTGATCAAGACGGCTTATGGGTTCCTGGATCCGAACCCGAAGCCCGGCGAAGCGACGCTTCCGCGGAATTTCGGCCGCAGCCCCGGCTCGGTCACGGTAAATCTTCGCCTGGCGCGAACCTTCGGCTTTGGCCCGGCGCGCGAACGCGCAGGCGGCGCTGGCGATTTCAGCGGCGGTGGCGATCGCGGCGGCGACCGTGGTCCGCGCGGCGGAGGTCCAGGCGGTGGCGGCGATCACGGTGGTGGCGGCGGACGCGGCGGTCCCCCTATGGGCGGCATGCGCGGCGGCGGTGGCGGCGGAATGGGCGGCGGTGGCGGCTCCACCAACCGGCGCTACAACCTGACGCTCTCCATCTCGGCCCGCAACCTGCTGAATCACGTCAACCCCGGCCCCATCTACGGCAACGTCACGTCCCCGCTGTTCGGCACCTTCAACACGGTAGCCGGCGGCTTCGGCGCGTTCTCCGAAAACGGCAACAATCGGCGTTACGAAATGCAAGTGCGGTTGAGCTTCTAAGACAGGTTGTGGGGTCTAGCTGGGAAAGAAACCGCCCAGTCGCCAACAGAGGAGAGATCCACTGTTCTCACAGCAGATTCTGGTCGCACTGCGGAAGCTACCTGTTCTCCATAAACTCAGAACTTTCTCGGCTGGGAGGATCACGTACAGCGTTGACTCCCACCATTCGGAATTCTTTGTTTGCAGTGTCATCGTCAGCGAGGCCATCGTCTTGTAGCGAATTCGAGCGCCCGTCCGGCCGATTCCTGGAGCAGCTCGAAAAGGTCCGCTACCTGATAGCAGTGCCCAGCGTTCACAATGGACGGCGCAGGCTGCACCGGAATCAAGAGATCCGGGCCACCCGCAACGTGTCTGAGCCAGATCGCGAACAGGCCCAAAGTTGGGATTCGTAAGGCCGCGAGCTGATATGTCGCGCGCCTAACCTCCTTCCTCATGTGTGCCATTTCTAATGCGGCCAAAGTTCCAGCATTGCAACGACCGTGGTTAAAAAGCGAAAAAACGTGGGTCTCCGCAGGATACTTGCAGTTAACTTCGGCGCCCATGACTGGCTCATCGGGGGTGAAGAAGAGATATCGCCAACTGACCTGACGCGCGGCATCCATTCCCTTACCGTCCACGATGTCCTGAACTCCAAAATCAAAGACAGGCAGCGCGTGCGAGTGCTGTGGGGGTGAGAGATCAAGCGTCGAGGCCGTCCGGCTAACCCTTCCTGTAATGGCCGCACGAAGCATTTCCACGGAAGCCTTTGGTGGAGTCAAGAATTCAACTGGCATGCGTGATGTCCTTAGCCTCGCGTAAGATACGAATCCGACCAACTGCCGGAACCCAGGTAATTGTCGCGGAACTCGACGTAGGTGGCATCGCTGGGACCATGCAGTGAGTCTTCGACATGCACAAACTGAGTCTGCTCGTCGACCCCAGTGATCACGATGAAGTGCGCGCTGTTTGGAAATTGCATGCGCACGCCGACCGGTGTCCTTTGTCTGATCTGTTCGACCACTTCCGCGAAACTCAAAGATCTCGTAACAGGATCGCCGTTAAGATTTTCCGTGGTGTTCAGAGCGTTCTCCAGGAAGCCGTACTCGTCGCATCCATCGGGCAACGGATTGTCGCAACAGTTAGGTGGTCTCGCGGGTTGAGCACTGACGATCCGGCACTGGCTGAAGTCGCTGGTGAGATTGTAGCTCTCCGAGATGCTACTGGCCACTGCGGCCCAACACCATCGGTCGTGATCTTGACTCTGCATCACGAACGGCAAAGAATCCATCACTTTGTCCCCCCAGTGGCTGGGGTTGTACCGCTGGTCGCAGATTTCTTCGACTTTAGCGCCTCGAGCGCTGCGCCGACTGAAACGTTTAGACCGAACGAGAATTCCGGGCACGTCTTATTGCTAAGCTTGCCCATTAGTTGGGCCGCGGTTGGCTTACTTCCACAACCCGTCGCGTCTGGAAGTTGCTGAGTGTGCAACAGCAGTCCGGCATAGAAATGCGCAAGGAGAGGTCCATATCCGACCCCGATTAGGATCTTTTTCAGTGGCTGGCTCCCGATCCCGATGCCCGTAACTAAATGGGAATTCCGGGTTTGTAGTGGGTCGGAACGAATGGTGAGGGCGGGATGCGAAACTTGGAGGGATGCAAGATTGTGAACTGTACCGGCAGATTTTAGG
>WNFJ01599333.1_pt2 | contig 24401 bp, 24 predicted proteins | sample 5400461 | NCBI WGS metagenome assembly WNFJ01 (sample SAMN13153349, study PRJNA577476) | soil metagenome | isolation source: 115 cm saprolite on Douglas fir-dominated hillslope | place: USA:California | collected 2013-09-17
GGAGTACCTCGACGACGCGCCGGTGAGCCGGCTCGCCCGGCTGATGGCGACCGGCGTGCCCGCCGACACCCTGGCGCGCAAGCTGGCCAGGCAGAACGCCGCTGAGCTCGCGGCTCTTCCCGATGTGCCCGCGGCTGAGCACATCGCCGCGTTCGCCCGCTCGGCGCGCTCCTACGCGCGCCGCCTCACGCCGGTCTGGGACCTGCCGCACCATCGCTACCGCGACACCATGGTCACCGTGGGCGGCATGGCCGGGGCCGCGTGCGCCGAGTGGCATCTGCATGCCTGGGACCTGGCCCGCTCGCAGGGCAAGGACTACCGGCCCGCCGACGCGGACATCCTGCTCCTGGGCTGGCGGGCCGGCATGCCGCACCTGCCGCCGGACAGCCTGGCCGGGGTCACCGCGGGCGGCCGCGCGATGGTCGCCGCGGCCGGGCTCGGCGGCTGGGCCAGCGGGATGGCGCACGGCCGGAGGGGCTGCGGGACCGGGCTGAGTGTGCGCGATGACCCGTGGCATGCGATGCTCCGGGCATCGGGCCGGGAAGCCTGAACGGCGGGCCGCCGGCCGACCTGGCACTTGATTGCCTGCTGCGGCTCTCACGCGGTTCGGGGGAGTTGGCAGCGGATCGTTCGGGAAGGAAGTATTTGATCTCATGTCGTTCGACGTAGCAGCGGTGCGCGCGGCCTACCCGGCGCTGGCCGACGGTTATGCGTACCTCGACGGCGCAGCCGGCACCCAGGTCCCCAGCGTGGTGATCGAGGCGATCAGCGGTGCGTACCGGTCAGGCATCGGCAATGCGGGGGGGCTGTTCCCGGCGAGCATCCGGTCGGCCACGCTGACCGCCGAGTGCCGCGCTGCAGTGGCCGACCTGACGGGCGGCGTCACGGATGGCGTGATCCTCGGGCCGAACATGACGACCCTGACGTACCGGCTGGCGAGCGCTCTCGCCCGGTCGTGGGATCCGGATGACGAGGTGATCGTGTCCAGGCTCGATCACGATTCCAACGTGCGGCCCTGGGTGCAGGCCGCGCGGCGGGCCGGCGCGATGGTGCGGTGGGCCGATGTCGATATCTCGACCGGGGAGCTTCCCGCGGGCCAGTACCGTGAGCTGCTCACTGACCGGACCCGGCTGGTCGCGGTCACCGCCGCCAGCAACGTGGTGGGCACCCGCCCCGACGTGGCCGCGATCACCGCCCAGGCCCACGAGGCAGGGGCAATCAGCTACGTCGACGGGGTGCATGCGACGCCACACGGCCCGGTCGACGTGGCCGCGCTGGGCGCGGACTTCTACGCGACCAGCGCGTACAAATGGTCGGGGCCGCACGTCGGCGCCGTGGTCGCCGACCCGGTGCTGCTGGAGTCCCTGCACCCGGACAAGCTGCTGCCCGCGCCGGACACCGTGCCGGAACGGTTCGAGCAGGGCACCCTGCCCTTCGCCGACCTCGCCGGGGTTACCGCGGCCGTTGAGCACCTGGCCTCGCTCGGCGGAGCCGCATCAGGCACCAGGCGGGAGCGGCTGCTGGCCTCCATGGCCGCCGCCGAGCAGCATGAGCAGCGCCTGTTCCGCGTGCTGACCGGCGGGCTGGAGGCCATGGAGCGGGTGACGATGTACGGCAAGGCGCTCAGCCGCACGGCGACCGCCTATTTCACGGTGACCGGGCGCACCCCATCGGAGGTAGCCGCGCACCTTGCCGAACGCAGGGTCAACGTGTGGAGCGGCCACAACTACGCGTGGGAGCTGACCGGCGCGCTCGGCATCCGTGACTCGGGCAGCGCGGTCCGGGCGGGCCTGGTCCACTACAACAACCGGTCGGATGTGGACCGGCTGCTGGAGGCCGTGGCCGAACTCGTCGGCTAGGTTAGCTGGCTGGGTCGCGGTCGAAGGTATAGCGGTAGTGCCTGGTGGTGCGGGACTTGAAGCCGACCCGCTCGTAGAGCCGGCCCGCCGCCTCCCGCGATGGCCGCGAGGTCAGGTCCACGGTCCTGGCGCCCGCGGCCTTGGCCAGGTTCAGCGCCTCAGTCGTGAGGATCTCGCCGATTCCCTGTCCCCGGGCCGCCTCATCGACGATCACGTCCTCGATCCAGGCGCGGAACCCGGTGGGGATCGGGAACATCACCAGGGTCAGCGTGCCGGTGATCTCGTCGCCGGATCTGGCGATCAGGAGCGTGGACGCGGATGAGCTGACGATCCGGTTCAGCGCTCTGTGATCCGGGGGATCGGCGCTGGAGGACAACTGGGGAGTCAGCCGCCGGAACGCCTCGACGGCCTCGTCGGTTACTTCGCGCAGCACCTCAACGTGCACAGTCACGCGGGGCACATTACCGCAGCCATCACGCGGAATGGCGGCTCACCGCGGCTCGGCGATGATGCTCGTGACGGCCGCTTCAGGATTGGGGGCAGTGATGAGCAGATGGCCGAAATGCGAGGTTGCGCCGGGGTTGACACGCACAGCCGGGCGCCGCCCGTAGACCGCCGGGCGGGCTCTGGGCGTCCCCGGACCGCAGTGCGCCGAGAGCGGCTCAGCTGATGCCCAGCGCCCGCAGGGCGGCGGCAGCGCCGGCGGCGGCCAGGATGACCACGAGGAAGGGGGCCCGGAGGGTGAGCGCGAGGACCGCCGCGCCGAGGCCGGCCAGCCGGGCTGGATCGATGGTCAGCGCCTGCCCGCGGCCGAGCGCCTCGACGGCGATCAGCCCGGAGAGCAGCGCCACCGGCACCAGGCCGACGAACCGGCGCGCCCTCGGACTGGCCAGGATCCGCTGTGGGACAGTCAGGCCGGCCAGCTTGAGGGTGTAGCAGCCGACGGCGGTGGCCAGCACGGCGATCCAGGTCCCCGTCACGCGCGCTGCCCTCCGGGTGCCTGCGGCCGGGCTGGCGTGAGCGCGGCCGCCAAGGCCGCCGACGCCGCCAGGACCACGGGCAGCCCTGGCGGGAAGAACGGCGTTGTGCCCAGCGCGATGACCGCCCCGGCCAGGGCGACGCCACGCTCGGCCCGGCCCTCGCGCAGCCGCGGCCACAGGAGGGCGAGGAACGCGGCCGGCCCGACCACGTCCAGCCCGAACGACGCAGGCGAGCCCAGCCTGCCCGCGCCGGCCGCGCCAGCCAGCGTCGCCAGGTTCCACGTCAGGTACAGGCTGGTGAACGTGCCGCGGAAGGCGGCCCGGGCGGCCGCGGGATCAGGCTGGGCCAGCGCCACGGGGGTCGACTCGTCGGTGATCCGGTGGGCGGCCAGGATCGGGCGCGCGCCGCTGGCCCGCAGGAGTCCCGCCAGCCGCAGTCCGTAGAGCCCGTTCCTGCTCCCCAGCAGGACCGCTCCGGCCACACCGGCGACCAGGCTGCCACCCCCGGCAACCACCCCGGCCAGCGCGAACTGCGACGCTCCGGTATAGGCCAGCAGGCTCAGCACGCAGGCCTGGGCGATGGTCAGCCCGGAGGCGATGGCCGCGGCGCCGAAAGCGAGGCCCGAGGTACCCACGGCGAGGCCGAGCAGCACGCCGTCGCGCGCGGCGCGGGCGGGTGAACCGGCCTGCGGCCGTGCGCGGGCCGGCCGCTGGCCGGGAATATCCGTCATAGGCGGGACGCTACGCCGCGCCGCGGCCTGCGGTCTTGAACGTTATTGCGGGCCGGCCCCGCGGGCCCGCTGGTAGGCGCCGGGCGGGACGCCGACGACCCGCTTGAAATGCCGGGTGAAATGCGCTTGATCGGCGAAGCCCGCTGTTGCCGCGACGTCGGCCGGCGGCACGCCGCTGTCCAGGAGGCGGCGCGCCATGCGCACCCGCACCTGGTTGAGGTACTGGTGCGGCGGCAGCCCGGTCTCGGCCCGGAGCGCCCGCAGCAGGGCATGCGGCCCGAGTCCGGTCAGCCGGGCGAGTTCGTCAAGCGCCGGGGGAGCGGCGACACGCTCATGCAGCAGTTCGCGGGCGGCGCGGACGGCCCGCGCGGCACGACGGACGCGGCCGGCCGGCTCGCGCCCGGCGGGCAGGGCGTGCCTGCTCAGCAACCCCGCCAGGGCGGCGTGCAGCGAGCTCGATGCCGCCAGGGGATCGCCGTGCTCCGCGGCCAGGTGGGCCGCGCGGACCAGTTGCGCGCTCCGCTCGTCGGCCACCACGGTCTCGGGAAAGTGCGGGGTGCCGCCCCGCACCGCGCCGAGTTCGGCCGCGATGTCCCGGACCACCTGCGCCGAGGGGTAGAGCACCCGGTACGACCAGCCTTCCGGGACTCCGGCGTGGCCGGTGTGCACGACCTCCGGATTCAGCAGGGCGACCGCTCCCGGCCCGGCCTGCAGCAGGCTGCGCCCGTGGGTGAACTCCTCGACGCCGTCCTCGATCAAGGCGATGGTGTACGTCTCATGGGCGTGCCTGGCGTACCGGTGCGTCACGTACCTGGCCCGCAGGAGGTCGACGCCAGGTACCGCCGCGTGCGGCCAGTACCGGGCCGTTTCGGCGTGCTGGCCGCCTCGGGCCGGGTCCACCGCCCTAGTAGAGCACGCGCGCCGCCATGGGAAATGCGTCGGACATGCGATAGGACAAGAGCATGACAGGCAGCGCGCTGGTGCTTGGCGGCGGCGGGGTGACCGGGGTCGCCTGGGAACTCGGGGTGCTGGCCGGGCTCGCGGAGCAGGGCGTGGATCTGAGCGAGGCCGACCTGGTGGTCGGCACGTCGGCAGGATCGGTCGTCGGCGCCCAGCTGACCTCGGGGGTCAGCCTGGCGGACCTGTACGCGGCCCAGCTGGCCCCGCCCGACGCCGAGATCGCGGCCCGGATGGGATTGGTCGTCACGCTCAGGTACGGCTGGGTGCTGGCGCGCTCACGCGACCCGGTAAAGGCCCGGGCCCGCTTCGGGCGGATGGCCCTGGCCTCCCGGACCGTCTCCCCGGCGGCGCGGCGGGCGGTCTTCGAAGCCAGGCTCGCCACCCGCGACTGGCCAGCCCGGCGTCTGCTGATCACGGCCGTGGACGCCGACTCGGGTGAGTTCGCCGTGTTCGACGCGGCCAGCGGGGTCGGGTTTGTGGATGCGGTGGGGGCCAGTTGCGCGGTTCCCGGGGTGTGGCCGCCGGTGAGCATCAACGGGCAGCGCTGGATCGACGGCGGGATGCGCTCGGCCGCCAATGCGGACCTGGCCGCGGGCTGCGAGCGGATCGTGGTGATCGCGCCTCTCGTCCGCGGGTTCCGCACCATGCCGAGCGTCGCGACCCAGGTGGCGGAGCTGAGATCGGGCGGCCGCGCGGTCGTGGTGGTCTCACCGGATCAGGCGGCTCTGGCGGCCATCGGGCGAAACGTCCTCGACCCGGCCCGCCGGGAGCCGGCGGCCCGGGCGGGTCACGCTCAGGCGGCCAAGGTCGCCGCCGAGGTGGCCGCCGTGTGGCAGGCAGGTCCCGTCGCCCGGCCCTGAACAGCCGGGCCTGCGCCCTGCGGCCGTGCTACTGGAGCTGGCCGCCTGAGGTGGCGGCCTGAGATGTGGGTACGTGCCGGGACCGGCGGGAGGTCGGTCCCGGCACGTGGGTGCCTGCCTAGCGCGCGCTTGCGCGTACTAGCAGACGGGGTTCCGCCAGGGTCAGCTGGCGTAGTCGAGGAGTGGCTGGGCACGGCTGGGGTGGCGCAGCTTGGACAGCGACTGCTTCTCCAGCTGCCTGATCCGCTCCCTGGTCAGGCCGAGGGCCCTGCCGATCTCGTCGAGGGTGTGCGGGTTCCCGTCGTACAGGCCGAACCGCATCGCCATGATGGTCGCCTCACGCGGGGTGAGCGCGTCAAGCGCGTGCCGCAGCTGGTCCGCCATCAGCTGGCGATCCACCAGTTCCGATGCCTCCGGGGCGTCCACGTCCTCGATGAGGTCACCGATGCTGGTCTCGCCGTCCTCGCCGATCGTGGAGTCGAGGCTGATCGGCTGCCGGCTGGTGCGCAGCAGCTCCTCGATCTGGTCGGGCGTGCGGTCGAGCTCGACCGCCAGTTCCTCGGGCGTGGGCTCGCGGCCCAGCCGCTGGTGCATGTCACGCTCGACCCGGCTCAGCTTGCTCAGCATCTCCAGCACGTGCACCGGCAGCCTGATGGTGCGCGCCGAGTCGGCGAAACCGCGCTGGATCGCCTGCCTGATCCACCACATGGCGTAGGTGGAAAACTTATAGCCCTTGGTGTAGTCGAACTTCTCCACCGCCCGGATCAGGCCCAGGTTCCCTTCCTGCACCACGTCCAGCAGGGACAGCCCGCGGTCGCTGTACTTCTTGGCCACCGACACCACCAGGCGCAGGTTCGCCTCCAGCATGTGCGCCTTCGCGCGCCTGCCGTCGTCGGCGACCTCCTCCAGGTCACGGCGGTAGGCCGCGGGCAGTTCGGGCTCTGTCGCGAGCTTGTGCTCCGCGAACAGCCCGGCCTCGATCCGCTTGGCCAGGTTCACCTCCTGCTCAGCGGTGAGCAGGCTGGTACGCCCGATCGACTTCAGGTAGGTGTGCACCGAGTCGCCCATGGCGGACGTCTGGTCGTCGAGATCGACTTCGGCGGTGGTCGCCTGGGCGGCGGCGGCCATTGCGGCGTCTGCCGCGGCCCCGTCCAGGCCGTCAAGCCCGACGAGATCGGCGCCGTCCCGGGCTTCCGCGGGCTTCGCGGTCTTCATGGCCTCCTTGCCCGTACCTGCTCCGGCGGCGGCGATGGCCCCGTCCGGCTCGTTACTCAGCTGCACTCCGTTACCAAACTGCACTCCGGCCTCGGCAAGCTCGCGGATGATGGACCGGCCCTCGGCCGGGGAGATGCCGGCCCGGCCGAACGCGGCCCGCAACTCGGGCAGGGCAATGTGCCCCTGGCCGCGTCCGCGCTGGATCAGTTCGTCCACACCTGTACTGGTCGGCTCATGGCCACGCTCACGCGACCGTGCGGTCACACTCCTGGGCATCGAGGCACCTCCCTCCGTGGGCGCGTACGTCGCGCAGGTATCGGTCGCCGCGCCTCAACGAGCTCGCCTGGCCGCTGCGGTCCGCTGCGGTTGCTACTGTGAAGCGCGGGCACTATTTATTAACGCTGAATGGGCTCGATTGTTCCCGTGTAGTGCCATCATGCCGTCACGCCGGCCTGCGCCCGGGCGTATTGCCCAGGTACATTCTCGCAGGCTTTCGTTTCGGCCGGGTCACCGCCCGTGTCATCCCCAGCCCGGCTCACCGCCGCCGGTGGCCTGCGCCTCGTGGCCCAGCGCGCGCAGCGCCAGCAGATCAGGCTTCCCCGAGGGCAGCAACGGCAGCGCGGCGACCAGGATGAGCGCGCGCGGGAGCGCGAAATCCGGCACTCTGCCGCGCAGCTGAGCGCGCAGATCGGCTAGCGCCGGCGGTGCCGACGGGTCGGCGGGCACGACGATCGCGATCACCCTCTCCCCCCACTCCGCGTCCGGCTGGCCCACCACGGCGGCCTCCCGCACTACCGGCGAGGCCTCCAGCGCCGCCGCGACCTCATCCGCGGCCACCTTCTCGCCCCCGGTGTTGATCATCCCGTCGGCCCGCCCGAGGACGGCCAGCCGACCCGCCGGATCCCGTCCGCCCACGTCGGAGGTGATGAACCAGCGGCCGTCCATGGCCTGGTCGGTGAGATCGGGCCGCCCCCGGTAGCCGGAGAACAGCACGGGCCCCGCGATCCGGATCCGGCGGTCGGCGCCCACCTCTACCGACACGCCGTCCAGCGGGATGTGGTCATAGACACAGCCCCCGCAGGTCTCCGTCATGCCGTAGGTGGTGGTCACGTTCCCGCCCGCCGACCGCGCCGACTCCAGCAGCCCGGGCGGCACCGCCGCACCGCCGAGCAGGATGCGCCGGAAACCCGACAGGGCCGCCCCGGCGTCCGGCCCGTCGATGATCCGCCGCAACTGGGTCGGGACCACCGAGACGAACTGGCAGCCAGCGGCGGCGGCGATGGCCCCGTCCAGGCGGTCACGGACAACTGGCGCCGTCCCGGCCAGCAGTGAGCGGATGAACACCTGCAGGCCCGCGATGTGACTCGGCGGCAGGCAGGACAGCCACGCGTCGCCGGGCCGGGCGCCGATCCGCTCCAGGCTGGCCCGGGCCGAGTGCAGCAGCGCGGCGGCGCTCAGTTCCACCCCCTTGGGCTCGCCGGTCGACCCTGAGGTCGCGATCACCACGGCGGTGCCGGGGAGGAGCCCGGCGGTTGCGCCGCGCAGAGCCGGCCCGTCCCCGGGCGTGGGTGACCGGCTGGGCGGCATGCGTTCGGTGCCTTGGGTGGTTTCGATGGCGGCCGGCGCGAGGGCGTTAAGCAGGGCGGCGACCCTGGCCGGCGGGAGGCCGGGATCGACCGGCAGGATCGCGGGGCCGCTCCCGTCCAGCGCCGCGGCGAGCAGGTCCATCAGCCGCCCGGCGCCCGACGCGGGCGGCAGCAGCACTGCGTGCAGGGGCCGGGCGGTCACCGTCGTAAGGTTAACCGGGCAGATCAGGCATCAACCGGGAGGGCTGGAGTGATCGACTGGCAGCGGACGGCAGGGCAGGAGTACACCGATATCGGGTACGAGACGGCCGAGGGAATCGCCAAGATCACCATCAACCGGCCCGAAGTGCGCAACGCTTTCCGGCCCACGACCCTGTTCGAGCTGTCGGATGCCTTCACGGTGGCCCGCGATGACCCAGAGATCGGCGTGATCATCCTGACCGGGGCGGGCACCCAGGCGTTCTGCTCGGGCGGCGACCAGAAGATCCGCGGCGACGACGGCTACGTCGACTCCCACGGCATCGGCCGGCTCAACGTGCTGGACCTGCAGGTCCAGATCCGGCGCACGCCCAAGCCGGTGATCGCCATGGTGGCCGGGTACGCGATCGGTGGCGGGCATGTCTTGCACGTGTGCTGTGACCTGACCATCGCCGCCGACAACGCGGTCTTCGGGCAGACCGGGCCCAAGGTCGGGTCTTTCGACGGCGGCTACGGTTCCTGGCTGCTGGCGGCCACCGTGGGCCTGAAGAAGGCCCGCGAGATCTGGTACCTGTGCCGCCAGTACGACGCGCAGCAGGCGCTGGAGATGGGCCTGGTCAACGCGGTCGTGCCGGTGCAGCGGCTGGAAGAGGAGACGGTCACCTGGGCGCGCGAGCTGCTGGAGAAGTCACCGCTCGCGCTGCGCATGCTCAAGGGCGCGCTGAACGCGGTCACTGACGGCGCCGCGGGAATGCAGCAGTTCGCCGGTGACGCGACGCTGCTCTACTACATGAGCGAGGAGGCCCAGGAGGGCCGCGACGCGTTCAAAGAAAAGCGCAGCCCGGACTTCGCCAGGTTCCCCCGGCGGCCGTGAGCGTTCCCCCCGGGTGGACCGCGGGCGGCCTGCGCGAGCGGGTGCCCGGCCTGCTGCCCGGGCTCCGCGCGTTTGCCATCCCGCTGCGGACCCGCTTCCGCGGCATCACCGTGCGCGAAGGCGCGCTGATCGAGGGCCCGGCGGGATGGGGCGAGTTCTCCCCGTTCGCCGAGTACGGCCCGCGGGAGAGCGCCCGCTGGCTGGCGTGCGCCGTGGAGGCGGCCACGGTGGGCTGGCCGGACCCGGTGCGTGACCGCGTGCCGGTGAACGTGACCGTGCCGGCGGTCGGGCCCGCGGCGGCGCACGCGATCGTCTCGGCCTCGGGCTGCCAGACCGCCAAGGTGAAGGTCGCCGAGCGTGGCCAGCCTGCTTCCGCCGACATCGCCAGGGTGGAGGCGGTCCGTGACGCCCTGGGTCCCGGCGGGAAGATCCGGGTCGACGCGAACGGCGCATGGGACGTCGATCAGGCCGAGCGGATGCTGGCCGCGCTGGCCGCGTTCGGCCTGGAGTACGCGGAGCAGCCGTGCGCCACCCTGGCCGAGATGGCCACGCTGCGCGGGCGGGTCGGCGTGCCGCTGGCCGCCGATGAGTCGATCCGGCGGGCCGAGGATCCGCTGGCGGTGCGCGCCGCGGGCGCGGCGGACATCGTGGTACTCAAGGCCCAGCCACTCGGCGGGGTGCGGGCGGCGCTGCGGATCGCGGAGGCCTGCGGGCTGCCGGTGGTGGTGTCCAGCGCCGTCGAGTCGTCGGTCGGGCTGGCTGCCGGGGTGGCCCTGGCCGCTGCGCTGCCTGAACTCCGCTACGCATCCGGGCTCGCCACGATGAGCCTGCTTACCGCGGACGTGACCGCGGCACCGCTGGCCGCCGAGGACGGCTGGCTGCGGGCGGCCATGCGGCCGCCGGTTGACCCGGCGCGGCTGGCCGCCTGGGAGATCGACCCGGCTCCCTGGCGCGCACGGGCGGCCGCCGCCGCGGAGCACCTGGACGCATGAGCGAGCCGGAGGGGCGCGGCGCCGCCTGGACTGACGCGCCAAAGGGGCGCGGCGCTGCCTGGACTGAGGAGCGAGGAACGAGCGACGAGGGAAGGCAGCGCCCGCAAAGCGCCCCGGAGGCGCATAGGAAGCAGAGGACGAGCGACGAGGGAAGGCAGCGCCCCACAGCGCCCCGGAGGCCAGCGGGAGACGCGGCGTGAATCCGTCTACCGCGTTCGCGTCCGTGCTCGTCGATGAGCTGGCCAGGTGCGGGCTGCGTGAGGCGGTGCTGGCCCCAGGCTCGCGCAGTGCCCCCCTGGCCATGGCGCTGTGGGAGCGCTCACGGCATCCACGCGGGGGAGAGGCGCGCGATCCGGGCGGCGGCGCGGGGGGCATCCGGCTGCACGTGCGGATCGACGAGCGGTCCGCGGCGTTCCTCGCCCTCGGGCTGGCCAAGGCGAGCGGGCGGCCGGTCGCCGTGGTGTGCACGTCGGGCACCGCGGCGGCGCATTTCCACGCCGCGGTGATCGAGGCGGACGAGTCCGGGGTTCCGTTGATCGTGCTCACTGCTGACCGGCCGCCTGAGCTGCGCGACACGGGCGCTAACCAGACCATCGACCAGCTGAAGCTGTACGGCGCGGCGGTCCGGTGGTTCAGCGAGGCAGGGGTGCCGGAGGCCCGCACGGGCCAGGTGGCGTACTGGCGGTCACTGGCCTGCCGGGCGTGGGCCTGCGCATCGGGGGCGCTCGGCGGGTTCCCCGGGCCGGTGCACGTGAACGTCCCGCTCCGTGAGCCGCTGGGGCGCGGTGCCGCCTGGACGGCCGGCCCCAGCTGGCCGGAGCCGCTGGACGGGCGGCCCGGCGGGGCGCCATGGACGGCCGTGCCCGCTGGCTCGCCGGCCGGTGCGGCAACCCGCCCGATGTCACATCCACCGGGCCCTGGGCCGCTGAATGCCACATCCACCTGGACGTCCGCGCTGGAGCTACCGTGGACCGAGCGCGGCGTGGTGGTCTGCGGCGATGGCGACTACGATCCCGCGCCGCTGCTGCGGCTGGCCGGCGAGGCCGGCTGGCCGGTGCTCGCCGAGCCGTCCTCGGGCGCCCGCCGCGGCCCCAACGCGCTGTCGGCCTACCCCTACCTGCTCGAGCTGCCAGAGTTCCTGGCCGGTCACCGGCCGGATCTCATCGTGTCCGCCGGGCGCCCGGGGCTGTCCCGCGGCCAGATCGCCTTCCTGGGCCGCGCCGGCCCCGCATCCAGGCACGTCGTGATCGCCCAGGGGCCGGGGCGCTGGGCCGATCCCACGCGCAGTGCGACGGACGTGGCCGCCGCGGTCCGGCTGGCGTGGAAGGCGCGGCCGGGACGCGAGGCTGCGCCGGCCGAGGCTGCGCCGGGCCGGGCCGGGCCGGGCCGGGCCGGGCCCGGGTCCCGGGGCGAGCGGACGGGCTGGCTTGGCTCCTGGCTGGCGGCGGACGTCGCCGCGCGCGCCGCGGCCAACGCGATCCTCGACGCCGATGGTGCGCTCAGCGAGCCCAGGCTGGCCCGCGATCTCGCCGCCGCGCTGCCCCCCGGATCCCTGCTGTGGGTGGCCTCCAGCCTGCCGGTCCGGGACCTGGATCATCACCTAGCGCCACGGGCGGGCCTGCGGGTGCTGGCCAGCAGGGGGGCGAGCGGCATCGACGGCCTCGTTTCGACGGCGATCGGGGCCGCCCTGGCCCACCAGACGGCCGGCGGCGGCCCCGCCGCCGCGCTCCTCGGCGACCTGGCCGTCCTGCACGATGCGCCCGGGCTGTTCCTCGGGCCGGACGAGCCTCGCCCCGACCTTGCCATCGTTGTCATCAATAACGACGGCGGCGGGATCTTCTCCACCCTGGAGCAGGCTGCGTTCCCCGGCCCGTTCGAGCGTGTTTTCGGCACCCCGCACCGCGCCAGGCTAGGCCACCTGGCCGCGTCCGCGGGAATTCCGCATTCGCTGCTGGAACGCGCGGCCGAGCTGCCGGCGGCGCTGCGCGGCCAGGGGCTGCGCATCATCGAGGTCGCCGCCGATCGAGCGGCCGGCACGGCGCTCCGCGCCCGCCTGCGCGACGCCGCGGGCAGAGGCGTGCACAGTTCCCTGGCGGGGAAGGCCCCCGGTCCCGCCGGGTGAGCACAGCGAGCGCGCGGGCGCCGCGGGGACGGCGCCCGCGCGCAGGTGCCGACCGCCGCCCCCAACGCCCTTATGGGCCCAAAACGCCCATTATGGAATGGTCTGGCGGCTGCACGATGCCGGGCCGCTGCGGGTAGCGGTCTGATAATCGTCAGATTACCGTCGGGTCACGATTCGCCGTCGCTGCATCTGGCCTGTTCACACTGTGACTCTGCGGCTCCTACCATGAGGCCGGGCGACTGCCACCACTGGCGTGCCGCCATGCCGTGGGGCGGTTCGGCCTCCGGTTCATTGCCCGGCGGACGAACTTCGCGGGGGAACATTAGGAGGAGAGGAAGAGTGTCGATGCGGAAACGCTCGCGAGGTTTTGCGGCGGCCGTCGGCCTGGTTGCCCTCGCGCTCGTCGCGGCCGCGTGTGGGAGTAGTGGTAGCTCGACGTCTACCGGCGGGTCAGGCTCCACTGTCGCAGGCTGGCAGGGAGTGAACGCTGGGTCGGGCACGCCCAAGAGCGGCGGGACGCTCAACATGCTCGGCCAGGGCGATGTTGACTACATGGACTACAACCTCAGCTACTACACGATCGGCGCTCTCGTTCAGCGCATGTGGGTCCGCAGTTTGTACTCGTCCCCGGCCATCCCCGGCGCCCAGTCCACACAGCCCGCGCCGGACCTGGCCACCGCCGCGCCGACGATCACCAACGGTGGCAAGACGTATGCGGTAACGATCCGTACCGGCGCTATGTGGGACACCACCCCGGCGCGGCAGGTCACCGCCGCTGACGCCGTGATCGGGCTCAAGCGCGACTGCAACCCGGCCCAGCCGTTCGGCGGGACCCCGGACTTCGAGTCGCTGATCGTTGGCTACCAGACCTTCTGCGCCGGGTTCGCCAAGGTCAAGCCGACTGTCGCCGCGATGACGGCTTACATCAACAGTAACCAGATCTCCGGCGTGACGGTTTCCGGTGAGACGATCACCTTCAACCTGACCCACCCGGCGTCCTACTTCTCCGCCATGCTGGGCATGCCTTCCGCGTTCAACCCGGCTCCGGTGGAGAGCCTCAACTACATCCCGGGCTCGGCCACATCGCAGCAGCACACGATCGCCGATGGGCCCTACACGGTGCAGAGCTACACGCCCACCCGCAGCATCGTCTTGGCGCGTAACCCAGCGTGGAAGGCAAGCAGTGACCCGATCCGCAAGGCGTACGTGAACAAGATCAACATCACGGAGACCGGCAACCAGGAAGCTGTCCAGCAGCAGTTGCAGACCAACTCGGCGTCCGCGAGCATGGAGCTCGACGCCTTCCCGCCGGTGGGGGCCACGCCAGGCCTAGAGACCCAGATGAAGCAGGGGCTGAACCACAACTTCAACCTGGGCCCGACGTACTCGACCAACCCGTACTTCGTGTACAACCAGATGTCGCCGAACAACAACAACGCGCTGAGCAAGACGGCCGTCCGCCAGGCGCTCAGTTACGGTATCGACCGTTCGCACCTTGTTTCGGATGCAGGCGGCCCGGTGCTGAGCCCGCCCCTCACCCATGTGCTGCCGCCGGGGATCAACGGGGCACAGGACGTGCCGTCGGGATACGACCCGTACCCGTACAACCCGACCAAGGCCACGCAGATGCTGGCTGCCGCGGGGTACAAGAACGGGCTGAACGTGACGCTGCTGTACCGGCCGTCGAGCAGTATCAGCTCCAAGATGGGCGTGACCCTGCAGGCCGACCTGGCCAAGATCGGCGTGAAGGTAAAGCTGCTGTCGGCCACTCCGGCGGACTTCTACGTGAAGTACCTTCAGGTGCCCACGGTCGCGAAGCGCGGCGTGTGGGACATGGCGCTGGCCGGGTGGGGGCCCGACTATTACGGCGACGGCGCTTCGTCGTTCTTCAAGCCGCTGTTCGCCGGCCCCGCTTCATTCCAGCCGCAAGGCAACAACGACGGCTTCTACAACAACCCGGCGGTAACGGCCATGATCAGTCAGGCGGCGGGCACGAGCAGTGCATCGTCGGCCGCCACGATCTGGGCCCAGGCAGACCAGGCGATTATGAAGGATGCCCCCTTCTATCCCATCACCGACCCGCAGCAGCCTCTCTACCACGCCAGCTATGTGCACAACGCGGTGTACATCCCGGCGATCCAGCAGTTCGACCCGACTAACGTCTGGCTGAGCCCGCCGGGCTGAACAATTTAGTGACGGAACGTAAAGCTTCGTCACGGTTTGTAGAGTAGGCGGACACGTCAGCCGCCCCGGGAGCTATCCCGGGGCGGCTGACGGGATTACAGTCATTTGCAACGTCTGGGCTGGGAAAATACGCTCACGCCCGGGCCTGCGATGTGTGAAGGGTAGGCAGCGTGACCCTGCTCGAGGTCGAAGACCTGCACGTGTCGTTCAAGACAGCTGATGGCATCGTGCAGGCCGTGCGGGGAGTCTCCTTCCAGGTGGATGCCGGGCAGACCCTCGGCATCGTCGGGGAGTCAGGTTCCGGCAAGAGCGTCTCCACGCAAACGATCATGGGCCTCACCCGGGGAGCCCGGATCAGTGGCCGGGCGATTTTCGAGGGCAGAGATCTGCTCACCCTCGGACGTGACGAGATGCGGGCCATCCGTGGCGCGGAGATCGGCATGATCTTCCAGGACCCGCTGTCCAGCCTGCACCCTTACTACAAGGTCGGTTGGCAGATCGTGGAGATGATCCGCGAGCATGACCGGAAGATCTCCAAGGCGCGGGCCAAGGCCCGCGCGGTGGAACTGCTCAAGCTCGTAGGCATCCCGCAGGCGGACCGGCGAGTCGATGACTACCCGCACCAGTTTTCCGGCGGCATGCGGCAGCGGGCGATGATCGCGATGGCGATGGCGCTCAGCCCCAAGCTGCTGATCGCCGACGAGCCGACCACCGCCCTTGATGTGACGGTCCAGGCGCAGGTGCTCAAGGTGATCCGCACCCTGCAGGATGAGTTCGGCACCGCGGTCATCCTGATCACTCACGATCTGGGCGTCGTCGCGGATGTGGCCGACAACGTGGAAGTCATGTACGCCGGGGCGGTGATGGAGCAGGCCGACCTGCGCACCACCTTCTTCGCGAACCACCACCCCTACACCGAGGGCCTGCTGCAGTCGCTGCCGGCCTACGGCGGGGAGCGCGAGCGGCTACGGCCGATCAGCGGCCAGCCGCCCAGCCTGATCAACCTCCCCGGGGGCTGCCCGTTCCATCCGCGCTGTGTCTACGTCTTGAACCGCTGCCGCACCGAAGTGCCGCCGCTGGCCAGCGTAGGGACCGACGACACGCATCTGTCGGCGTGCTGGCTCCCGCATGACACCGCGGCGCGCGCTGAGCTGCGGCGCAAGGTCGTGGGCGAGTCGCTGCCCGCGCAGGCGGAAGCGTGAGGAGCGGAGCGATGAACGCGGATCCGACCCCAACCCCGCTCGCTCCAGCCACGGCGGCAGACGATGTGCTGCTGCGCGTTGAGAACGTGGTCAAGCACTTCCCGGTGCAGTCTGGCGCGCTGCTGAGGCGCAACGCCGAGGTGGTGCATGCCGTGGACGGAGTGAGCCTGGAGGTGCGCCGGGGAGAAACCCTCGGCCTGGTCGGCGAAACCGGCTGCGGCAAGTCCACTCTGGCCCGCTGCATCACGCGCCTGTATGACCTCACCGGCGGCACGGTCATCTTCGACGGTCAAGACATCAGCAGGCTCTCCGCCAGGCGGATGCGGCCGTTCCGGCGCGAGATACAGATGATCTTCCAGGACCCGTACGGTTCGCTAAACCCGCGGCGCCGGGTCGGCTCGATCATCGGGGACCCGTTCGCGATCCACCGGACCGCCACCGGCCAGGAGCGCAAGCGGCGGGTTCAAGAGGTGATGGAACTCGTCGGGCTGAACCCGGAGCACTTCAACCGGTTCCCCGCCGAGTTCTCCGGCGGCCAGCGCGCTCGCGTTCCGGCCCAAGCTGATCGTCTGCGACGAGCCGGTGTCCGCGCTGGACGTCTCCATTCAGGCGCAGATCATCAACCTGCTGGCTGACCTGCAGGCCGAGCTGGGCCTGACCTACATCTTCATCGCCCACGACCTGTCGGTCGTGCGGCATGTGAGCAACAACGTCGCCGTGATGTACCTGGGCCGGATCACCGAGATCGCCCCAGTGGAGCAACTCTGGCAGCATCCCCGGCATCCCTACACGGATGCGCTGCTGTCCGCCGTGCCGATTCCCGACCCGGACAAGTCCAGCAGGCGTGAGCGGATCATCCTGGCCGGGGACGTCCCGTCGCCGATCAGCCCGCCGTCGGGCTGCCGCTTCCATCCGCGGTGCCCGAAGGCGGCGCCGACCTGCGTGGAGACGGTGCCCGAGCTGGAGCCGCGCCTCGGCGACGAGGGGAATCACCTGGCGGCCTGCCACTTCCCGGTCGAAGACGGGGAGGACCTCTCCAAGTCCCGGCCAACTATCTCCGCCGAAGACCGCGTGATCGAATCCGGGCTGCTCGGCAGCGCCTGAGCTCGCACCGAGGAAGTGACATCATGGCTTTCAACATCCAGGAATCGGCGGACGCGGTCGCCAGAGCGGCACCCGCGCCGGGCGCGGACACCGCGGTCGCAGCGCGCAAGATCGAGGGACGCAGCCCCTGGCGGCTGGGCATGGAGCGGCTGCTTCATGACCGGGCATCGATGATCTCGCTGGGCACGATAGGCGTCATCCTCCTGGTCGCGATTCTCGCGCCAGTCTTCGCGGCGCTCACCGGCCACGGGCCTAACCAGCAGTTCTACGCGCCGGTCGGGCTCACCGCGCAGGGGCAGCCGCTGGGGCCGTCCGCCCATTTCCTGCTCGGCACGGACACCCTGGGCCGCGACATCCTGGTCCGGATCGCCTACGGCACGCGGATCTCGCTCATTGTCGGGGTGTTTGCCGCAATGATCTCGGTCGCGATCGGCGCCATCGTCGGGCTGGCGGCGGGGTACTTCGGCGGCCTGACCGACACGGTGCTGGCCCGCTTCATGGACTGGCTGCTGGCCATCCCGTTCCTGCTGCTCGCCATCTCGCTGGTGACGGTGATCGGGCCTGGGCTGGTCGTGCTCCTCATCGTCGTGGGCGGCCTGGGCTGGGCAACCGTCGGCCGCATTATCCGCGGCCAGGTGCTGTCCATCCGGGAGAAGGAGTACGTCGAGGCCGCCCGGTCGCTGGGCGCAGGTCCCTGGCGGATCATGTTCATCGACATCCTGCCGAACGTCATCGCCCCGATCATCGTGTACACCAGCCTGCTGATCCCGGTGTCGATTGTGGCCGAGGCGTCGCTGTCCTTCCGCGGCGTCGGCATCCCGCCGCCTACCCCTGACTGGGGGGCGATGATCGCCGATTCGCAGAGCGTCTTCGAGTACGGGGCGTGGTGGTACCTGGTGTTCCCAAGCGCCGCACTGCTGATTACGACGCTCGCGTTCAACATCTTCGGCGACGGGGTAAGGGACGCATTCGATCCGCGCGGCGGCCAGCTGTTCGTCTAGGGAGTTTAGGTGACCCGTTTTCTCATCCGCCGGATCTTCCAGGGCATCATCGTCATGTGGCTGATCACCGTCGGCGTGTTGTCGGGCCCGGCCCGAAGTCGGTGCCCCGGGCCCTCGCCGGGAAAAACGCGACACCCCAGGTAGTGGCGGAGGTCACTAGGCGGCTGCAGCTCGACAAGCCGCTTTACGAGCAGTACTGGCACTTTGTCTGGCTGTTGCTGCACGGCAACCTCGGGTATTCCTTCTACCACGGCCAGTCGGTGAACTCGGTCCTCGCGTCCTCCTTCCCGATCACGCTGTCCCTGGTGATCGGCGCGGCGATCATCTGGGTGGTGCTCGGCGTGCTCAGCGGTGTGCTGTCCGCGGTCCGGGCCAGGACCGTCGCCGACCGCTTGTTCACCGGGCTCGCGCTGTTTTTCTACTCGATGCCCACATTCGTCCTCGGACTGCTGCTCCTTCTCATCTTCTACTACGAGCTCACCATCCACGGCATCCACGCGTTCCCCGCCACCTACATTCCGTTCAGCCAGAGTCCCAGCGGGTGGCTGCGCTCGCTGATCCTGCCCTGGTTCACGCTCGCACTGGTATCGGCAGCCACGTACACGCGGCTCACCCGGGGATCGATGCTGGATGTGATGAACGAGGACTACATCCGCACGGCCCGGGCCAAGGGACTGTCCGAGCGGCGGGTGATCTTCCGGCACTCGCTGCGCGCGGCGCTTACCCCGGTCGTCACCCAGTTCGGCCTGGATGTGGGCATCCTGCTGGGCGGTGCGGTCATCACCGAGGTCGTTTTCTCCATGCCGGGCGTCGGTTTCACCGCCGTGCAGTCCATTGACCAGCAGGACTTGCCAGTGATCATCGGCGTCGTCATCGTTGCATCCGCCGCTGTGGTGGTGGCGAATATCGTTGTGGACGCCTTCTATGCGGTGCTCGACCCAAGGGTCCGGCTGCACTGATTGCCTGGGCCGCCCGCATGCNGCAGCGGCCACACTGCGGGCGGGCCGGAGACGAGTCCGCCTACGGGCGGCCTGAGCTGCGCTAATTACTCCAGGGCGAACTGCATGGGGTGGAACTTGGTCTGCGCCTCGGCGAGTTCGGCGGCTGGGTCGGAGTCGGCGACGATCCCGCAGCCTGCGAACAGCCGCGCCCTGGCTCCGTCCAGCTCAGCGCAGCGCAGCGCGATGCCCCATTCCCCGTTACCCGCGCCGTCCACCCAGCCCACCGGGCCCGCGTACCGGCCCCGGTCCATGCCCTCGAGTTCGCGGATCAGCTCCATCGCCGTCTCGGTCGGTGTTCCGCAGACCGCCGCGGTCGGGTGCAGGGCATCCACCAGCGCCAGAACGGAATGGACGCTCCCCGGATGCCGCGCCGGGGCGAGCCGTCCGGCGACGGCGGTCGCGAGATGCTGCACATTGGCCAGCCGCAGCAGCGACGGCTGCTCCGCGACCGTCAGCCGGTCGCACAGCGGGGCCAGCGCGTCGCGCACGCCAGCCGCCGCGTACTCGTGCTCTTCGGCGTCCTTGGCCGAGGCCAGCAACGCCGCCCCGAGTGCCGCGTCCTGGGCGGGGTCGCGGCTGCGGGGCATCGTGCCGGCCAGCACCAGCGAGCTGATCTCGCATCCCTGCCGCTTGATCAGGAGTTCCGGGGTGGCGCCGACGAGCCCGGCGCAGGCGAAGGTGTAGCAGTCCGGGTAGCGGGTGGCAAGCCTGCTCAGTAGCAGGCGCTCATCGATACCGACCGACGCAGCGGCGTGCAGGTCCCGGGCGAGGACCACCTTTCGCAAGCCCCCGGCCCGGATCCGGGCGACGGCCGCGCCGACCGCGCGTTGCCATTGCGGAGCCGTCAGGCTGCCGTCGTGCCAGCGAACCTCGGCGGGGCCGATCACGGGCAGCGCCGATCCGGGGGCGGCGGGCGCGTCGCCGATCGTCGTGAGCCAGGCCCGCCCCGATCTGCTGCCGATCAGTGCCTGCGGTACCACAAGTACCGAGCCGTCCGAGGTGTGATCGAAAGTGAAGCTCCCGAAGGCCACCGGCCCGCACCCTGGCAGGCCGACCTGGTCGTCGATCCGGGCTCCGTCGAAAAGGGCGCGCAGCCACTTCTCACCGGCGGTGAACCTGTCTTCGCCCGCAGGCAGGGTCACCCGGGCCGCTTCCCCCCAGCCCACCAGCCCCTCGCCGTGCTGGATCCAGGCCACGGCCGCCTGGTCGGGAAGCTGGCCCACCAGGTCGCCGGGATCTGCGATGGGCACGGTGCGGACCGTCGGCCTGTCCAGCATCTGCTGATCCCCGTTGCCTGTGCCTGCTCCCACGGCAGACCACTTTACGTGCTGGCGCGGGCGGTCCTGCCTCCGGGGACGGGCGCACGGGCGTGGCGCTGGCAACGGCGGCTCACGGCACCTGGGACAGGGACCTTCCGCAACTGGGGTCGCCCGGCCAGCGCGGCACGCCCGCAGTTTCGCAAGGTGGCGTGTTAACCTGCAGCTTGGCTATTCGCTATTAAAACGATCGGATAACTAGCTTGTCTCTCACGAACCGCGCTGACGCGGCCGCGGGACTCGCCGGGCTTAGCCGGCTTGTGTGGTCCGTTGTGGCCAGCCCGGACAGCTGGGCGGATCTGGTGCGCTACCGTGCCGAAGAGCGCTGGTACCAGCGCTTGGAGCAGACGGAGAATCATGAGCTATGGCTGCTGAGCTGGCTCCCGGGACAGCGCACCGGGTTCCATGATCACTTCGGATCCTCTGGTGCGTTCGCGGTGGCACGCGGCGAACTGCAGGAACTCACCGTGTCCGCCGCGGCCTCATCGCGGGGTCATGCGGTGCTGAGGCGGGCCGCCTTTGCCACCGGGCAGGTGCGGGCATTCGGACCCCAGCACGTGCACGAAGTGATGAATGTCTCGAGCCAGCCCGCTGTGAGCATCCACGCGTACGCCCCGTCGCTGGCCGGGATGCGCCGCTACGAACTGACATCGGAGGGCCTCGTGCTCGCCGCGGTCGAGATGGCCGGGGAGAACTGGTGACCGGTGCAGCACGGCCCGATGGCAGCCGCCCGATCGGCGAGGTCCTGGCGGATGCCCGCAGGCGGCTGAAGCGGCTGGACCCGCGGCAGGCCTATGACGCCATGCAGGCGGGGGCGCTGCTCGTGGACATCCGGCCACAGGCGCAGCGCGCGGCGGAAGGGCAGGTGCCTGGCGCGCTTGTGGTGGAGCGCAACGTCCTCGAATGGCGGCTGGATCCGGCGTCCGACGTTCGCCTGCCTGAGGTGGGCGACTACGGCAGGCAGGTCATCGTGATCTGCTCCGAGGGGTACGCCTCGAGCCTGGCGGCAGCGTCCTTGCAGGACCTGGGGCTGGCCAACGCCACCGATCTGGCGGGTGGATTCCATGCCTGGGCGGGATCGGGGCTGCCAGTCCTGGACGCCCGGCCCCATGACGAATGTCATGGGCAGGACATGACGGACGGCAGCGGCACATAACCCGTCCGGACCGCAGGGTTATGAGCATGACCGAGGCTCGGCCTGCGACAGTCCGGCCCGCTGCGGAGCGGGCCCGCATGCCGAGCTCGCGAGGTAGCCCGCAGCTCTCTGTTGCATCAGACTCTTACCATGCACTCCACCGCGATTCATCTGCTGCGGGCCGCCGGGCTGGGCATGTTCGCCTCGAGCCGGCTCCGGGCCGGTACGCCGCGGGCATGACTGCCGCGCCCGCCCGCCACCGCGACAACGGCGTGGACGCCACCGCAGGGGCGACGGCGCATGCCGGGCAAGCCGGGGATGAGCTGGCCGCCAGGCGCCGCGGCGCGCTTCGCTGGACTCTGGCGGGCATCTGGCTCATCTACCTCGCGCTGCCCGGCGCAGCACTCTGGGATGACCATAACCTGGTGCGCCGTTACGTCGGCCTGGCCGCCCTGCTCGGCTTCGGCGCGCTGTTCCTGGCCACTTTCGGCCTGGGCGCCAGGATGCGCCAGCCGGGGGGACGCCAGCCGGGGGGACGCCTGCCGTGGGCGGTGCAGGCGGGCGTGACCGGCCTGGCCACGGCCCTGACCGCACTCGTCACGCGACTCTACTTGGCCGTGCTGGCGGTCTTCATGTTCACGGGCCTGGCGGCCTGGGCGACCGTGGCTGTGATCCTGGTCGCATCGCTGGCGGTCCCGAGCCTGGTCCCTGGATGGCGGGCGAACCCGTATGACACTTTCCAGATCTTGGTGGCGGCGGTGGCGATGTGGGGCGTGGCGCTGCTGATCCAGCGCAACGCCCAGCTCGCCGCGGCCCAAGAGGAGATCGCGCGGCTGGTCCGCGCGGAGGAACGTAGCCGGTTCGGCCGCGACCTGCACGATATTCTCGGCCATTCGCTGACCGTGGTGGCGGTCAAGGCGGAGCTCGCCGGGCGGCTCGCCCGAACGGCGCCAGAGCGGGCTGAGGCGGAGATCGCGGACATGGAGCACATCGCGCGAGAGGCCCTGGCCGATGTCCGTGCGGCGGCGGCCGGGTACCGGGAGGTCACGATCGCAAGTGAGCTCGCGAGCGCCCGGACCGCCCTCACCGCGGCCTGCATCCAGGCTGACCTGCCTGCCGGGCTGGCGCATGTCCCGCAGGGGAAGCAGGAGATATTTGGCTGGGCCATCAGGGAGGGCGTGACAAATGTGGTCCGTCACAGTGGTGCCACACACTGCTCAATTCGGGTGGCCGGTCACGAGGTTGAGATCACTGATGACGGCCGCGGCCCGGCCGGCCCGGTGAATGCGGCGTCCAACGGGCCAGGGCACGGAAATTCTGACGGTGACCGGATCGGAGATCCGTTGGGTGCTGACAGTGCCCGAGCGCGGCTGAGAACAGCTGTCCCGGGCGGGTCGAGCAGCGGTCACGGCCTGGTCGGGCTGCGAGAACGGGCGGCCGCCGTCGGGGGCTCGGTAATCGTCGGCCATTCCGCAGCGGGCGGCTTCGCGCTCCGGGTACGCGTGCCATGATCTGCCCGTGAGCGCACCCATCCGCCTTCTCCTCGCCGACGATCAGGCGCTGGTCCGGGGTGCCCTGGCCGCCCTGCTTGCCCTGGAGCTCGATCTGGACGTGGTGGCCGAGGTCGGACGGGGCGATGATGTCGTCCCCGAGGCCAGGCGGACCCAGCCGGATGTGGCCCTGCTGGACGTCGAGATGCCCGGCCTGGACGGGATTTCCGCCACCGCCGCGCTGCGTGCGGCGCTGCCGTCGTGCCGGGTGCTCGTCGTGACGACGTTCGGCCGGCCGGGCTACCTGCGCCGCGCGATGGCTGCGGGCGCGAGCGGCTTCGTGGTCAAAGACACTCCAGCGCGGCAGCTGGCCGATGCGGTCCGGCGGGTGGCCGCCGGCCTGCGGGTGGTCGACCCCACCCTCGCCGCCGAGACCCTCGCGGCGGGCGAGAACCCGCTCACCCCCCGTGAGACCGATGTGCTGCGTGTCGCCAGGGACGGCGGGACGGTCGCCGACATCGCGGCCGCGCTGCACCTCTCGGAAGGAACTGTCCGCAATCACCTCTCGGCCGCGATCGGCAAGCTCGGCGCGCGCACCCGCGCCGAGGCGGTACACATCGCGGGGAGTAACGGCTGGCTCTGAAGTCCGGTGCTGTGCCTGCTCCCGCTCGCCTCCGGGGCCCCGCCCGCCTCTCCATTCCCCCTTCACTGCGCCGCCTTCCCTCGTCGCTCGTACTCTGCTTCCTATGCGCCTCCGGGGCGCTTAGCGCGCCGCCTTCCCTCGTCGCTCGTCGCTCGTTCCTCGCTCCTCGCTCCTCAGTCCAGGCAGCGCCGCGCCCCTTCGGCGCGTCAGTCCAGGCAGCGCCGCGCCCCTTCGGCTCGCTCATGCTGGGCCGCAGGCTCACAGGAGCGATAGCTGGACGGGCTCCGCGCTCCCGCCTGGGCCGTTCCCGCCCGGGCCGTTCCGCCCTGGGGGGTTGGCCGGCGGGGCCCGCCAGGCCCGGCGGCCTTGGCGGCCGCGGCCTACGCCGTGCCGCTCGGCCAGGATGCGGACTTGCTCGGAGATCTGCCGCTGATAGTCCTTGGGCGCGTACGCGCGGCCACCGTAGAGGCCGCGGTAGCGGGGGACAAGCGCCGGGTGGTGCTCGGCCAGCCACGCCATGAACCACTCGCGGGCACCGGGCCGCAGGTGCAGCACGATGGGGCTGACGTGGGTGGCGCCCGCCTCGGCGACCTGCCGCACCGTGGCCTCCAGCTGTGCGGGGGAATCGGACAGGAATGGGACGACCGGGCCCATCAGCACGCCGCACGGCAGCCCATGCTCGGTGAGCGTGGCGCAGACGCCCAGCCGCCGCCGCGGACTGGGGGTCCCCGATTCCAGCGTTCGCCACAGGTCCTCATCCGTGCAGCCGGCCGACACACTCAACCCGACCTCGGTCACCTCCGCCGCGGCGACGAGCAGATCGAGGTCGCGCAGGATGAGGGTGCCCTTGGTCAGGATGGAGAAAGGGTTCCGCGCGTCGACCAGCGCCCGCAGGATCCCCGGCATCAGCCGGTAGCGGCCCTCGGCCCGCTGGTAGCAGTCCACGTT
>WNFJ01194487.1_pt1 | contig 24373 bp, 10 predicted proteins | sample 5400461 | NCBI WGS metagenome assembly WNFJ01 (sample SAMN13153349, study PRJNA577476) | soil metagenome | isolation source: 115 cm saprolite on Douglas fir-dominated hillslope | place: USA:California | collected 2013-09-17
GGCTTTCAGCAAAAGCAAACGCCCGATTTTTCAGGGGCAGCGTGAAACACAACCAGGGGACATTTCTATTGTGGACAACACGGGGACATTTCTAATGTGATATGACATTTCATTCTTTTTTCTTGACAGCAGCCTCTAATTCGCGTAGACTTTTTTCCCATCCTTGCAGAACGATTTTGGTTCTCGCAGCTGTGTGAGACGCTTCCGCGAGGAATCTTCCCTTTTTAACGGTGCGTGCTGTCAGCGGGAGCGCTGCGGTGTGCGGTTGTGCGCCGAACGCGTGGACGCGCATTTGGCGCGTTTTCTGTTGCTACTTCACGAAGGGGAAGATTCAATGCGTACCTGGATTCTCTGCCGCTTTCTTTGGTCATTCCTGCTCGTTCTCGGCGGTTCAGCTTCCCTATTCTCCCAGAATCAGCCGCCAGCGAGCGATCCCCAAGCAATTGCTTTCGCGTCTCAGTCAATCGCAGCGCTGACCGGTGGAAACGTCATGAGTGACGTGACGTTGTCGGGTAATGTGGTTTGGACCGTCGGTTCGGAGAGCCAGGCTGGCACAGCGAATCTTCAAGGCAAAGGAACAACGGAAAGCCGAGTTGATCTTTTCTTGAGCGGCGGAACTCGTTCTGATGTTCGCAATGTTGCAAGCGATTCTCCTTCCGGTGCCTGGGAGACAAATGGCACCAGTTCAACAGCCTATGCTTTCCATAATTGTTGGACCGACGCAGCTTGGTTCTTTCCGGCCCTTTCCTCACTCTCGCAGACTGCCAACCCAAGGCTCATTTTCAAGTACATCGGGCAAGAGCAGCATAACGGCGTTGCGACACAGCATATCCAGGTTTTTCAGGTACCTGTCCAAGGTCCAAAGTCCGCACAGCGGCTAAGTCTGATGGATTTTTACCTGGATCCCGCCTCTTATCTGCCTCTCGCTATCAGTTTCAATTTGCATCCCGATGACGACATGAGCACAAACATTCCCGTCGAGATCGACTTCGCGAACTATCAGGCAGTCAGCGGAATTCAGGTACCCTTCCATTTTCAGCGCTCATTTAATGGCGGCGTTGTCCTGGACGTTACCGTCACGAATGCTGTTTTCAATTCTGGATTGCCGGATAGCCTGTTCACACTTCCCTAAGAACCAACGAGGAGCAAGTATGAAGCGCACTTACGCATATGCCTGTTGGATCATTTCAGTTTTGCTGGTCTTGGCTGAAATATCGGCGGCTCAGGTGGCAACCGGCACCCCGCCATTTAGCAGCCTGGGTGGAGGGCCAGATGTCATCGATCTCGGCAATCTAAATGTGCACTTTGCCGGGCCAGTGATTCACAAAGCAGGTCGCGTAGGATACGACTTTACCTATGACCTGGGCTATGACAGTTTGATTTGGACGCCAGTCACATCCAATGGAACGCCCACGTGGACGCCCGACATCAACTGGGGCTGGCGAGGCCAAACAGAAGCGGCCACCGGTTACATTCCAGCTCCCAGCGTCTACCAAGGTTCGTGCAGCTATTTTGACGGCACATTCCGTATCAAAGAGTACTACACAAAATATACTTACAACGGGTATTGGGACAAGTTTGGCGTTCATCATTACGTGCCGGGCCTTGTAGTGTACAATCCTGCCGCGGATTGCGGGCCCCAGACCACAGACATCACAAAAACAGCCTTGGATGGATCAGGTTGGACCGTTGCAGCGTCAGCTGGCATGTCAAGCGGAGTCGTTACGTCGCGCAGTGGGCAAACCTACACCGTTCCAGTGGGGTCTGGCAGCGGAAGTGGTACCAAAAAGGACACGAACGGCAATGAGATAACCGTGAATAGCAGCAGTCAGTTCTTCGACACCCTATCGAGCACGACCCCAGTACTGACAATCACCGGCTCCGGCACGCCCAGCAGCCCCTTGAAGCTCGGCTACATTCCTCCCGCTAACGAAAGCTCGGGCACTAGGGTTTACGTAAACGTGAACTATGTCAATTATACGGTCAGGACTAATTTTGGTGTGACCACTAGCGGCGGGACTGCAATTGCCGAATATGGGCCGACTAGCGTGGCATTGGTGGATAACGTGACCTTGGCTGATGGGTCCAAGTACATCTTCACTTACGAACAGACCCCTGGATCCTGCACGCCGCTAGCAGGCACCTACTCCGCCAATTGCGTTACGGGGAGAATTGGTTCCGTGACGTTGCCTTCAGACGGGAAGGTAATCTATGCCTACACTGGCGGAACAAACAGCACGGGGATTTACAGTGATGGCTCTACCGCTGGTTTCAATCGAACGCTCAGTCCGGGAAGCACATGGGAGTATGCCCGATCGCAAGTCTCTGGAAATCACTGGCAGACGACAATTACGGATCCCAACTCGCCCGCAAACCAAACCGTGATTGACTTTCAACAGGATAGTTCAACCTCGAATCCTAGCTATAACTTCTATGAGACGCAGCGGGTTGCGTACCAGGGCTCCAGCACGAATGGGACGGCGCTCCTTTCGAGCCTGACTTGCTACAACGGAAACTATGCAAGCTGCGCCACAACCGGCGTGGCCTCGCCTATCACCCGAAGAGATGTCTACGGGATCTTGCCAGGCGGAAAAACCTCGCTGGTCGAAACCGTGTACAACGGCTTCGGACTCATTACCGATAAGAAAGAATACGATTTTGGCGTCACTACGGGCAGCGCGCCGTCGTCAACGTACTTAGTGCGCGACACCCAGACAACATACGCGTCATTAGGCAATGGGATCGTGGATCGGCCTGCAACGATTGTGGTAATTGGAGGCGGATCTACGTACTCAAGTACTACCTACAGCTACGACGAAACTGCAGTAACGACGACCACAGGGACTCCCCAACATACGTCGGTCTCGGGCTCACGAGGGAATGTCACGACCATGGCCAGGCAGGGGAATTCCTCGACAACCCTATACAGGGCTTTCTCCTATTATGATACAGGCACAGTAAACGTCGCCACTGATCTGAGTCTCTCGAAAACCTCGCCAGGACCAGGCACCACATTCGTGTATGGTAGCGGCTCGTGTGGAAACTCATTCGCAACCCAGGTTCAAGAGCCCTTAAGTCTCACACGCTCAATGCACTGGGATTGTACGGGAGCGGTTGAAACTTCTGTCACCGACGAAAACGGGAAAACAGTCACTTCGAATTTCACCGATGCTTATTTCTGGCGGCCATCCAGCGCTGTGGACCAACTTAACAACACTGCTACCATTGGGTACAACACTGGGAATACTGTGGTTGAGACCAGCCTGCCAGTTAATGGCAGCAACTCCGTGGCGGACTGGCGCTCAGAGGTGGATCAGTTTGGGAGGCCGATGCTGAATCAGAAGCTCCAAGGGCCGGGGGCGTCCAACTACGACACAGTGGAAACGGACTACGATATCCTTGGACGACCATACCGCACAACTGTTCCATTTAGCGCAGCAGCTGGGGGTACAAGCTCGACGACTCCGGCCACAACTACGAGCTATGATGCTATAGGAAGAGTTAGTAGCATCACAGATGGTGGCGGGGGCACCATTTCCTATACCTATACGCAAAATGATACGCTTCAGGTGGTCGGGCCCGCGCCAACCGGGGAGGGTACCAAGCAAAAGCAGTTCGAAAATGACGGTATGGGACGCCTTAGTTCTGTCTGCGAAATTACTTCGCTCAATGGCAGCGCCAGCTGTGCTCAGACTTCCAGCCACACGGGTTATTGGACCAAGTACACTTACGACCCGGTCGGCAACGTCAAAACGGTTACCCAGAACGCACAAGCAGCCTCTGGCAAGCAGACAAGAACATTCATATACGACATGCTGAATCGAGTAACTTCCGAAGCAAATGCAGAAACCGGCACCACGCTGTATTACTATGATTCCTTGACCGGTGACGCCGCTTGTGGAACGGTGAGCTTTCCTGGCAACCTGGTAAAGAAGGTGGATGCAGTAGGGAATTCAATTTGCTACGGCTACGACGCGCTGCACCGCCTGACGGTGGCGACATATCCATCGGGTTCCTACTCGGGGGTCACTCCTTCAAAACATTTTGTTTACGACTCTGCAACGGTGAACAACACCTCGATGTCCAATGCACAGGGCCGGATGGCTGAAGCGTACACATGCACTGGGTCGTGTTCGTCGAAGATCACCGATGAGGGGTTCAGCTACTCGGCGCGAGGTGAGATTACGGACGTGCTGGAATCGACACCCCATTCTTCCGGATATTATCACGTAAGCGCATCGTATTGGGAGAACAGAAGACTCCACACGCTCAGCGGTATTCCAGGCGTGCCAACAATCACGTATGCCCCAGATGGAGAAGGCCGGTGGAAGACCGTCGCGGACACAGGACAAAATTTGGTGACCGGCACACAGTACAGCGTCGCCGGGCAAGTCACTGGCGTTACGTTCGGGTCGCAAGACGGCGATGCGTTCGGTCTCGATCCGAATACAGGCAGAATGACGAGCTATTCGTTCACTGTAAACAGCCAAACGAATACGGGTACCTTGACGTGGAACGCCAATGGCAGCCTACAAAAACTGGCTATCGTTGATCATTTGAATTCAGTAGATACTCAAACATGCAACTACGAATATGACGACTTGCAACGCATTTCCAGCACTCTATGCGGTGCTCTTTGGGGCCAGACGTTCACGTACGATTCCCTTGGAAATATCACGAAGGCCGTTCCGAATGGCTCATCCGGTATCGCGTTCAACCCGACCTACTCATCCTCGAGCAACTGGATCACTGCCCTTCCCGGCGTAACCCCCAGTTACGATGCAAATGGGAATATGACGCAGGATAATCTGCACACATATGCCTGGGATGCCGATAGTCACGCGGTAACTATTGATTCGGTTGGAGTGACCTACGACGCCCTTGGTCGAATGGTCGAGAAGTTGGTTTCATCCAGTTATACAGAAATCGTGTACGCTCCCACTGGAGATAAGGTGGCCCTGGCGACGCAACAGACCCTACAAAAGGCCTTCATAGGGCTTCCAGGAGGTACGAAGGCAGTCTACGGTCCGAGCGGGTTGGCCTACTATCGCCATTCGGACTGGCTCGGAAGCTCTCGCCTCGCCTCAACTCCATCGCGGGCGGTCTACGGCAGTACTGCGTATGCGCCGTTTGGAGAAACTTACGCCCAGTCGGGTTCCACGGATTTATCGTTTACTGGCCAGAACCAGGACACGGTTCAGGGCGTCTACGATTTTCCGGCCCGTCACTATAGCCCAACGCAGGGACGGTGGGTTTCCCCCGATCCTGCCGGACGAAGAGCCGTAAAACTCAGGAATCCCCAGACCTGGAATCGTTACGTCTACGTCTTAAACAACCCCGTGCGCCTGTCCGACGCCTCGGGAATGTGTGGCGATGATGACGACGCTGAGTGTGACGACGATGGCGGAGGAGGCGGTGGCGGTGATGGTGGTGGGAGCGGCGATGGAAGTGGCGATGGTAGCGGTGATGGATCAGGCGATGGAAGTGGCGACGGATCAGGGGATGGTAGTGGCGATAATGGGTCGGGGAGCACTGACGATGGTGGCGGCAGCCTGGGGGGTGACTTCTTTGCCGGTCAACTCGATGCATCAAATCGGAACATTGATTTCAGCTTCGAAGCCTTTGTCGATTTCAACAATCGCCAGACATTTGGAAAGTACTACTATTATCTGCCTGGCCACGCAAATCCGATTCAAGAGGCACTAGGTCAATATGTGGCGCAAGTCGATCTGGCATTTGCGCTGGCAAACCTCGCCAATGCCGCCAAGGCTGACCCGAAAACCGCTGAATGCATTGCAAAGGGTTTAGCGGCCACATTTCCAGGCAGCAGCGTGACGGTAGGAAGCTCCACGGGTGAGGCGGGTGGACACTGGAATTTCTTTGTTACGCTGCAGTTTTCATCTTCGGCCAACCAGGGCGCCTTCGAAAACTTATATGACGCAACTGGTGCTAGCAGCTGGGGAAGCTGGGATCCCCCGGCACGCTTTGGAGGTGGACCTACTCTGCACTTGGAAAATATTCTCAGTGATCGTATATCTGGCACCGAGGATGGTACGGCCCACATCGATCTGTACAATCCCCATGCCGACACCGGCGGATTTGCTGGGCATGTCCTCGTAGACGGAGTTTGGGGCCACCTCGTTCAGTTTTTTGGAGGAAACATAGACCCAGGAGACTGTCCGTTCTAACAGGGAGAGGTGGAACATGATGTCGCTGAGCTCTTGCATACCGCGGCAACATCGGTCCGGCTTTCGGTTCTTCTTGATTTGTGGGCGGGTGTTGTGCCAACTAGTGGCCTTCCAAGGTCTATTTTGGATTCCATCTGTGGCGCAAGAAGCCCTATCAGCACGAGTTAGGGAAATTGATAACGTGCCTCTGAAACCTGCGCAGCAGGCAGACAAATGGGGTTATGTCGATCCGACAGGGAAGTTCCTTATCCCGCCGCAGTTCAACTCCGCAGAACCCTTCTCCGAGGGACTGGCAGCAGTTGAGCTGAATAAGCGATTTGGGTACGTCGACGTGAATGGTCATTTTGTCGTCCAACCCAAATACTATAAGGCTGGACCCTTTAAGGAAGGTTTTGGATGGGTTGTAACTCGAAAACCGTGGACGCCGTTCGGAACCGGAGAGTATGGCATCGCTCTGTTTGGCCAAGTTACCTATATTGATCGTTCAGGACGAGAAATGCGACCTCCATTTTCAGCCGAGCAGGTAAGCAATTTTTCGGAGGGGCTGGTGGCCGTGAGGCCTGGGAAAATAAATGGAGGATGTAGCCAAAAGGTCGGCTATCTGAACACGAAGGGTGATTGGAGCATCAAGCCTCAATTCGATGACGCCCATGATTTTTCGGAGGGGCTTGCAGCCGTGAACGAGGGCGGAAAATGTCACATGGGGGGCAAGTGGGGCTACATTGACAAAGACGGCCAGGTGGCGATTCCACTCCGATATCATTTTGCTGGGCAGTTCAAGAATGGCCACGCTTGTGTGAAAGAGGGCGAACAATGGAAGCGGATCGACAAGAACGGAAACGGGATCCCCATTCGGGCGGATGAATGCTAGGTTGATGAGATAACCGTGTCGGCTCCAAACCACCGAGTAGACTTGGAAGCGCTCAAGCGACCAGGGCTCGGAGGAAAGGAGCCGAGCGATGATGATTATAGGTTGCGATTTGCACACGCGCTACCAGCAGATAGCGATGGTAGATACGGAGACAGGTGAGTTCGTGCAGCGCCGTTTGGAACACGAAAGCGGAGAGGCGCGAGGGTTCTACGCCGGCCTCAAGGGTGCGGTTCGAGTCGGAATCGAGGCCACCGGGCACACGCAGTGGTTCGAAGCCATGCTGTCGGAGTTCGGCCACGAACTGTGGACAGGCGATGCGGCGAAGATACGGGCGGCAGTGGTGCGCAAGCAGAAGACGGATGCACGGGATGCAGCGCATCTGTTGGACCTGTTGTGCACCGAACGCTTTCCGAAGATCTGGCGTCCGGGGCTGGCGGAGCGGGATCTGCGGCAACTGTTGTGGCACCGGCAGAAGTTGGTGTGGATGCGGGGCGCAGTGAAAAACCAGATGCATGCGCTGGCCATGGGCGAGGGAGTATGTCGTAAGAAGAAGTTGTTCACCGCGAAGGGACGCAAGGAACTGGAGGGACTCACGCTGGGTCCATGGGCGAGTTATCGGCGGCAGGAGTTACTGCGGATGTTCGATGAACTGCAGGGCTCGGTGACCAAGTTGGACCAGGCGGTGGAGCAAGCCGCCCAGAGTCAGCCGCTGGCGGTGCGTCTGATGACTCATCCCGGAGTGGGGCCGATTACGTCGTTAGCTTTCGTGCTGATCATCGGACCGATCGAACGATTCGAACGCAGTAAGCAGGTGGTGAGTTATCTGGGACTGAATCCGCAGGAGCACAGTTCGGGTGGGCGGCAGCGGCTGGGATCGATCTCGAAGCAAGGCAACCCGATGATGCGTTCGTTGCTGGTGGAAGCCGGACACACAGCGGCGCGCTTGGATCCCGCACTGAAACGCATGTATCAACGTTTGAAGTTCCGTCGTGGGGCAGCGGTGGCGAAAGTCGCCATTGCCCGCAAGCTGGCCGTGAGGATGTACTGGATGCTGCGCAGCACGGCGGATTATGCGCAGCTGGTTCGCATGCGAGGTAGCTCGTGGCCCACCCTGGTGGAGGACAATCCATCGCTTGGCTGATTGAGCGCCTCGCCTCCCGGAGAAGTCCGGGAGTCCGAACAACGAATCATGGTCGGAAATAAGTGACCGAATAGATGGTTGGTGGAACTAGCTTTCCACCGCGTGATTCTGAAAGCGAGCTCGGGTCGCAATGAGCAAAAGCAACAACAAGAGCAACGGCAAAAGCTTTCTAATAAGTAAAAACAAAACCGCGAGACTCAGCGCCAGCTGGAAAGCATCGCTGATCTCGGATACTCTACGTGTCCCTTGACAATGCCGACACGGTTATAGAGGGGTGGGGCGACTTTATATTTCTGCGGCTTGGTTGGTTGTTCTCCTGTTGTTGCCCAGCCCTTTCTGCCTTGCTGAGGTCGTAAGAATTCGTGTAGTTAACGGCCATAATTGGCATCCACTGCAGAAACAAGCGGTGACAGTCTCATCTCCTCTACGACCAGAGCGAAAAGACGCCCGAAAGGTACGACGCAGTTGTGCGCCTCGAAACTGATGCAAATGTTAACGCCCAGATTACCTTGCCGCAGCCACCCCCCGCGCACTTAGCAGGTTGCGGAAAAACCCATGTCGGCTCAGTTTCACAGAGGCGATTTCGCCTGACTTGCTTGGAGGCGTCGGAATTACTGGACAAGGAGCTAGCTAGTCCCAGAAGATTCGCCAGAAGCTAGCCGAGCGAGATTCGTAGGTTGCTATTAGGACTGAATAGTTCGGTTGCCCAAGAGAACTATTGTTCAAGGAGCAGACGCCAACTCCAAAGCGAGCCGCAGTCTTGCTTGTATCTGGCCACGTCGCCAGTCGTTGAGCTGCCTCAGGTAGGTGCGCCGGATCGGACGTTTGGTAAACGACGTCAATGATCAAGCCGGAAGCAAAGCGCATATCCTGCTTGCACACCTTTTCACGAAACCTGTTCCTACCCATACTCTCCAATTTCGATAGGTGCGCTGTCTGACGGGCTTGCATGAATGCTGCTGCCACGACGTCAGCAGCAGCATCCTCCTGATCAGACCCAACCGTGGGCAGTACCGCGAGGAAAATGAGCAATGCAAAAGGGATCAGCTTCCTCATACATGCTGGACCAATCGGTCCTCCGTAAAGGCAAATTGTGTCACAACTGCTGGCAAGAAGAACAATCTGGGCACCATAGAACTCTCTCTTCTTTCCACAAGACAAAGTGATAAGAAGAAGGCATGCGTGGAAACGACGAGCAGCAGTTGGACGTGTTTAGTTATGTGACTGCCGAAAAGCGAGTACCCCGTGATCATCCGTTGCGGCCGCTACGTGCACTCACCGATGAGGCGCTGCAGCAACTGAAGTACCGACTTAACAGGCTGTATGCCAAGACGGGACGGCCATCAATAGCGCCGGAGAAGTTATTGCGGGCGCTACTGCTGCAAGTGCTCTACTCCGTGCGCAGCGAACGGATACTGATGGAGCAACTGGATTACAACCTGTTGTTCCGCTGGTTCGTGGGACTGAACATGGATGACGCCATTTGGGATGTGGCGGTGTTCACGAAGAATCGCCAGCGCCTCCTCGACGGCGACATTGCCGATGCTTTCTTCGCCGCCGTTTTGAAACAGGCACGCCAGCGACACCTGCTATCGGATGAGCACTTCACGGTGGATGGGACGCTGCTGGAGGCGCAGAAGAGTTTTCGCCGTATCGATGATGACCAGCAGCCACTTGCGGCATTGGACAAGGAATGTGGCTCGAATCCAACTGTGAACTTTCACGGCGAAAAGCGCAGCAATGATACTCATCGCTCCACGACCGACACGGATGCCATGCAGGCTCGCAAGAGCCGTGCCAGCGCGGCGGTGCTTGCCTATCGTGGGCACCTGCTCACTGAGAACCGCAACGGACTGGTTGTGTCCACGCGCACCACGCAAGCCTATGGCGCAGCCGAACGCGATGCCGCCCTACTGATGGCCGAGGACATTCCCGGCAATGGCCGCGTCACGCTGGGAGCCGACAAGGGCTATGACGTTCACGACTTCGTCGGCGAGTTACGGCACATGAACATTACTCCGCACGTGGCGCAGAACGATACCAACCGCCGCAGCTCCATCGACCACCGCACTACCCATCACGACGGATACCGGGTGAGCCAGAGAAAGCGCAAGCGAATCGAAGAGGTGTTTGGCTGGATGAAGACAGTGGGCCTGTTGCGCAAGCTACGGCATCGGGGACTGGAGCAGGTCGGCTGGGTGTTTACCTTCACGGCGGCGGCTTACAATCTGGTGCGCATCCGCAATCTCATCGGCAGTACCTCACAGCCGAGGTGTGCCTAAATCCCCCCGAACGCTTCCAATTACCACTCTTAAGCTGAACAACCCGCGAAAGCATTTCCAAAATAACAGAGCAGAGGCGATAAACACGCACATCTGTTCGTTTTTCAGCAGCCTGTTAGGGATTACAGTCCGTCTGAGTTCAGAGCCTTGGCACTGTGCATGCTGGGATCTCGTGATTACCCAAGATCTCATTCAGAAGGGAATCGTGTCAGCACTGCCAGGTCAGGAACTGAAAACCGAAGCTGAGATGAAGGCAAAACCGGGGAACTTCTTTTTGTCGCTCGTCCATTTAGTTTTTTTGAGCGGCTTTTGTATCCGTTGGTGAAGGAGTAGATGGCGCTCTGACACTAGATCCCGCTTTCCGCACAAAGGCAAGTATGATCTCACAGACTTTGAGCGGTCCCCTCTTTCAGTTCTTTGGTGGAAACATAGATCCGGGAGACTGCCCTTTCTAGAAATGGACCGGTTAGCGAAATGTGCGCTGTTTAACCCGCGCATCCTGCGAAAATCTCGACCGAAGCTTTTCTGGGTCTGGGCCCGGATGTTGTGCCAACTAGTCGCTATCCTGTGGCTCCTTCGGGCTGGATCTGTAGCGCAAACCCTAACATCACCACGTGTCGGCGAAGTTTATAACACACCCCTGAAACCTGCCCAGCACGAAGGGAAATGGGGCTACGTCGATCCGGCCGGGAAGTTCGTCATTCCGCCACAGTTTGACTTGGCTAACTCCTTTTCAGAAGGGATGGCAGAAGTCGAGCTGAACAAGCGGGTCGGCTGGATCGGAACAGATGGTCATTTCGTGATTCAGCCCAAATATTTCGCAGCCGGACCCGTCAAAGATGGCTTTGCCTTGGTCTTAACGCGGAAGCCGTGGACTCCACTGGGAACGGGCGAGTATGGCTTCGCGCTGTTCGGTCAAGTTACATACATCGACCGCACAGGACGGGAAATTCGGCATCCCTTCTCAGGAGAACATGCAAGCGACTTTTCGGAGGGGCTGGCTGCTGTACGGCCCGGGAAGACTTACGGGGGGTGTAGCGGAAAAGTCGGCTATCTAAATACGAAGGGTGATTGGGCTATCAAACCCCAATTCGATGAAGCTCGCGACTTCTCCGAAGGTCTCGCTGCTGTAAACGAAGGCGCAAAATGTCACGGTGGAGGCAAGTGGGGCTACATCGATAAAGATGGCAGCCTAGTGATTCCTTTTCGATACGATTTCGCTTGGCAGTTTAAGAATGGCCATGCATGTGTGAAAGGGGGCGGGCAATGGAAGCGGATCGACAAGAATGGAAATGGAACTCCCATTCGGGAGGATGAATGCTAACTAACGAAGGTAACCGAGTGGTATTAGGGGGTTGTTCCTGAGTTGCTGGCTTTTTTAAATCCTTGGGAAGAAGCGCCTCGCTCTCCTGGGATGATTCCCCGCCATGGTATCCCGCGCCATTGACCCTTGATGCGATGTCGTGCATTGAATCACTGAATGGACCGAGCGTGGCGGTTTGCGTTTTGTCGGTCAAGCACGTAGAGATAGCGAAGCCAAGCGCACAGTGCGTGTTGCACATAGTCGATTCGAATTTCTGAGGCATTTGGTCGTCCCGCAAGAGCTGCAGGCATGCCGCCAACAAAGGGCCCGGAGTTGATCTGCGCCCGCAAAAGAAAGGCGATACTGCGATTAGCGGCTGCTTCGACTTCGACTCGCAGCTCGTCATTGGGTAAGAATTCCAGAGCGGCTAGCAGTCCCTCCAACCGTGCGGCCACCGGTGCCGTCCTCCCAGCTGGGTCGAAGGCTCCATCAAGGGGCGAGGCCGGGTTCCTCAACTGCCGTTGCACAATCGAGTTGCAGATCTTCGTTGCGTGTTCTAGCAGCTCTTTTCGTGAAACAGGACACGAGTCTTTTTCGCAGTGGGGCAGGAGCCTAGCGGTCGCTATCAGTGCCCAGTGGTCGTGCGGCACTTTAGTCGATTCCGCCCGACTCCTGACTAGATAAGCCAGCGCCTTACTCGCTGCAACAAGCCACTCACGGGAGTGATCTGTCTCATATAGTGCAATGAACCCGAGAGCGGCTTCGCCAGGATAGTAAAGGACGTTCTTGTTGGGTACAGGCCCAATCGCAGCGCGGTATTTGTGAACGAAGCTACCGTCTTCCTTTTGCAGAAACAGCATGAAGCGTCCAAGCGACTGCAATTGTTCCACTGGTATTGTCTTCGGCTCTACCTTTCTCACTTCGGCCAGCGCCACCACACCTAGGCCAGTTGCACCCAATTCCGCTTCGGAATTGCGTCCTGAAGGTTCTGACCAAACAACAAGCTGACCCGCACGCACGCCGGGTCCAATATAGTTTTGCCGCATGAAGTTTGCAGCCCGGACCATCGCATCGACTACCTTCCGATTCGGCTGAGAACGATTCAGGGTTGCAAGCGCGTAGATCGCTCCTGCGTGCCGTACGATGTTGTAGGAACGGTTCTCCCTCCCGGAGCGAGGGTCGATTGAGTACGTAAACTTACCATCAGGGCCGCATGCGCGTTCGAGATAAGCGCCCGACAGAGCGATAGCGCGGCTCACCTCTTTGCGCGAAGGAAGAGCCGTTGTTCCTGAGACGCTGCCGTTTCGTCCTCCTTTACCGGGGTCCGATAGTGCGACTGCCGATTGCGCGAGAAGCCCATACAACACCGGCAAGATAGCGAATCGGAGCATTACGTTACGACAGCAAGTCAGCTCGGTCTGCGCCATCCGCCGTTTTCGATATCGGTTGATCATGATTCAATGACTGACCCTTGCATCGGTGTCGGTTTCAGAACTTGAGTTGTTTTGCCGTATATAGCGCACAAACTCAGGCGCGTCTCCGAAATCGAGCGAAACTTGATCGCCGTTCATCGTCTGCACCGCAATCATTCATGATCGGAAAGGCCGATCGGCGTGCGAGGGCGGCGATCCTAGCGAGGTGATTGTCGAGTAAGACATCGCAATCGTCAAGTACAGCGTTGGGTCGGGTATATACAGAGAGCGAAGCTGAGGCGCGTGGTGGCCGGATTACTCTCCTCGCCCGCGTAGGTCGTTAAAACAGGAACTACACGTTTTGGAAGGGCAGCCGGCCGAGACCGCCCCGCGGGCTAGAACGATTGAGAGAACCGGGCTTCGAGGAATTCGCCCAGCTTGGCTGTCGCCTTGAATTGTGGGATGGGATCTAGTTCCTTCAATGCAGAGGTGAACGCATTCGAAAGACTCCAGATCGTACGAGGTCGAAATTCCTCGTAATTCGGCTCGAAGTACAGATCATGCACGTTGCGGGCGAGGTGTTTTGGAGCTTCCAGTCTGCCCTCGACAAACGCTTTGTAGATGACCACCTTGGCAGTCACGTCAGTCAATTCGCTTCTCTGCCAGGATTCGACCTGCTTTCGCATCGGCTCGAAGTTTCGCTGCATTCGGTCAACACCAACTGAAAGGCAGTCCACGAGCGAGAACGACTTCGAGTGTTTTGCGAGCACGGGAGTAAACGCGCTTGGAACAATGTTGCCAAACTGGAACCGCCGTTTTGATACTGACGTCAAAGTCGGAACGGAGGCGTGGTCCTTAAAGAATCCGGAGCTGTTCGGAGCCGGCAACAATTCCTCGTTGGTCTAAGTTCCCCAGGCCACGGCCATCCACAAGTCCTCCATGGAGTTATCGTCAAAGTAGACCGTCAGCGGCGGATGTGTAGCGTCGGTGATGGCCGAGTGCAAGCCAATTTTGTTCAAGCTGCCGTTCAGCAGGTTCCCCATCAATGGATTCTTCGTTAAGGCGTCGCTGTTGCCGGTCATGTCTGCTTTGTCGTTCATGTTCACGGTCGCCGTTTTGTCGCTGGGGACCATCTCCGCGAAAAACTCGACGCCCTTAATTTTGATCGGCTTCGGTGCTTGACCCGCGATTGGCGCTTGAGACCAGAAAGGATAAAGCTCGGGGCCGAAGGTTAACTGCAGTTCCGCGCCCGCGCCTGCCTTTGGCGTTGGATTCTGGAATTTCGCCCACTGCGACGGAAATTCGTGACGAATCGAGAACAGGCAGGTTGAGCCGATGGTCTGTGCCTTGCTGATCAGCAACTGCAAATTACTGACCGCCGCGGCCTTCTGCGCCTCGCCGCCTTCTCGCGCGGTGTAGCGAATGTGCAAGACCGCATCGGTGATGGTGTCAAAGTCGAATTGCGGTACGTCCGCAGGCAAGCTGAGCTGCCACTGGCTGCCGGCCACACCGGAATCCTCAAATGGCAGGTAGCGCTCGTCTTTCAGATTGGTTTCAAACAAACCACTGTCGGATTGCGCCGAACTCGTGACGATCGACTGGATGGTGCCGTAATAGTCATCGAAACGCGGATCATCCGAACTCTGGCGGGCGTATTTGTTGTTGTACAAGCCGGTTTTGGTGCGGATGGTGCTTTTCTGCAGCGTCAGAGTGCAATTCACACTGGTGTATGGGCCGGCGACACAAGGAAGCGTCAAGGCAACGCTCTTGATCCGCCGGAAGTAGTGGCCGGGCCCGTCAAGATCGAACGCTTCTTCGGGCAGCGTAAAGGTGCAGCTTCCGGTCGCGCGCAACTGCACCAGAGCCAGCGGATCGATCTGCAGCAGGCTGAGGTGCTTGGTGAGTTCGTATTCCCGCTGGTTGAGATCATGGTAGGCCATCTCCATGGTCTTGAGGTCAAACATCAACTTTTCGCCCGCCAGCAGGCCCTCGGCGCCATCCAAGTAGTTGTATTGAATGTAGGTCAGAGACGAATCGCCTAATTCGTTATGCAAAGCGCGCTCAGCTTTCTTCGCCGTTTCGAAGGCAAGTTGGAAAGCGTTGTTGTAAAGGGCTTTCACTTCACGCTTCATGAAGGTGTAGAAGCCGATGGTCGTTTCCTTCGTCTCAAATCCATCGACGTCGTTGCCTTCGAGGAAATCGACGATCTGCTGCGCATGCTCCATCTGCACCAGATGATTGTCATATTCTTTCTTAGCGATGGCCTCACGAATTTGCGCTCCACGGGTCTGTTTCAGAACCTGATTGATTTCAGCTCTCGCGGAATTGCTTTGGAATGTCCACTCCAGCTCCCGGCGGGAGTAGGAGCCAATCTTCCCTGCCTTAGTCGCCTCGTAACTGTACTGCTCTCCCGCAAGTCTTGCGATCGACGACAAGCTGGACATCATGGAATGCAGGTGCTGTCCGCCAAAATCGATAGTGGCCCCGCATCCCATTGGCTCGGCGTTGGCCTTGAACTGGGGAATGATGGCAAGCACGGCGCCAACGGCATCGGAGCCGCTGGCGACAAGTTGATAGTCGTGAGCAGTGTCAAGCTTCTGAAGCTCTTCCACTTCGTTGTTAGTAAGCGTCTTCACTTCACCATCGCTGACTGAGTTTGAATCCTGCGAAATGTCCGGGACGATGGCGTCCAGAGCCATCTGCGGCTCGGCCGTCATGTCGGACTGGGTGAAGTTGTAATTCTGCAGGCCGGGCAAATCCAAGTCGCTGAGATCGGGAATGCTGCTTTGAATTTGTGAGTCGGCGCGGCCGAGCAACTTCTGGTAGTAAGAGTATCGTTGCACCGCCGTGGCCAGAGTCAGTTTCAACGCCTGAGTCGACTTCTGCGCATCCTGCCATTGCGAATATTTCACCATCTGCGACAGGCTAAGGATGTTGTTCTCGTGCTGCGCGCGCAGCAGCGAAAGAGATTCGTTGTCCTGCTTTTCAATGCTGGAGAGCAGGTTTGCGCCGAGCGACTTCACTTCCTGAACAATCTCCGTGGCCTTCGCCATCAGAACCTGAAAGCGGACCAACGGCAGCGGCTGATTCAACCCGCTGACGACCGAGCTGACATCGAGGCCGGAGGCAGCGGCCCGCACCAGCAGCGCGGGATCGATGGGAGGATCGTAAAGAGGAAGTTGCTGGAAGACGCCCTGTAAGTTCAGGCTGTTGTGAATCTTGAACAAGCGATCCGCGACGGTGTCCCAATAAGCGAGAAGCTGATCATTTTGCGGAATGCAGAAATACAACGTCTGTCCGATGCTGGCGAGGATTTGCGTTCCCGCGGCGGCCGATCCAGATGCACCGGCGTTGACGATGTCGAACGGCATGTCGATTTCCATGTCGACCAGCGCGTTGCTAAAGGCATCGAGCTTGCCACGAAGCTGGTTGTAGGTGAGCGTGGTGACGGAACCGACTTGCGGCACAGGCTGCGGCTTCGTGCCAAGGATGTTGGCCGCCATGATGTACAGCTGTGTGGCTTCATTGATCGTTTCGATCGTATAGGCGCGAAACAGCGAATCTCCCCAGGCGATGAGATTGTCGAGATAAGCCATCACGGTTTTCAGCATTAATGCCGTTGGGCGGAATTGCGCTACAGCCCAGGGCTGGAACGGATTCTTCATCCACTCGGCGATGCTCTGGACGGTCTGGGTTTGCAGCGGAACGTCTTGCCCCGTGGAAAGATTGACGAGAATTTGCTCGATCATCTGCACGTCGGTGTACTGGAAGGGCTGAACCTTCCAGAAGCGCTGCGGCGTGGGCCCCGGACTGTTGTCGGTGGGATTGAAGATGTAGTGAAACCAATTCTGGGCGTCCTGATATTGGCCGTTCTGACTGAGATGGATCGCGATGAGCAGCGGCGCATGGAAGAAGAGTTCCCAGTTATAGATCGAATAGGCGCCGTTGTAAGTAAAGTCGATGTTTTTAACCGGAAACGGAGAAGTGACGTAACTCGTCGGGTCATAGTGTGAGCCATCGAAGATAGGCTCGTAGAAGAATGGCTGCGGGATGCCTCTGCGGATGGAAACACTCGTGTTGTTTGGCAGATTGACCCATGAGCCGTCATTGGTGAGAACGGCGGAAGAAGCGCCGCTGGGGAGCGTCACAACCGTATAGTCCGGAATGATGTTGTCGGTGCCGACGATTTGGATTCCGCTAGCGGAGAGGACAGGAATCTCTCCGGGGAGGGGAAAGGTCAAGTCTGCCGCGAGTTTGGTGGTTCCGCCTTTCGCATTGGCAATTACGGTTCCGGCGGGAACTTTTATCTGTGCGCCATTCGGCAAGGTGAGCGGAGTTCCGGCAGGCAAGGAGATGGAGGCGCCGCCGCTTGGGCGCGTGGCGGTTACAGTCGCCGTGAGCGTGGCCCGAGTGCTGCCGGGCTGGACCGTAAGCGGCGAGGGACCTTGGGGCGAATTCGGCTGCGGCATGTGGAGCGTGTCGGAATCTTGCAATTCGTCGACGCCACCTTCGTTCAATCTCTGGATCAGTGAAAGCTGTCCAGCAGAGACATTCGGCAGAGCCGCGCGGGTTCCGCCAACATAGGGATGAAAATGCGGGAACATCTGATAAGTCAGGCTCCGCTGGCGGATCGTGATATAGGGTGGAAACAGTTTCCATGCGCCGGCAGCGGTGTAAGTCTGATAGGCTCGCGCATTGTCGACTAAGTTGTGAAAGCTCGTGCTCATTAGCGCCATAACTGTCTCCCTTTAGAGTTTCGCGTCGCTGGTAACAAGATCGTTAAGGACTTCCTGCTGGCCGTTAGTGCGGGTGGCTCGGACTTTTGCCACGTCAAGCCCTTGCGGGCCCACGATGTTTACACTACCGGCCTGGCGAGAGATGCTTCCTAACAAGGAACCGGAGGCAGCCGAGGCCAGGCTCTTCGCGGCGTTGAGGTTTGCCACGGTGACGCCTCCGTTCTTGCCGATGAGAGATGTGCCGAAGGTCAGCGCAGTTGTGGGAGCAGTGAGCCAGTCAGTGGCATTCTGCATGGGAAAGACCGAATAAACCGGGTCACCTGCTTCCACGGGCGCGGGACCTGCCACTGGAACTTGGGCAATGATGGGAATGTTGTTGAAGATTGCGGGGTCGGACCAATCCTGTATAGCGATTCCCGGCGCGATGGCCCAGCCCTCCCACTCGTTGATTGTCTGCTCCGTTAGGGTTGGCTGAACGAAGAAGGTAAGTTCGTCGGCAAAGTTCGTAGCGGTTGCATTCAAGTTGCCGGTGTCTTTGTAGAAGAACGGGCTGACCAGAGATCCGACCTGGTTGTAGAGAGGCTCGGTCTGGTCGAGAAATGGCGCGGGCACGACGGGATTGGAGCAAGGCAACAACGAAAAGCTACTGACTGTTTCCAGAATGCCTTCGGAATCGGGCATGCCGGAGCCGTTGTTCTGAACGTCGGTTTGGAAAGTCACACCCAGGCTGGAACTGCCGTCGTAGAAGGTGGCATCGACGACTCGCGCGCTGTACGGATTTGGAGCCGGAGCCTGCCAATAGGCGGGGCTGAAGTCGGGCGAGCAGTTTTTGCTGGTGACGCGGAAGGCGTATCCTCCTCCGCCGATTCTTACTTCGCGAACGGAAATGATTGCGTGTTGTTGGACTGATATTGCCCGTGCTGCGGAGAATGTGGCGACGGCCGTTGGATGTAAGAGACCAAAGCCGAGCGGGCCGTAGATGGTCGGGAAGTCAAGGTGTATCCGGATTGCGCCTTCGTTACCGCTTTGATCGAGTTCCTTCGACACGTGGATGTAGACCTGGGAGGGATCGAAGTCGTCTTTCACCATCACCGCCTGGGTGGAATTGGGATCGCTGGAGATGCGATTCGTCCACTTGTTCTGGAAGTATTCGGCCCAGTGCAACTGCACTTTGACGTAGGGCACGGCTTTGGCGGCGTTGATGCCGCCCATCAGGTTATCGAATGTGAGGCTGGTAACGTTGCCGAGGCCAGTGCTGCTGCTCTGAGGCGCCTGCTGTTGCATGATGAACGTGGCCCAGAAGATATTGAGCCGGCCCTTCCAAATCGCCAAGACGATGTGATTGCTTTCGATATCGGGAGTTGCCGCAATCCAAGGTGACCAGATGCCGGTCGAGTAAGTGCGGTAAAAGTACTTATGCGGATGGCCGTAAGTGCGCCCGAGGACGTGCAGGGTGCTCTGGGTGGCGTCGTTCATGTCCTGATCAAGATACGTGGCGACGATATCGAGACGAGCGCGCAGATCCAGTCCCTTGAGGTAATCGTAGAAAGCATCCTCGGCGAGATCTTTTGTGACGTTGCCCTGCAAAAGTGTGCTTTGCAACTGCTGGAATAGGTCCGTCTGATTCAGGCGCAGCTCGGGAACGAGATAGTCTTCCGGCTGCAGGAAGATTTCCCGGGCGGCATCCCAGACGCGATAGCGCTTCATCCACGACCAGACATCGGAATCGATGGCGCTCGGAGAAATATTGAGTGCCGGATTGGTATTGCCGTTTTCGAGGTTGAGCAGGCACCGCTGGACAAAGGTTTGCAGCGACGACATGGCAAGGCGGAGGCGCGAGGTTTGGACAACGGGCTCCATGCCGGGATCGACGAGAAAATATTCGAAGAGCTGGTTGGAGTTTTCGAGGTTGATGGTCTGGACGAGATGGGCGACGAGGGCGTCACGCTTTTTCTGGCGAAGCTTGTCGAAGACCGACTGCGCCACGGGCAGCCAGTTCGCTTCGGTGTACTGCGCTTTGACCGAGTTCTTGAAGTTGGCGGCGATGAGATCGGGCGAAGGCGGAGCAGCCGAAACGATGATCGTGGAAGCGGTGAGCGAGGCCACGGGAATGCCGGCGATCTGCAGCAACTGCAAAGCCTGCCAGATGCGGCGAATCCCTTTGTTGTTGGCAAAGTCGCCGATGGCAGTAACCTGGCGGTTGGCGCCGACGATTTGATCCTGAATCAGGCCGAAGTACTCGCCGACGGCGCGCACGGAAGCGGCGTCGCGGCGTGTGAGGTTGGCGAGAGCCGTCCAGGGGGTCGCGGAGTTGCTGTTTGTGTCCTGCGAAGTTGCAGTTTCGGTGAAGATTTGGCCGACGCCATTGAATACATCGATGAGGCTGTCAGTGCCACCGGCCGGGCCTTTACGCAGATCGGCGTAATCGGCGAGAGCGAGGAATTGCGAGAACAGCGAGACCGCGTTGGCGGGAGGGTCGTCGCTGGGTTGGGTGGGCAGCGAACTCAGGCGGAGATTGTTGAACTGCGAAGAGTTGGCGACGAGATAGTTGATCTCACGATTGTCGATGCCGGTGACCTGAAGGATCTGCAGAACTTTGGCGAGCAAAGTCTTGGCGCGAGTAAATGCCGTCATGGACTGCTGAGGATAAATAGCGATCTGGCTGAGCGGGCCCTTGGCGATGTTTTCACCTTGAATCAAGAGCTTCGCGCCGTGTGCGCCGAGGGCGGTGAAATCAACGGCGAAGTGGTAGAGCACGCCGCCTTTCAGTTGAACGAACTGACTGATTTCCGTCGGAGTAGCGGCTGCGGGAGTCGCCGGGATGATCGGATTGTTGAAAAGGGCAGCAGGGTCGGGAGCATCCAGTTCGAGTGAAGCGGCAGCGCCGGTGTCGCCGAGTTCGGCGAAGAAGCGATAGGAGCCGTCCGTGGGGACTTGGAGATAGCCTTCGAAATGAGCTTTAACAGTTCCGGCTTTGTTGTTCGTCGGATCGGAGGTGTCAACTGTGGCAGCGGTGCCGCTGGTCAAAACATTGCCTGAGCCATCATAGTAAGTCGCGCTGACACCGGTCTGGCCGAGGGAAAGGAAAGTCCCAAGCAGCGATTTTCCGGGATTGCTGGGGTCGCTGAGCAGGGCGGAGTCGGTGATAAGAGTACCGACCAGCGAAGGATCTGCCGCCAGGTTCGTCGACAGGGTTTGCAGGATAAGCTGCTGCGAAAGCTTTTGACCGAGCACGGGAAGGAACGCGGTGACCAGTTGTGCTTTCGCCTGTTTTTGCTGGGCGGTGATGTCGAGGCCGATGAATGGCGCGGCGTACTTATCGAGGTCTCCGGCAGCGACAGTAAGCAGATTAGTGGCCAACGTCTGGTACAGGCTGGCTGCTTGAGTTTGGACCGCGGTCAAAAGTCCGGGAAGAACCGGAGACGAGACCAGCGTGGCCAGCTTCGACTGCATAGAACTGGTGAGCACGCCGTGGCAGATGAGAGTCTGATTGCCTGTGTTGTAACTGAATTCAAGTTGAGGGACAGGGTCAGTAATAGTTTGATTCGCTTGCGCCTGTGCGAGAGCACCAAAGAATGCGCCGGAGTCGATCGCGGCGGCGGCAGGTTGCGTAGCCCGGAAGGTCTGAACATTCGTCCACATGGCAAGCAGGCTGCCGACGAGTTGGTTGTAGGCGGGCAAGGCCTGGCCCTGGATGTCAACCAACAGCGGGGTGAGATCAGCTGCGTTGCTAGTTGCGGTGAGAAGCGCAGACTTCTTTGCGTCAGTTAGTACGCCGCGGTAGCCGACCCACTGCAGTTTGTCGGCCTGGTCATAACTGAGGGTGATCGCTGGGTCGGTCTGAACGAGCGGCGCAGCCGGAAAAGCAGCCGCGACGCCGGTTCTGACGGCCTCATACTGCACCATGCTTGCCCACACACCCAGAAGTGCACTGATGTTGTTGGCAAGCGAGCTCTGTGCGCTCTTCTGAATCAGGTCGAGAATGCTATTGATGGAACCATTCAGGGCTACGAGCTGGCTTTTTTTCCAGTCGGTCAGGTATCCCGGGTAGTGGATGGTTTCGAGGTTTGCAACGCCATCGAAGTTGAAGGTAAGCTCGGGCTCGTTTGCGAAGGCGGTGGTGTCGACTGCGGAAGAGAATGTCGCCTGACCGGAATATGTTTGCGAGTTCGTTAACAAACTGAATAGCGGTTTAAGGGCGGCGCTGGGAACCAAGGTCGAAAGAATCTGATCGATGAGGCTCTCGGCCATACTGGTGAGGTTCGCAGGAATAGCAGTCTGGCTCTGAATCTGTTGCAGTCCGGTGGCGAGCGACTGCATCAGGGTCATCAGGGCATTAGGATCGGTCTGGTATTTGCCTACCGGATCGAACTGTTGACGCAGCAGATATTTTAGGTCCTCGGCGGTGAACCCGCTGTTCTGAACGGCGGCGACCTCGTTGACGAAGAGCAGTGTCTGGTTGAAGAGAACGTCGTCAGCCAAAGTCGAGATGGCGTTGCCGGATAACGGCTTGAAAGGATCGAGGCTGGGGGGCGGCGATGGGGGAACGCTGGAGCAAGCCATCGCTTTGAGAGAGATCATGTCCTTGACGGGAATTTGCAGGCATTTCGCAAGAGTGCTGTAGCGGTAGCAGATAGAGAGATTGGTGAGGGTGAAACTTGGCACGGTGATGCTTTGGCCGCCTTGCACATAGGAAACCATCGTGACTGCCGAACCAGCGTCGGCGAAGATGGCGGTGATTTCATCGGCAGTGAGGCCGAGAACGCCCTGTACGGAAGATTGGTGGCTCGAAAATATCGTGAGTGGAGGAGCGGGCGGGAGCGGTGCACCAAAGTCAGCGAGGGCGGTCGGGAAAATTCCGTCGGGATCATAGAAGGCCCAGTCGTTATTGAGCACGCTCGGCGTAAGAAAGAGTTGCGCGTAGAGTGAATTCTCTCCCTGCACCGGCAGGCTACCCCAGAAAGGAAGCAAGGCCGTCCGGCCAAGCGCGGGCGCAAGGCGCGTGTTCAGGTCGTCGAGATGGGCGAGGTATACGAGCGCAGTTTTCCACGCTGCGCTGAAAGCCGCGTCGAATGAGGGATCGCCCCAGGCTGGCAACGTTGGCGGGAAGAATAGTTGCAGAGCGCGGTCGACTTCGTCCATGGTCCATCCAAGCTTCTTCCACAGGCGCACGAACAGATTGAATTTGACGAAATCGAGCGGCGTTGCCGCGGTCTTGTTATCGGCGTATTGCAGTGTGGTTGTGCCGAAGTTGCAACCGCTGCTGGGGACGGCGAGAACCAACACGCCGGCGGAATAGTTTGCGGGAAGAATACTCTTGATCCAAACTTTCGCATCGAAGCTGGTGGACGGGTTTTGGGCCTTGTATTGATTGGTGATCTTCTGCAGTGAGGCTTCGAAGGCGGTGACGTCCGTCATGACGGGGTAGCCGGGCTGCCCGGTATAACTGAAGGCGTCACTCATGCTGATGCCGAAGCGCTCGAACTGGAAGAGCAGCGCATAGAGCTTCGGGTTAAGAAATCCGGTCCTTACTAAGTTACTAAGTTCCTGGTAAGTGACGCCAAGTAGCTGCGAGAGGTTCTTGGCTGAGCTTAGCGGCGGGATGTCGTATTGTGTCGGGTCAGTCGCGTTCAGCACCCCATTCAGGGCATTTGCCTCACTGGTGTAGCCATAGAACTCGAACCAATGCTGAGAGAGCGGTTGGCGAGCAGGATTGGTGTCGGTGAACACCTGATATTCAGTGGGCGAGATTCCCAGGGCTTCGGAGAGAATCTGGGCCCGGTAGTAAGGGAAATTGTTGGCGTCAGTAAACAGTTCAAGATTGTCGGCAGGCCGCAACGTATCCAGCGCCTGAGCGAGAGGAGTTTGAAAATAATTCAGGAAGCCGCGAACGGTTTCGATCCACAGATCAAAGGGGAGATTGAGTGGGTAGACCGCTTGCTTCAAAGTGTTGGTGTAGACAGTTGGCAGGATGTTCTGTGGTTCGGCGGTGAGGTCGGCCGTTGTGGCCGTGCCTGTGTCGTACGCGAGATTGGCGTCCAGTTGGTTGTTGTGCGCGATGTAATACTCCAGAATTTCATTGACGAGGTCGATATACGGCATCGCGGTGTTGGTGTTCTCGCAGGTGAGGGGCAGAGCGCCGAGATCGGGACGGCGGCCGGTGACCGTTTGGTCTTTGCCGAGCAGAATGTCGAGCGGAGTGTAGCCGGATGGATTCGCCGGAGAATTGTTGAGAAACTCCATGACATCGACGAAGTAGGCGGCGGGACTTAACACTGAGCGGCAGTCGTCGCACTGGCAATAGTCCATGTTGCCGAAAAGGCTGGCCATGCTTGGGAATTGCTGCACGATGGAGTTCTTCGCCTGCTGACGATCGTCGGCGGTTCCGGAGACGCCGTAGATTGGCGGCTGGCTGTCGAGTTGCTTGGCGGAGCTGAAGA
>WNFJ01044086.1_pt3 | contig 24368 bp, 19 predicted proteins | sample 5400461 | NCBI WGS metagenome assembly WNFJ01 (sample SAMN13153349, study PRJNA577476) | soil metagenome | isolation source: 115 cm saprolite on Douglas fir-dominated hillslope | place: USA:California | collected 2013-09-17
GCAATCCTTCACCGCGATGGACCGATGCGACGATCTCCGAAATAACTTCCCGTGCCCGCTCTTCGGTCAGCGTCCGTTCCCGCGCCATGTCAGCAGCGCGCTGCCACTGCATGCACATCTGCATGGCCTTGCTCCGGCTTGTTAATCCGGTGCTTTTCTTTAAGCGCCGGCCGGTCGCATCAGTGAAGGCGCAATACCAGAAGCGCGACCGCGGCTTACCGTTTCGTTTCGCTTGATCTCGTATAACACATGGCATGTCACCACCAATGTCAGAACGATTCAAGAAGTCAATGACGTTTTTTAAAGTCTTTCTACGAGGGAAGACGGATTTACGCTAGGACTAAAATGGAAGTGGAGGTTCGAGTCCTCTCGCGAGCACCAACCGCCTCGTTCTACCTGTAATAGGAGAACAACTAGAAACGCTACAATGTCAGATAATACAAGGCTACTTCGCTCCAGATTTCCTTCTTGCCGCCCAACGCGCTTTCATTAGCTCGGAGAGCTTCCTTCGTCCGGCAGGAGTAAGTGCGCCTCTTTTCCTGGCAGGAGCTGCTTTTTTGCCCGTTGCTTTTCTCCGTGCCGCCCAGCGAGCCTTCATTAACTGGGAGAGCTTTCTTCGACCGGCAGGTGTAAGCTGGCCTTTTTTCTTTGCAGGAGTCGCTGGAGCCGGTCCCCTTAGTTTCGCCCAACGAGCTTTGGCGGCAGCCGCAAGCTTCGCCCGAGTCGTGGGCGAAAAGTAACGTCTGCCCGCCGGGCGCGTTGTTGTCGTCGTCGGGGGTGTACCTCCTCTGAGAACTGAGGAAAGGCGTCTTTCCAGGTTATCAATTTGTCGGCGAATTGAAATCGCGTCTTCTAGAGCTTTAACAGATGTATCCATGCCTTGTTAGATAGCCGGAGTTGACCGGATAGCAATCCCTATTTTTCGTAACAAGTTAATGGTGATCTGCCCTGGCCAGCCTTGCCTGGTAGTTAACATGCAATAACCAGTAAAAATTAGTTGTCATAAAACTGCAAGCCGGTGTTCTATCAAATCCTGAAATGACTACTCAAGCTGCGCGGGTTCGAGAAATGTTCGGCTCCATTGCCGCACGGTACGACATCGCAAATCACTTGCTTAGCTGCGGGATTGATTTCTCGTGGCGAGAACGCGCGGCTAGAATTGTCACGGACTGGCACCCACATAGTGTTGCCGATCTTGCGACCGGCACCGGAGATTTGGCGCTGGCGCTGCAAAAGAAATTGCCAAACGCCGAAATCGCGGGCGTCGATTTCCTGCCGGAGATGCTGGAACTTGCGAAGCAAAAAGGTCTGCGCCAACCCGTACTTGCTGATGCGATGAACCTGCCATTCGGCGACAGTTCATTTGATTGTGTCACGATCGCGTTTGGGTTGCGCAATTTAGAAAACTGCGCAGCCGCGCTTGTTGAGATGTCGCGCGTAATCAAGAGCAACGGTCACTTGCTCGTGCTCGAGTTCTCACTGCCAACAACACCAATCTTGCAGGCAGTCTATCGTTTCTATCTACATCGCTGCCTGCCCCTAGTCGGTTCTTTCTTAACAGGGAAGAAAAATGCCTACGACTACCTTGGCGATTCGATCGAGGAATTTCCAAGTGGCGGTGCAATGTGTCAGCTGATGGCGGAGAACGGTTTCACGTCCCCCACGTTCGAACCAGTCACTGGTGGAATCGTCACGATTTATACGGCTACGAAACAGTAACTGCAAAAAGAAGCGGTCGAGCGACCCCGATCTTTCAGGAATTCTTAAGCCATTCGGAGTTGGTCCGCAGTCATTAACCTTATTGCTTGGGACTGGGAGATGCAGTTGCCGTCGCTGAGGCACTCGGCGGCGCAGTCGCTTGGCTGACCAGTGGTAATTTTAAGGTCTTCAAGTCCGGATTGCTGATCTCAAAGGTGCCTTCGCGGCCATCCACGCGCGCGCACCACGTGCCGTCATTGTTTTGAGCACCGATGGTCAACTTGTGTGACGCTTTGTTGTCAGGTGTGGTAAAGGCGAGAACCAGCTGCGGCTTTTCGAAACCGTGTTGAGGCGTAGTCGGGCCTAGCCAGCGCGCTGCATGCAAAGCCGACAATGTGTTGAGCAGCGATTGCAGATAAGTTTCGTTGATTTGGCCGCTCCCTTTCAACCAATGCCACTGGTTCGTCTGGTCGCGCTCAAGTGACAGCTCCTTATCAGCCGTGACGCTTAGACGATGAATTTGCTCCGGCTTAAACCTAAAGATCGACAGCTCCTGCCATTGCAGCGGATCAGGTGAAACATGATCCAGCAAAGCGCGGCGCACTGCCACGACGAATGGCTCATCGGTCAGGCGCGCGTAAACGTTATCGCCCTCGGCTTTTCCAAAGGCGACCCCCGCAAACGGTTGCTCACCCGCCTTGGTTTCAGCCGTGTTTTCAGAAGCAAATGAACTGAACGTCAATTGAATCTGCGGCTTATCGAGGCCGTATTTCGACAGATTTGAAGCGACGTCTTCTACGAATCTTGATACCCGCTCATTTTGCAGCGTGTCAATCAAGCGGCGAACCGCACCCGGGTCGGCCGGTGCATTGTTTTGTGTGGCGATTGTCCAATTTCCATCTTTGCGCGCGAGAACGGTTTTGCCTTTGCCTGGAGCGTCGATGGTGACCCGATCGAGAATGTTTGTATCGATCCGAACCAAGTGAGAGTCCCGCAAATCGGCCGGCTTGGTGTTAAGTATCTCTTCGATCTTTTTCGGCAGGGTGTAAACGGATCCGCGAGGGGCAAACCGTACATAAGTCTGGTCTTTTTCCTTCTCTGGCACGCTGCCGATCTGCAGCGTCTGACCTTTGTCCTCCCGTCCAAACACCTTGATCGAATCACCGAGCTCGACCTTCTGATCTTTCTTTTGTTCCTGATCGTATAACGTGATCGATCCGCGCGGCTCCGCCAAGCCATAAGCTCGCAGGTCACCACGATCATCGGCCACAAATTGTTGAATGCGCGCTGACGTGATCTGTGAAATCAAGTCGCCTACTTTCCCGTCATCCGCCCGGGCGCGGAGCGGCTTGAGGATCTCCCAGTGCTCGCCTTTCTTCTCCAGCTCCATTTCACCAGCCGGCGTTTTCAATGTGACGCGACGCACCTGCGCGGTCGTCACATCCGTTAGCTTTCTGTCGCGAAACTCCTCCGGTTTTTTGTCGATATCTTTCTTGACCGACTGCGTTGCGAGAAATGTTTCCTTCGAATTCTGGAAACGCACATACATTCTGCCTTCCAACGCGGCGTCTTTGCCAAACAAGATTTCCGGCGGCTTATCCCGGCCGAGCAGTTTGAGCTTGAGCTTGGGATTGCTGAGGCCGTACTCGATCAGTTTGCTCTTATCGGTGTCGATATCTTTGGCGGGGATGGTCCCCTCCTTCTGCCATGTCTCTAAATCCGATAACAAATTCTCGACAAGAGCGCCGTCTGCCTGGTCTTTTATCGGCGTTTCAAGTCGCCATTTGTTGTCGCGGCGTCGTATTTCGATCTTTTGATCGCCATTCTGAATGACGATGCCGTCGATTTTGTTTCGATCGAAATTGACCACGTTCTGAGCCTGCCGCCTTGCCTCCTCCGTGCTCGGCCGCTTCATTTCAAAGAACCTGAAGTAAGCGACGCCAGCGAGTGCAATGACCGCCAGGATGAGGGTATTCCTCCACTTCATACTAAACGCGGCGCTGCCACCACACCATGGTTCCGATCAACGCCGGAACCAGCGGTATGAACAGCAAAACAATCCAACGCAACCGGCGCAACGCCTCTTCGTTGAGATTGAAGGTGAGAGGCTTGGGAACTTTTGGCGCGATACCGATAAGCTGTTCCCGGCTGAGCAGCCAGTTCACAGTGCCCGAGACGAAATCGAGCCCTTGTTGGTCTTGCGTGATCGCATTGTCCTGAACGAAAGTTGCGTTACTAACTACTACCAAGCGCGACGAATTGACCTGGACTCGCTGATCTGCGCTGCCACCCTTTTCGACTGCCGCTCCGATTGTGAGCGCCGCATTGCTGTTTTGCTTCGCGTCAGCCTGTAGTTTTACCTGGTCGTCCGTGTTGTAGTCTGCTTCCGCAAAATAGCCTTTTTCTGCCTGGATCAGTGGCTCCACGCGGACGTTGGCGGCACGGACCCGGTCCTGCTCAATGGTGAGCGAAGATGTGCCCCCTAAAAAGAGCGCCCGCACATCGGCCAGCCGCTTTGTGATTGGACTGTCGCCCAGGAAATGCGCTTGCACGTCTCGCGTCAGTGCCAGTTCCTGGATACCGGTGCGCAGGAAAACCATCAATCGATCGTCGTTGGCTCTCACACCGAGTTCGTTGACAAAACCGCGGAGCTTCGGCGTTTTCGCCGCCGGATCCAGGAGAAGAAGTAGCCGCCCCTGTTTATCCCAGAAGTCGCGCAAAAGTTTCATTTCGCGATCAGAAAAATCGTATTGCGGCCCCACAATCATTACAGCTTTCACGTCGGCCGGAATTGCATCCAGATCGAGCAGGTTCAGCTCCTGGAACTTGATGTTTTCGTTTTCGATAAACGTCTTCAGCACGGAGATCGGGCTGCTGTTTTCCGAAAGCGCTGGTTCCTTGTGGCCGGTGACGTAACCAAGAGTCTTCTTTTTCCCTTCGACGAGGTCGATCATCGCGCCGGTGATGGCTTGCTCGCCTTTGAATGCCGTCACACGCGGGCCTTCGCCGAATGCCATCCCGCTCTGGTCAAAATCGGCCATCTCGGATGCCTTGACGGTTTTGTTGCGACCATCGTAATCGAGCACCAAAAGGCTCTCGTCCGTGACAACCTTGTATTTGTCGAACAACTCTTTGGCGCGGGAGAGATTGCGTTCAGGATCGATGTGCTCGAGGTCGATCTTTCCCTTACCGGCATATTGATATTCCGTAAGCAAGTTCTGAACGTCCGCAGTAATCGGCGTATTCGGCGCAAAGAAAACCGTGATGCGCATCTTCCCCTTGAGCGTATCGAGGAAACGCTTCGTTTTATCGGAGAGCGCATATTTTTGATCCCGGGAAAAATCCCAACGCGCGTAATGCTTGAAGGCGAAGGAATTCACCATCGCGACGACAAACAAGATCAGCACGATCTGGACGAGAACGTTGAGGCCGATCCTAATCCGGCCAATTTTCTTCTCTGAGCGCGTCCGAGGCTGTTTGGTCTTGTCAGGCATTTGTCACAGCCTCCATTTGCGGGATTGGAATGCCTGATAGGTGAGGGTCAGCATCACAACGGTCATGCTCACGTAGAGCACGATCGGTCGGGTATCGATTACGCCCCGGGAGAATGTCCCCATGTGTTCGATAGCGGAGAAGTAGCCGAGCAAATCTCGCGTGGTAGAACTAACATCCAGAAGTATGAACTGAACTAGGCCGAGAAAAAATAACAGGGTAATTGCGCAAAAAGAGATAACAGCTGCGATGATTTGGTTTCTCGTCAGAACCGATGTAAGACAGCCAATCGAAACATAAAACATTCCTAGCAACAAAAGCATCAAATAGGACCCAAAGTATGCTCCGGCAGAGTGTGCGGCCGGCTGGTTTGTGATTCTCGAAAAAATCCAGAAGTAAAGCAGTGTCGGCACCCAGAGGATAAGATAGAACACCAGCGCACCGAAAAACTTCGAGAGTACCACCTGCCAATCGCGTACGGGGGCAGTCGTAAGCGGCTCAATGGTCCCGAGCTTAAATTCTTCGGCGAACAGGCGCATCGTGATCAGGGGAAAGATCAGAACGAAGGCGAACCAGAAGAAGACCGAATTAAAGAATGCTTCCTGCACCGTGTATTGGACCTGGCGTTGGTTCATGAAGGAGACCTGGAAGTAAAAATCGATCCCGCTGACGATGAGGAAAAAGATGAGCACGATGTAGCCGATGGGGGAATGGAAATAGCCGCGTACCTCGCGCGAGAGAAGGGTGTAAAACTTACGCATTGACGGATCTCGCTTTTACCATGATCTCAAACCAGGTCGGGATGCGTTAGCTCAACGAATACGTCCTCGAGGGTCGCTCGACGCTGAGTTAATTCGCGCACCGCCCAGTGGCGATCTGTAGCCAGCCGAAAGACTTCTTCGCGGACATCGCTACCCGACTCCACGCGCAGGGAAAATCTCTTCCAGTCATCCTCCCCGTCGGTAACCACGTCTCGCACACCTGAAATCTTCATCAGTTCTTCTGCTCCGTTATCCTTGCCGACCTTTGCTTCAAGCACTACGCCGCCAGCCTGCCTGATTTTGCCGAGCAAATTATCCGGTGTATCGCACGCCTCAATGCGGCCCTTGTGAATGATGATCACCCGGCTGCACGTCATTTCCACCTCTGGCAAAATGTGCGTCGAAAGCAAAATTGTGTGGTGCTTCCCTAGGTTCTTGATTAGCTCGCGCACCTGCCGGATTTGGTTCGGATCGAGACCGATCGTCGGTTCATCGAGAATGAGAAGATCCGGCTCCGCTAACAGCGCATCCGCCAGACCGACGCGTTGTCGATAGCCTTTGGAGAGAGTGCCGATCAGCTTCTTTTTCACTTCCTTTAGACCACAGAGTTCCTCAACTTCACCGACGCGTTCCGGAACCCGGCAATGCTGCACTCCCTTTAGCGCCGCGCGATAGTTGAGATACTCCGCCACCCGCATGTCGCTGTAGAGCGGCACATTTTCCGGCATGTAGCCAAGGTGTGACCGTGCCTGGAGCGATTCTTCGAAAACGTCGAATCCGGCGACGGTAGCGCGCCCTGAAGTAGGCGGCATAAAGCCAGCGAGAATGCGCATGGTCGTCGTCTTACCTGCGCCGTTCGGTCCCAGAAACCCCATGATTTCGCCCTGGCTGACTTCGAAGTTCAAATCCTGAATGGCAGGTTGGCCAGCGTACCGTTTTGTCAGATTTTCAACCTTAATCATTGTGCGATATTTCGATGAGACAACTGAGGCGCGATTGCGTTGCTAAATTTTTTTAGCGCGCCGTGAGGCTCACCTTCACAAGCTGTCGGCTTTGCCCCTCGGCGCCGATTACGCCGACTGTGAATTCCACGTCCGCGCCGCTGTCTACGGATCGAAGTAACTCCTCGACCTGTTTAACAGAACTAATCTCAGATTTGCCTATACGATAAATCACGAGGCCGCGTTCAATACCCGCTTCCTCTGCTGGGCTGTCCGGTTCGACCGCAGCAATCAAAACGCCCCGGCCTGGCGCATATCCGAGCGCATCACTTAATTCGTGGCTCAAATTTTGTAGCTGTATTCCAAATAACTTTTCCGCTCTCGAAATCGATGTTTCGTTGGTAGCAGGCGCCGTTTTTGTGGTGGATATCCGCGCCGTCTTCTTGAACCGATTCACACCATCACGCACGATCTCCGCCGGAATGGCGAAACCGAGGCCCTGGGTCGGAACCCCTTGAGGCGTGAACGCCATCTTTGCAGAAGCGATGCCGACTAGCCGGCCGGAGATATCGATCACCGGCCCGCCACTGTTGCCGGGATTAATCGCCGCATCGGTCTGCACGAGATCTTTGTATTCGGTCTCGTCCACTGTGATATTGCGCTTCACCGCGCTAAGAACGCCTCGGCTGATGGAACTGCCGTAGCCGACAGCGTTCCCTACAACAATCACTGTCTGGCCAAGCAAGTTCGGAGAAATGTTGTCGAGGTTGATAAAGGGAAATGCGGTTTGCGCGTCGATTTTAATGAATGCCAGATCGGTCTTGTCATCGCCTGTAATGTAGTGAGCGTTGTAGGTTTTGCCGTCGTTCGTCGTCACGTGAATTTTCAAGTCCGCGGCACGCTCGACCACGTGCTGGTTAGTCACTATGTAACCAGCCGGATCGATAATGAACCCGGAGCCGAGACTTTGCAAAGTCTGGCGAATTTGGCGCGGCCGGACGCGGTTGTAGCCGAAGAATTGAGCGTAAACGTCCTCAAATGGGTCGCGCACCGTGCGCCGAACTACGCGCTCGGTATTGATGTTCACCACTGCAGGCAACACCTTGGCCACAGCCAAAACGGTGGGTTCCGAAGCCGGGTCGGCTTGTGCAAAACAAGACGCCGACATGGCTAGCATCAACGGCCCAGCAAGCGCGCAGATTGCGTGTCTGGGGAGCGCACACGCCTCGCATGCTGGCGAGCGCGTCCTCGCAATCGCGGACTTTTTGTTGGAATCGCTTGTCTTCAGCTGCAGCGAGAATCGAAGGAAAGATTGTTTCGGCGCGACGCCGAGCACAGCACGCCAGGCGCGTGCGCTCCCCCGAGTTTGCGATGCCACGCTCATAGTTGCTCCACAATCTGGGCCGGCATCAAGGGGCGCAGCTGTGGATACGCTTCGGCGATCCTCATGAGATCGAGCTCGTCTTTTTTCCGCTTTGTCGACCCGCGTTGTTCATCTTGCCACGCCCACACTTTGCCGCGGACAATATCTTCCAAACTGGCCACCGGAATGGAGCGACTGAGTTCGTAGATTTCTGCAGCAGTCATTTGCGTTTAATTCGTGACGCAGACAATCGTGTCTGCGTCGCGAATGTTCGCAGACAGGATTGTCCGCGTCACTTGGCATTGTCAACTTGCCGCGCCGCGCAATCATCGGAGATTGAATCGGCATGCGTACATCAATTGATGCTCGCGCAAATATCGACCTGATCGAGGAGAACTACCGGCGCTGGCAGCAAAATCCTGAGTCAGTCGATTCGGGATGGTCTGCCTTTTTCGAAGGGTTTGAGCTTGGGAATCTACCGCAGCGCGATGGAGCCGCTGTGGCGGAGGCCGAGGCTCGCGAGGCGGCATTGCAGACCCGTGTCGATGGTCTCGTTTACGCCTATTGTTCGCTCGGACATACCATTGCGCGCGTCGATCCGCTGGCAGAGACGCGACCACACAATCCGTTGCTCAGTTTGCACGAGTTCGGATTTAGCGAAGCAGATCTCAATCTTCGGGTTTCATCGAAATTTTTCCTCGATAATCGGCCGATGACCTTGCGCGAAATGGTCGCTGGTCTCGAGAGAATTTATGCCGACTCCATCGGCTCGGAATTCATGCATATCCAGGACCCACGGATTCGCGATTGGGTGCGGCGGCGGCTGGAGACGCGGCCGCAAAAGCATTCGACGCCGCGCGAGGTTCAGGTGGCGCTGTTGCGCGCGCTGCTCGAGGCCGAATCGTTCGAGATCTTCCTGCACACGCGCTACGTGGGCCAAAAACGGTTTTCACTTCAGGGCTCGGAATCGCTCATGGTGATTCTCGATACGATCCTGCATAAATGCCCCGAAGTTGGCGTCGAGGAAATTTGCATGGGCATGGCGCATCGCGGGCGCCTCAATGTGCTGGCGAATTTTTTGCGCAAATCGCTGAAAGTGGTCTTTACGGAATTTAGTGAGAATTACATTCCTGAGTTGGTGGCCGGCGACGGCGACGTGAAATACCATCTTGGCTACCACTCGGTGCGCAGACTTGCTTCAGGGGGCGAGGTCGAGATTCGCCTCTCCTCCAACCCGAGCCACCTGGAAGCGGTCGATCCCGTGGTCGAAGGAAACGCGCGCGCACGACAACGGATTCGTGGAGATACCGAGCATCGCCGAAAAGTTTTGCCGCTGCTGGTGCACGGCGACGCCGCTTTCATTGCGCAAGGAATCGTAGCCGAGACGCTCAACCTATCTCAATTACCCGGTTACAGCACCGGCGGCACCATTCACATCGTGGTGAACAATCAAATCGGCTTTACCACGCTTCCCAAAGATGCGCGATCATCTCCCTATGCCACTGATATTGCCAAGATGATCGAGGCACCGATTTTTCATGTGAACGGAGACGATCCGTTGGCCATGAAGTTTGTTAGCGATCTGGCGTTCGATTTTCGCCAGCAATTTGGGCGAGACGTGGTGATCGACATGTATTCCTATCGCCGTTATGGCCACAATGAAGGCGACGAACCCTCGTTTACTCAGCCCGATCTCTACGCAAAGATCGAGAAACGGCCTTCGGTCACGCAGCTTTACAAACGCGAGCTGCTGGAAGCTGGAACACTAAGCGAAGACGACGCTGCGTCGCTGGAAACCGAGTTCGCTCTGCGGCTGGAGATGACGCGAGATGAAGTCAGCGCCCTCGAAAAACGGAAGGCCAGTGAAAAGGCCAAGTGCAAGGAATCGACGGCAATATTTCAGCCGGAATACACAAGAACTTCGGAGCCGACGGCGATCAGCGAGAAGATGCTCAAGACCATTGTCGGTGGTCTTACCCGCATACCAGAAGGTTTCGAGGTTCAACCGAAGATCAAGCGCATCGTCCTCGATCACCAGCGCAAAGTCTTTGAAGAGGGCGGCCCCTATGAATGGCATTATGCCGAAGCGCTTGCCTTTGGATCATTGCTGTTGGAGGAAATTCCGGTTCGATTGTCGGGCCAGGATAGTTCTCGCGGGACCTTCAGCACACGGCACTCGGTCCTTTATGACGCGAAGACCGGCAAGCCCTATGTGCCACTCATGCACCTGGCCGAAAAACAGGCGCGCATTTGCATTTACAATAGCCCGCTCTCAGAAGCTGCAGTGCTTGGGTTTGATTACGGCTACTCGCTGGATTACCCAAAAATGCTCTGCTTGTGGGAAGCGCAATTCGGCGATTTTGCCAACGCAGCGCAAACTATCGTTGATCAGTTCATCGTCTCAGCGGAATCGAAATGGCAGCGGCCAAGCGGAATTGTGCTCCTACTTCCGCACGGCTACGAAGGCCAGGGCGCGGAACACTCCAGCGCGCGCCTCGAGCGTTTTTTGCAATTGTGTGCCGAGGACAACATTCAGGTCTGCAACCTCACGACCTCGGCGCAGTATTTTCACGTTTTGCGACGGCAGATGAAACGCGACTTCATCAAGCCGCTCATCATTATGACTCCAAAAAGTCTATTGCGTGCCAAGTTCGCATCCTCGCCTGAGGAAGAATTCATCCATGGGCGCTTCGAAGAAATTCTCGGTTCACCCGAGGCCGGTCCCGCCGACAAAGTAAAGCGAATCATCTTTTGCTCGGGCAAGGTCTATTACGACCTGCTGAAGTATCGCAGTGAGCGCAAGATTGACGATGCAACGATCATTCGCATCGAGCAACTGTACCCACTCGCAGAGAAAAGGCTGCGCGAAATGCTCAAGCCATTTTCAAAGAGCGCGAAGCTGGTTTGGTGCCAGGAAGAACCGCAAAACATGGGCGCATGGACTTTCATCGAACCGCGATTGCGCACGCTCTTTTGCAGTGAAATTGCCTACGCGGGACGCGACGCGAGCGCCAGTCCCGCTGTCGGCGCACTCGCCCGCCATAAACGCGAGCAAGCTCGCCTCGTGGCCGATGCGTTTTCGGTTTGAGCTAGTTTGGCGGTTAGCTGGTCCGCATCTTGGGCATTGCGTCCAGTGCGCACGCTAAACGCGAGCAAACCACGTTAAAAGCACGACGCAGCTCACGCGCGAGAGCGACGATCCACGAGCGCGTCGACAATGCGCGGCAGAGCAATCGCAGCGGGCTCGCGCACCAGCCGGGTTGCGAATTGCGAGAGCGGCGTTTCCTCTGGATTCACTTCGATAAGTTCGCCGCCATCATGGCTGGCACGCACCGCCCAATCGACGATATATCCGAAAGTCGCCGTGGTTCCGGCTACGATCACAAGATCGCAAACTCCGCGATCAAGATAGTTTTCGATCTGCTGCAGCTCGTTCGAAGGCAGCTGCTCGCCAAACCAGACAACGCCGGGTCGCATGAGCGCGTCGCATTCAGGACATCGTGGAAGGTCGACATTGTTCTCTGAGGTAGGGGCGATTGACCTCAATCGCCCGCGCGCGGGCGGTTCGGCTGAACCGCCCCTACCTTTTTCCGAAAAATCGCAACGCGAACACTTGGTAACGAAAATGTCTCCATGAATTTGCACCATCTTTTCGTTTGGTACTCCCGCACGGACGTGCATATCGTCCACATTCTGCGTGACCAGGAGGAACTCATGGGCGTGTTCGGCCAGTCTCGTGATCGCCGCATGTCCTGCATTCGGTTGTGCATCGCGGATGCGCTGCCGGCGCTCGCGATACCATTCCCAAACCAATTTCGGATCGCGCGCGAAAGCTTCAGGCGTCGCCAGCTTTGCCGGATCAAGGTTCCGCCAGTAACCGTCTTTGCCACGAAAAGTCGGGATTCCGCTTTCGGCGGAAACGCCAGCGCCTGTCAGAACGAGAAAACGCACAACGTAAGATCGACAGGGAACGACGATTTCCAAATCGCCGCTCTGTCCAAATTTGAGCGTGTTTAGACAGTTAATATTGCCACCTCAACCTCGGCTTGCCAGACTCGCTCCATGAGTGGCACCGCAAAAGAAATTGAGTCCAGCGCTATCCGGGAAATTGAACCAGAGGTAAGGACGCTGTTTACAAAAGTGTTGGAACACGATCCGCGTGAGGTGGCAAAGATGTTAGAGCCGTATCGGGACGAGTTTGTTGTTCAAATGCTGGAGCTGCTAAATCCCGCATCGGCACTAAAGATACTTCAACGCTTCGATGCGCCGCGGCGGCAAACGATTTTGGCCACCGCTTCCCCCGAAAGCAATCAGCAATGGATGCGGAATCAGACGTACCCGGAACGGACCATTGGACGCCTAATGCAGCCACCGCTGGCAGTTTTCCGTCCGCAAACAACGGTTGCCGAGGCAACCGAACAGATTCGACGTCTGGCGAGAAAAGCCATCATTACCTACGGCTTTGTGACAGACGAAGAGGAGAGACTTCTCGGTGTAGTTGTCATGCGCGACATGCTCTTGGCGCAAAGCAGTCAGCGCCTTGAGGAAATCATGCTCACCAATCCGTTCTACCTCACACCGGAAATGTCGCTGCCTGAAGCAATGAGAGCGGGGCTGGTTCGGCATTATCCAGTTTATCCGGTCTGCGAAAAAACGGGGCGATTACTCGGCCTGTTGCGCGGTCAGATGCTATTTGAAGCCGAGGCAATCGAACTAAGTGCACAACCGGGCGAAATGGTGGGTGTAGAAAGAGAGGAGCGGCTCACCACGCCGTGGTTGCGCAGCCTCAAATTTCGGCATCCCTGGCTTCAGGTAAATTTATTCTGCGGATTACTCGCCGCGCTTGTAGTCGGACTTTTTCAGGAAACGATCGACCGCATCATTGCGCTGGCAGTATTCCTGCCGGTACTCACCGGTCAGGCAGCTAACACTGGCGCGCAGGCACTGGCAGTCTGCTTGCGCGGGATGACCCTGGGCGATTCGAGATCAGGCAGAGAATGGACGCTCCTAATCAAGGAAATGTTGCTTGGAACATTAAATGGAGCCTTGACCGGCGTAACACGGAATCGCGATGTTCATCTTTGCAACGATGGTCAAAAACCCACTGGCTCTGACGTTAGGTTTGGTGGTGTTCCTCGCTATCACGATCAGTTGTTGCTTTAGCGGCGTGGCTGGCGCCATGGTGCCACTGGCTCTCAAGAGATTCGGCGCTGATCCGGTAACGGCGTCCTGTATCGTTGCAACTACGTTCGCCGGTGTGGGATGCCTAGTGGTCTTCCTTGGCCTCGCTGCCTTACTGATCTAACAGATCGACAATCAGCGCGTACTAAAAAAGATGGCCTTGGGGTGCGCGCTGCGTTATCAATCGCCCACTATGAAACAAAAACTTGTCCTTTTAGTCGTCCTTACGTTCTGCGCGTGGTCTCCAGTCTACTGTGCCACTGACACTCCCGAAACGCGGCGCCATGAAGCCGAGCGTTATCTCCAAGCTACTCCGCCTAAGGCGCTGTTCGAGGATATGGCTGACAAGATGGCGATGAATCTTCCCGCGGATCAACGTCAACAATTCAAGCAAATGATGACTACAGGCCTCGACATTGCGGCATTAAGCAAAGCGATGATAGACGCAATGGTAAAACATTTCACGACTGAAGAGTTAAAGGTGTTGGCCGATTTCTATGGCTCGCCGATCGGGAAATCGGCAATGCAGAAGTTCGGTGCTTATATGGCGGACGTCATGCCGGCGCTGCAGGCCGAAATGATGAAGGCGCAGGCAAAACTGAATCAATCGCAGCGTTAGGGCAGACACATTAGAAAAGGCGGCTTCCAAGTCACCTCGTCGGCTGGAAAGCCGCCGTTCCCTGGGTTTAATCCCACCCGATCTGATCAGCGCGCTCTTGGATCGGTGACGCGGTAATCAAAGCCAACGGGAACCAAAGAAAGAGTAAGGCAAGCATTGTCGTCGAAGCATTGCCGCACGCTATCGAACAGAAGCGACGGAAAGCAGGCGCGCGCTGCTATTCAACGAGCATGGAATTCATCGCCGCGTTCGAGCGCCAGTTCAGCTTTCAGATTCTCCAAATCGCGACCGACGCTTGCCACAGCGGTGAGTTTGTCGCCATGGCGGAAAATCACGGAAGCGTCTTTCGCTTTCAAATCGCCCGACACAATCGCGCGATCTTCGCCGCTGCCGTGACCGACATAGCGAATGTGAAGATCGAAATGATTGCTCCAAAAGAACGGCGGCACAGCGAATCGCTCACGCGCGCCGAGAATGTTGCGCGCGGCAGTCTGACCCTGACGCTCGGCCACCACCCAGTGCTCAACGCGTATGCGGCCCTTGCGCGGATCGGGCCAACGCGCAATGTCGCCGGCAGCAAAAATTCCCGGGATGCTCGTTTCCAAGAATTCATTGACCAAGACGCCGTTGTCGGTCGCGATTTCCGCTTTTTCGGCAAGCGCAGTGTTCGGGCGCACGCCGATCCCCACGACCACCAGGTCGCAATGCAAAATCGTTCCATCATCGAGCTGCACATGGCCATCTTCGATAGTCGCAGGCGTTCGCCCGAGACGAAATTTTACGGCGTGGTCTTCGTGAGTTTCCCGAATCAAATTGCCCAGTTCGCGTCCGAGAACTTTTACTTTTTGCAGCGGCAACGATCCCTTTCCGACAACTGCGACTTCGAGTTTGCGTTCGCGCAGGGATGCCGCCACTTCCAGCCCAATGAAGCCCGCGCCGATCACGACCGCGCGCTTCGCGTTTTTCGCTTTCTCGGTGATACGCCGGCTGTCGTTTAGCGTTCGCAAATAACAAACGTGTGGCAGATCGTCACCCGGAATCGAGAGCCGAACCGGCTGAGCGCCGGTTGCCAACAGCAGCGCGCCGTAACCTAACGAGCGGCCATCTGACAGCGTCACCTGTTTCGTTTTCGGATCGACCGCGACTGCTGATGTGTTTGGGATGGTGTCGATCTTTTGTTCGCGATAAAAATCTGCCGATCGCAATGGAATCCATTCCTCCGGCGCTGTGCCCGCGAGATAGTCTTTGGAAAGGTTCGGTCGATCGTACGGCAAAAATTCCTCAGCGCCGACCAGCGTGATCGGCCCGTCGTAACCTTCGCGGCGCAACATTTCCGCCGCGGCGTTGCCCGCTGCACCCGCGCCAACGATCACCACGCTTGCTGGCGACGATTTCGGTCTGCGCGCGGGCTTCTTGGCGATTTTGCCGGTCACATAAAAATGCTCGCCGCGTTTTTCAATCTTCCAGCATGAAGTATTGCTCAGGGCCGGCGCTCCAATCGCTTCACCAGTGCGGAGGTCAAAGCGCGCGTGGTGCCATGGACAGCGCACGGTGCAATCGACCATCAATCCTTTTGCCAACGGCCCGCCGTAATGCGTGCAAGTCGCGCCGATGGCAAAAAGTTGAGGGCCCTGTCTGGCGACGAGAATTGCTTCGCCAAAAGCGTGTCCCAGAAGCATTCCTCCATCCGGCACCGTGTCGATCTCGAAACCCTTTTCGAAATCCGGACCTTCCAAATCGCTCGATGCTTCAGCCATAAATTCTCTTTGCAGGGTCAAATTGAAATCGCGCCGGAACGACGGCGCGCGCGTTTCCGTTCGATTCCTCACACGCTGCTGCAGCCGAACGGTTCACGCATATTCGTAAGGTGGCCATAGCCCGAGCTCCTGCTGTTATCCCGACCTGCGCAGCTAACTTCCCGCAGACTCTGCCGGTCCGCTTTTTTCACCTGAAAGCAAGTCAACACGAATCATTGGATCCGTCGGCAGCACGATTGGGCCCTCCCAGCGTAGAAAACCAGCCGGCGCGGGATTGGTCAGCCAGATTTTTGTGTCGGGCACATTAACGAAAAATTGCGCGATGAACGGAATTTCCGAATGAATGATGAAGCGATCGCCCTTCCAGCGAGCGTCCGCCCATTCTCATACGGTCAACTCCGCCGTGACAAATTGTCACTGTTACAACTTGCGGGCCAAGCGTTGGGAACGGCGAAAAACCGACTGCCTTGAGCTGTACTTGTTCGCCACTCAGGAGGCGTTTGCGTAGATTACTCAAGGCAAGGCTGAACCCAAATCCGGCAAACGTCCGGCCCGGTTCAATATTAATCCTTTTGGACACGTCCTTGTTATCTTGGCGGATGTGTGCGCTGGCGATTCCAGCCAGAAAATCCGCAGCGAATTCACGCTGCGACCTTCCGTGTTTCGATTCTTTCCAGGACCATTTTTCCTGAATCAGTTCTGGCTCTTGTCGAAATTGCGCGTGTTCCTCGTAGACCTCGCCGGCGGAAAATTTGTAAGTGATAACGACATGCAGTCGATCGTTTTCTATCCATTGCCGGAATTCGCCGTCACCAAGTTTTTTCCCGTTGATGTCGCACAAGCCGGGATACCCGTGCGACGCGGCCGCCGGCTCAGTTACTTCGATCGCGAAGGCGGACAGAGTGCCGCATTCGGTAAGAAAGATTGAGCAAAGAGCTGCCAATGTTTTTTGCGTGCGCATACCTCTAAACGTTTCGAGTCAGGGCGCAGCGACGGCGGCGCTGGAATCAGCGCCGAATTCTCCGATTTGGTAACATGATAGTTACCAACTTGATTCACATTTGTGATCGACAACCGTCGGGCTGTCGTTACAGTAGTGGTCAATGAGCGCTGACTTGTTTTGTTCGGCAAACGCGGCAAATACCTCGCCATTTGTCTTCACCTCGGCGCTCGTAGTCTGGCGATAAGAAGCGACCGTTTCTCAACGGGCGCTGATTTCTCTCTCTTCTCCACAAGGGAGATTTGTCTCTGCCCAATGAAACTAACCCACCCGTTGTTAAAAATATGTTGATAGTGATGAAACCGAGCGCCACCGAGCGCGACATCGACGCGGTACTCAAGATCATTGAGACAATCGGGCTCCGCCCCCATCCGATGCCTGGCGCTACGCGCACGGCTATCGGCATCACCGGCAACCAGGGTCCAATCGACGGGCGGCGCTTTGAAAATCTCCCCGGCGTTGTGGAGGTCATCCGTGTCACGAAGCCATACAAACTGATCACGCTCGATCTGCGTCCGGAGAAAACGATTGTGCAGGTCGACGGCGCGGCTATCGGCGGAAGTGAACTCGCCATCATCGCGGGACCGTGCGCGATCGAGAGTCGCGACCAGGCGTTTGCTGTAGCAAAGGCAGTGCAACGAAGCGGTGCGCGTTTCTTTCGCGGATGCGTTTGGAAACCTCGAACTTCGCCTTACACGTTCCAGGGTTTGGGTGAGAAAGCGTGGGAAATCATGACCGCGATCCGCGATGAATTTGGGCTCAAGATCGTCACCGAGGCGGTTGAGGAATCGCATGTCGATCTTATCGAAAAGTACGGCGACGTAATTCAAATCGGCGCCCGCAACATGCAGAACTTTTCGCTTCTAAAGCGAGCAGGACGATCAAGGTTGCCCGTGCTGTTGAAGCGCGGAATGGCTGCAACGCTCGAAGAATGGTTGCTGGCAGCCGAGTACATCATGGCTGAGGGCAACTACAACGTTATTCTTTGCGAGCGGGGTGTTCGCACGTTCGCACAGCATACGCGTAACACACTGGATCTCGCCTCGGTGCCGGCGATCCGGCGCATTTCGCATTTGCCGGTCATCGTCGATCCATCGCACGGCACCGGCACCGCGTACATGGTCACGCCGCTCGCGCGTGCCGGAACCGCAGTGGGAGCGGATGGCCTCATGATCGAAGTTCACAATCAACCGGAGCTTGCCCTTTCCGACAGCGCGCAGGCGCTAACACTTTCGGAGTACGCGCAGCTCATCGAAGAAGTCCGCGCTATTCGGGAGCTTACCGCATCAGAAAAGAAAAATACGTAATGCCGCTGTCATGTTGAGCGAAGCGAAACATCTCTGGTCATTTCTGAGGCGGGATTGGTCCAGAAGAGGATCAGAGATTCTTCGCTTCGCTCAGAATGACATGTGTGAAATCGAAAGATGCTTCTGCTAATCGACAACTACGATTCTTTCACTTACAACCTCGCGCAGTATTTCGGCGAGCTTGGCTGCGATGTTCTGGTCAAACGCAACGACGAAATCTCGATTGATAAAATCGCAGCGATAGCTCCGGAGCACATTTGCATTTCTCCTGGCCCCTGCACTCCGCGCGAGGCTGGCATTAGTAAGGAAGTCATTCTGCGCTTTGGTCAGGAGATTCCCGTTCTGGGCGTTTGCCTCGGTCATCAGTGCATTGCCGAAGCGTACGGCGGGAACGTGATCCGCGCTGAGCGCCTCATGCACGGAAAATCATGCATGATCAGCCATAACGGCAGCGCGCTTTTTTCCGAGCTGTCGAACCCGTTTGAAGGCGGGCGCTACCATTCGCTGGTCATCGAGCGGAGTTCATTTCCTGGGTGTCTCGAAATCACCGCCGAGAGCGACGACGGAGAAATCATGGCGCTGCGCCATCGCGAACTGCCAGTGCAGGGAGTGCAATTTCACCCTGAATCAGTTCTTACTCCCGATGGCAGAACAATTCTGGCGCGATTCCTCGCGCTTGCACCAAAAACTTCGCTAACGCGTCACAAATCGCTTCAGGTATGAAAGCTCCAATAAAATCCCTGGGTTTCTGGCCGCCTCTCCTCTTGCTGCAAGGGGAGAGGATTGCCTGCCGCGCCGTAGCATTGCGTAGGCGGGAGGTGAGGGGTTCGGAAACACCGCGGCCACTGCAGTTGCAAACCCTCTCCCTTTCGAAGGGAGAGGCGATTAAACGGCCCCATGTAAGTACGAGGAGTCAAACCCGATCCACTAGATGAAACCGCTCATCACTCCATCGCTGGATGAGTTCCTGCAGCTCGCAAAACAGGGCAATGTGGTTCCTGTTTTCGCCGAGTTCGTTGGCGATTGCGAAACACCGGTCTCGGCATTCAAAAAATTTAGCCGCTGCGCTTACAGCTTCCTTTTTGAATCAACAGAAAAAAATGACGTTTCCGGCCGCTTTTCGTTCGTCGGATTCGAGCCACGAATAATTATTCGAAGCTTTGGGCGCGACATCCGCATTGTGCGAGACGGCATTGAGGAACGATTCAGTACGAATACCGATCCGCTCGATGAGCTCCGCAAGCTTATGGCGCGGCATCAATTTGTTTCGCCCGCGGAGCTCCCACGGTTCGCTGGCGGCGCCGTCGGTTTTCTCGGCTACGAAGCGATTCAATTCTTCGAACCGAAAGTTCCGTCGGCGCGTGAGGACGACCTGCAATTACCCGAGATGCTTTTCATGCTTACCGGTAACGTGCTTATCTTCGATCATCGGTTGCGCACTTTAAAAGTCGTCGTCAACGCATTTGTCGATGACGCTGCGCCGGAAAAAGTCTATGCGCGCGCTGTCGAATCTGTGGACTCCATTATGCAACAACTGGCAGAGCCGACCGATTTGCCGCTCGTCCCGATTGCGTTGGACGAAAAACAGTCGATGCCGCGCAGCAACTTTCGGCGCGAAGAGTTTGAGCGCGCAGTGGAGCGAGCCAAGGAATACATTCGCGCGGGAGACATCTTCCAGGTCGTCTTATCGCAGCGATTTGAATCGCAGTTCAATGGAGAGCCGCTCGATTTTTATCGCTGCCTTCGTTTCATCAACCCTTCGCCGTACATGTTTTGTCTTAAGTTCGGCGACGATTTTGCACTTGTCGGCAGCTCACCCGAGATGCACGTGCGTCTTGGCGGCAACACCATCGAGATCCGGCCGATTGCAGGAACGCGCGCTCGCGGCGTAACGCCAGCACAAGATGAAGCCAACGCCGCTGAGCTTCTCGCCGATCCGAAGGAGCGCGCCGAACACATCATGCTCGTGGATCTTGCGCGTAATGATGTCGGCCGCGTTGCCGAGTTCGGCACGGTTCGTGTAACGGAGTTCATGGAGATAGAGCGTTACAGCCACGTGATGCACATCGTTTCCAATGTGGTCGGCCGTGCTCGTGTCGGTTGCACCGCCTTCGATGTAGTCCAAGCGACATTTCCCGCCGGAACTGTCTCCGGCGCGCCAAAGATTCGCGCCATGCAAATCATTAGCGAGCTCGAGAGCACTCGGCGCGGCTGTTACGCAGGCGCAATCGGCTATTTCGGATTCGACGGTAATTTTGATTCCTGCATCGCGCTGCGATGTGCCGTGCTAAAAAACGGAAAGGCTTATTTCCAGGCCGGCGCCGGCATTGTCGCCGATTCGAATCCGCAACGGGAATACGAGGAAACAGTTAACAAAGCCCGTGCAATGATGAAGGCGCTGGCAATGGCGAGCCGGATAAACACCGTATGAATCTGCAAGGCATGACGAGCGAAATCGGCAATGTCGAGCTTTGCCAAATGACTACGCGTCTCATGCGCGGAGACCATCTCAGCCGTTCGGACGCCGCAGAGTTCCTTGGGTGCCTTCTCAGTCCCGCCGTCACAGATGCGCAGGTTGCGGCAGCGCTTGTTGCTTTGGCGACCAAAGGTGAAACGGCCGAAGAGCTCGCGGGGATGGCCGAAGCCATGCGGAATCTTGCGATTCGTTTAGATTCGCAACATCGCAATTATATCGACACCGCAGGGACCGGAGCGAGTGCGGCGAAAACGTTCAACGTCTCAACCGCTGCAGCATTCGTCATCGCGGGCGCCGGTTTACCTGTCGCGAAACACGGGGCCGGCGCTGCGACATCGAATTGCGGGAGCGCCGATGTCCTCGAGGCGCTCGGCGTCAACACCGCTGCCTCTCCGGAAATCGTAAAGCGCTGCCTCAATGAGCATGGGGTTTGCTTCATGTTCGCGCCGCTGTTCCATCGTGCGACGGCTCGTGTCGCGCACGTACGCCGCCAACTCGGAGTCCGCACTACGTTTAATTTGCTTGGTCCCCTAACCAATCCCGCTCACGCGCCGTTTCAGATTCTCGGCGTATGGCATCTTTCTTTGCTTGAGCGAGTGGCGTCGGCTCTCGCTCTTCTCGGCGTCGACAAAGCATGGGTGGTGCATGGCGCGGACGGCCTCGACGAAGTAACAATCACCGACAAAACCTTCGTCGCTGCCTCGTCGTCAAACCGCGGTGTGCAAACGTTCACGATTTCGCCACAAGATTTTGGATTGGAACGGCGAAGCCTCGATGGATTTCGCGGGAGCGGCCCACCGGCAAACGCACAACTCATTCGCGCAATTTTGCGAGGTGAAAGGACAAAGGAGATGATTGCGGCGCGCGATCTTGTCATCATAAATGCTGCTGCCGCCCTTTGCGTGGCGGGATTTGCGCAGAATCTTTGCGAGGCAGCGACCTTTGCGCGCGAGAGCATCGATAGCGGACACGCGGAATCGAAACTGGACGCGCTCATTCGAGAAACAAATCGGAGCTGATAATGACTGACATTCTCTCCGAAATTATCGATCGGAAACGGCAAGTCGTGGCGCGAGTTCAAGCCGATCGCGCCTCGCAAGATTTTCGTCAGTGCGCACTGGACATGCGGGCAAACGCAGTGCCCCGTCGGTTGTTGCGAGCTTTGGAATCGGACTCACGGCGGCTGAACATTATCGCGGAATTCAAACGAAGGTCCCCGTCAGCTGGAATCATTCGCAGCGATTTATCGGCGACTGAAGTCGCCTGTTGCTACGAGCGCGGTGGCGCCTGCGCCATCTCGGTTTTGACAGACGAAGAATACTTCGGCGGTTCGATTGTCGATTTGAGCGCCGTTCGTGTCAGCACGGGTCTGCCGATTTTGCGCAAAGATTTTATCATTGATTCGATCCAGCTTTACGAAGCAGCTATCGCCGGTGCCGACGCTGTATTGTTGATCGCGAGCGCACTAGATGATGCTGCGTTAGCAAAATTGCGTGCAATCGCTGAGGACGAACTCAGACTGGACGCGCTGGTCGAAGTGCATACGTCCGAAGAATTGCGTCGCGCGCTGAATGCGGGTGCCAAAATCATCGGAGTAAATAATCGCGATCTACGGACGTTTCGAACTTCGTTGGAGACGAACGAGCGTTTGATCGCCGAAGCTCCGCGAGATCGAGTCATGGTTAGTGAGAGCGGTTTGCGAGATGCGAAATGGTTGCGTTATCTTCACGCCCTTGGATTCCACGGTTTCCTTATCGGTGAAACTCTGATGCGCGCGACAGAGCCGGAAAAGGCGTTGCGTGATTTAATCGCAACAGCCGGCTCAACAGTGCCGGATGACCACGATGCGAAGAACGAATGATGCGAATGTTGCAGGGCGTTTCTGTGAAACGCCAGGGAGGCTGACACAGACGCCCTACAATGTTGAACCCGCGTTGATGGAAGGTAGGGGCGGCACTCCCGTGCCGCCCGGCCCAGCGGCATCCAAGACCCAGGGACGGCGGTTACGGAGTGACCCACCCTACCAAACGCCCGCCCGTTTGTGGTTTCCATGACTACTCCGATACAAATTAAAATCTGTGGCGTCACAAATTCGAGAGATGCAAAAACGTGCGTCGAGCTCGGTGCACAAATGATCGGGCTGAACTTTTATCCGCAAAGCCCACGCTACATCGAACCGAAAGTTGCCCGGCAAATCGTCGAGGCGCTGCCAACGCATATTGATGCAGTCGGTGTCTTCGTTAGTGGAAACGCGGATGAAATTCGGCGGACTGCAAACGCCGCCACAGTGGATTGCGTTCAATTGCACGGAGATTTCTCGCCTGAAGTAGCGCGCGAACTCGCTCGCGAATTTCGGGTCATTCGAGTGTTTTCCACACATCCGCAGTTCCGCCCGGAAGACGTGACGTTGTTTCCTCATTGTGATGTGCTTCTTGATGCATATCATCCTGAGCTTCGCGGCGGCACTGGCAAGACGTGCGACTGGTCTGCTGCGCGAGCAACCTTGCGATTTTCTCGATTTCTCATTCTTTCCGGCGGTCTGAACGCGGAAAATGTTGCCAGCGCGATCAAAGCCGTCACACCGCACGCTGTGGATGTTTGCAGCGGTGTTGAGAGCGCACCCGGCGTGAAAGATCATCGCGCGATCGAAAATTTTGTGGTTGCCGTTCGAAAAGCTGAGCACGTCCCAGACGCTTCATCGCTCCAGTAAATTCCGATGCAAAAATCGCAAATCACGAGAAGCGAGCCCGACGAACACGGGCATTGGGGCAGGTTTGGCGGACGCTACGTTCCAGAAACCTTAGTCGCGCCGCTGGAAGAGTTGACCAAAGAGTTCACGCGCGCGCGACACGACGACGATTTCTGGCACGAACTCAATCAATTGCTGCGGAACTATGGGGGCCGACCAACACCGCTGTTTCATGCTCAGCGGTTGTCGGGACATGCTGGCGGAGCGCAAATTTACCTCAAACGCGAAGATCTTTTGCACACCGGCGCGCACAAGCTTAACAACGCCCTGGGCCAGGCGTTGCTCGCGCGCCGGATGCGAAAACAGCGCATCATTGCCGAGACCGGCGCTGGCCAACACGGCGTCGCGACCGCAACAGTTTGCGCGCTGTTTGGATTGCGGTGCGTCACTTATATGGGCGCGGAAGATGCACGACGGCAGGAACTCAACGTTTTCCGAATGCGATTGCTTGGCGCGGAAGTAAGAACCGTCAACGCGGGCACATGCACGCTAAAGGATGCAATCAATGAGGCGTTGCGCGACTGGGTGACAAACGTGCACGACACCTATTACCTGCTGGGCAGCGCGCTTGGTCCACATCCCTATCCGCTGATGGTGCGTGAATTCCAAAGCGTGATTGGACGCGAAGCGCGCGAACAAGTTTTGGCCGCATCGGGAAAATTGCCACGCGCGCTGATCGCCTGTGTCGGCGGCGGTTCAAATGCGATCGGTTTGTTTCATCCTTTCATTGCAGACGAACAAGTCAGACTGGTCGGTGTAGAAGCCGGAGGACGCGGCGATTCGTTGGGTGAACACGCCGCCAGATTTCATACGGGTGAAAAGAGCGGTGGCGGCAGCATTGGCGTTTTACAAGGCACGATGTCGTACGTGCTTCAGGATTCGAACGGGCAAATTGCAACGACGCATTCGATTTCAGCCGGGCTCGATTATTCGGCGATCGGGCCACAGCACGCATTTCTCCACGACACCGGACGAGCCGAATACATCAAATCGAGCGATGCTGAAGCGCTCGAAGGATTCGATC
>WNFJ01625875.1_pt1 | contig 24365 bp, 14 predicted proteins | sample 5400461 | NCBI WGS metagenome assembly WNFJ01 (sample SAMN13153349, study PRJNA577476) | soil metagenome | isolation source: 115 cm saprolite on Douglas fir-dominated hillslope | place: USA:California | collected 2013-09-17
CCTGCACAAATCATTCCTCGACTAAAGGAAATACTTGCCAAGCCTGACCCAGCATTGGGTTATTTCAATGGCGAACTGCGCTTTTGGTTAGGCTGGGCACAAGAAGTAGCCGGAGACCATGCCGCTGCCCAGGAAAGTTGGCGACAGGCGCGCAGCGAACTGGAACCGTTTCTCAAAGAACAGCCAGAAAATCATAACCTCATTGGAGATCTCGCGCTGGTCAATATGGGCCTTGGTGACAAAGCCGCCGCGTTGGCTCTGTCGGAGCGGGCGATCACCGTGATCCCGATAAAGAAAGACGTGGTAGATGGTCCCGTTCCGATCGAGATTCTCGCCCGGGTGGCGGCGCAGCTAGGAGAGCCCGACCGCGCCATTGCCGCGTTACAGAAACTACTCTCGATACCGTACGCGGGCCCACTGGCTTCGAACCTGCCGCTTACTCCTGCGCTGCTCCGGCTCGATCCAATGTTCGATCCGCTCCGGAACGATCCACGCTTCGAGAAACTTGCTTCGATGGCGTCGAAACCGGCGGACAATAATGCGACGCACTAACTTGGTGTCGCAAGAAATCTGACCGCGACGGTGAGTTCGAACCTGCGACTCCTTTCAAGGAGTCTTTGTCCCTCACACCCACAGCGTGCGATCGAAGGTGCGATATTGGATCGCCTCACTGACATGCTCGGGTGAGATGTCGCTCTTGCCGTCGAGGTCGGCAATTGTACGCGAGACTTTGAGAATACGATCGTAAGCGCGGGCGCTTAGATGCAATTCGTTCATGGCCACCCGAACTAACTCGTGTGAGTCCTGGCTGAGCTTGCAATGTTGTTTGAGATGACGCGTCGCCATGCGCGCGTTGCAGCTTACTTTGGCATCAGTGCGAAAACGCTCCTGCTGAAGTTGACGTGCGCGGATAATGCGTTCGCGGATCGCAGCAGAACTTTCCTCAGCACGTTCGCTGGCGACATCACGATATTCGACTGCGGGCACTTCGATGTGCAGATCGATGCGGTCGAGCAAAGGACCTGAGATTCGCTGGCGATAGCGCTGCACCTGAAGCGGCCCACAACGGCATTCGCGCTTCAAGTCGCCAAAATAGCCGCATGGACAGGGATTCATCGCCGCAACGAGCATCAACTCCGAGGGAAAAGTGACGCTGCCTGCCGCGCGCGACACGGTGACCTTCCCGTCTTCGAGCGGCTGGCGCAGTACTTCCAACGCAGATCTCTTAAACTCGGGCAGCTCATCGAGAAACAGAACGCCGTTATGTGCGATGCTTACTTCACCGGGATTCGGAAACGTGCCGCCACCGAGTAGCCCAATGTCGCTGATGGTGTGATGCGGATCGCGAAATGGTCGGATCGAAACGAAAGATTTTTCGGAGTCGAGCAAGCCGGCGATGCTATGAATCTTCGTCGTCTCAATCGCTTCATCGAGCGAGAGCGGCGGAATAATGGTCGGAATGCGCTTGGCCAGCATTGATTTGCCCGACCCCGGCGGACCAATCATCAGGACGTTGTGACCGCCAGCGACCGCCACTTCGATGGCGCGCTTGACGTGCCCCTGCCCTTTCACGTCGCTGAAATCAACGTCGTAACTTGAATGGGCGGCGAAGAATTTACTCAAATCTGCGCGGGTCGGCAGAAGCGCAATTTCTCCGCGCAAGAAGGCGAACGTCTGCCGCAAATTTTGCACGCCGTAAATGTCGATCTTATCGACCATCGCGGCTTCCAGCGCATTGGCTTCGGGAACAAACAGCGCGCGCTTGCCACGCCGGCGCGCTTCCAATGCAACCGGCAGCACGCCTTTGACAGCGCGGACTGAACCGTCCAACGCGAGCTCGCCTACGAAGCTAAAATTCTCGAACGGCGAACTGTCGAGTTCTTCCGTCACGGCAATCATTCCAAGGGCGATTGGCAAGTCGAAACTCGGTCCCTCCTTTTTTATGTCGGCCGGGGCGAGATTGATCGTCGTGCGACCGCGTGGCCAATAATAGCCGCTGTTTGCGATCGCAGTGGTGACACGGTCGCGGCTTTCCTTTACCGCTGCGTCTGGCAACCCAACAATCACAATGTTCGGGTCGCCACCCGCCCCGTTCACTTCGATCTCAACTTCGTAAGCATCCACGCCGTAAACGGCAGCGGAATAAATTTTCGCCAGCATCGCGCCACGAGAGTTTCAGAAAACGAGGTTGACGAAAAGCGTCAAATGCCCGCTGAGCTCGGCGCTACTGACGCGCCGGAAAAGCGACATATTGCGAATGGCGTCTGATTAGTGCTTCCTGCTCCTGACGACTGATTTTGCCGTAGCGGCGTTGTTATAACCTCACGGTCCGCGGTGTTGGTCCGCCGCCGAGCACCCACTCAAAGACCGACCGCATCTGTTCACCAATTCGCGGCCATGAAAATTTTGTCGCGACCAACGTGCGTCCACGATCACCCATCGCTCTTCGATCGTCATCAGTCATTTCGATCAGTTGTTTTAGACCAGCGGCAATTTCCTCCGGGCTCGTTCCAATTTGTATTGCTGCTTCGGCAGCGAAGCCTTCGGGCAGATTGCATTCTGGTGTCATCAACACCGGCTTCGCATGCGCCCATGCTTCAAGCACCGTGACTGGCAGACCTTCACTCAACGACGGCAGGATGAATGCGTCGCATAGGCGATATGCTGCTTCTTTCTCCTGGCCAAATAAAGGACCCAGAAAGCTGACGCTGGCCGTTAATCCGTAGTCACTGGCTAGTTTCTTGAGTTCGCATTCATATCCGCCCTGGTCCCAGCCGGCAATGGCAAGCACCCAATTCTTCGGGGTTAACGGATGAAAGTTGAGAATTTGTTTCCAGGCGCGAACCAGATTCGCCACATTTTTCTTTGGATGAAGTCTGCCCAAGTAGAGCAGAACTTTGTGGCCTTCGGCAAACGTTTGAAGCGGTAGATTCTCAGTTTCCAAGGTTGAACTTTTGTCCAGCTGCGGCAAATCAACGCCATTGGGAATTACGCAAATCGGGTTACGCATTCCGTAAGCGCGGATGGATTGCGCTTCCGCTTCGCACAATGCGCGCAGGCATGCCGCGCCGCTCAGATGTTGATTTTGGTAAAGCAGCGCGGCAATTCGCTTTTTCCACTTTGCATTTTGCAACGCCCACGCTTCCAGCATCCCATGCGTGGACGATATAGGGTCGGGCTGTCCGCGAATGCCATCGCCGGGACGCAACGGAGGAGTATTTCCATAAGCCATGGGTCGACACAATGTCCAGATCGGCGGCGAGCAAAGCAGGCACCAGTTGATTCGAGTAACCCCAAGCGCGGAATCGCGGTTCAAACGTGCGAACAGAAAGAGGCTGCCACTTCAGCACATCCAACGCGGTGTTTGGATCGGCGATACCAAACACGCTCACCTTCACAGTGTCGGATATGACTGCTTTGGCCAATCCACGGACACTTTGAAATAGCCCGCCCGCTTCGCGCGAAACGCTGCTGACCAGAAAACCGACTTTCATGTCGTCAGATCCATCTCGGGCTTGATTCCCGATGCGCGTCCGGTCGCCTCGCCCCTTCGAGAAGGGGAGAGGACTGAGTTGAGGGGTTCGAGCGCGACACGCGTCATTTGCCTCAATAGATCTTAACCCTCACCCTCACCCTCTCCCTTGCACAGGGACAGGCGACCCAATCGAGCGCAGTTGCGTACCTGTTTGCCTGAATATCCAAAAGAAAATTGGCCAGCACTGCCCACACTTGTAGATTCGGCATTTCAATTTCGTTCGAGCAAATAAATCGCATCCGCGCCATGTCGGCTCGCCCACTTTTGCAGGCGGGTTTCCAGTTGAAAGTTCGCCCACGGCGAAAATCGGTCCCCGAACGGAATGCCCAGGCTGTGCCGGCGCATCTCGATGATTTGCAGGCCGACGTTATGGCACGCATCGGCGATATCCCGTTCCGAATACCACGAAATACGATAACCGCGCTGGGCTAGCTCGCGCCGCGTGGTGAGTGCCCGCACGATCCGGCTTCCGGGGTGATCGGTCAGTGTCGTCTGTAAAATGATACGCCCGCCCGGTGTTAGCATGGATTTCAAATGCAACAGTAACGTCTCGAGTCTGCCCACATGGGCGATTAATCCGAGACAGAGAATGAGATCGAAACCGGAATCAGACGGCTTGAAGTTGAACACGTCCGAATGAACAAATTCGAATTCTGTTTTGGTGATTTGCGAGCTGAGAAGTTCCTTTGCGCTCTGCAACATCGCCGGTGAAATATCGACCACCGTTGCGCGCGAAAACCTGCCGGACTTTAGCAACGCGCAGGTTATCTCGCCTGTGCCAGCTGCGCAATCGAGCAAACGCCCCGCCGACGCGCCACCCAATTCACACGCCAGTTTCAGGCGCATTTGAAAATAGAAGCTCGCGCCGGACGCGCTTTGCACGAACTGGCGCTTATGAATTTCCGGGAGCTTTTCGAAATAGCCTGCGACCGGATCGTTCATGTTTGGGACGAAGCCATGCCGCAATTCAACGCGATTCGTTTACGTTTCATATGCCGCTTAGCACTAGAAGCCATCTCATCCTGTCATTCTGAGCGAGCGAAGAATCTCGGATCAAATCTGGATCGATCCACCAGCGGAAATAGCCAGAGATGTTTCGCTTTGCTCAACATGACAGCGCAATTTATGGTGAGTTCTACGCACACGCGGATCGACTTGGATAGCTTCGGTGAATCATCGGCAACTTCCAGCGCATACGTTTCTTCATCGTCCGTATCTTGCGGCCGCGAGTAACAGCGCTCGATCGATTAGTCCAAATCTTTTCTGTCTCAGTTCGATCGCCGTGCTAGCCGCCTGCTCCAAACCTTCGCCAAAACGCTCCGGCACGAAATTCGCCGCGATCTTGTAGCTCGCATCTGCGAGGCTTCTTCGTTCATCATCTGACAACGAAGCCATTTTTAAGAGTCCCGCGGCCAACTCTTCCTCATTGAGTGGATCGAAAGTAAACCCGTTGCCCTTCACGAGCTCCGGCACGCATCCGCACCGCTCCGACACAATCACCGGCAGTCCTGACGCAATGGCTTCATTCACAACAAGTCCCCATTGCTCAGTCGTGCTTGCATGGACGAACGCGTTCGCAAGCGTATAGTAAACCGGCAACTCGCCGTATTGTTTGAAGCCGGGAAGATGCACGTGGCTGTGCAAGTTGAGGGTTGAGAGTTGAGTGTTGAGAGTTTCCCGCAGCGGCCCGTCGCCCAAAAGCACCAGGTCCCACGGCGTATCCCCTTTCCACTTCTCGCTGTATTCAGCGTAAGCTCTGATAAGGCTCGGAAGATTCTTCTTCTCGATGAACCGCGCCGAAGCGAGGAAGTAATTCTCCGGCAGCCCATATTTTTTTCGGATTTCGAATGCAGCTTGCCCGCCGTAGCCTCGGCGAAGGTGGGAATTTCGAATTTCGATGGCGCGCCGGGCGAACCAATTATTGTCCACAACATCATACCCGGTGAAAATCCGCCCCCGTGGCATGCCAAGTTCAATGAGATATTCAACGTGACGCTGACCGCCTACGAGTGCGGCAGAGTAAAAATCGACGATCCGTCGCTTGATAATTTCCTTCCACCACGTGCGGGGCTCGTCACCGCGAGCGCTCTCCGACATCACAACCATGGGTATTCCCCGGTCCATGCAACAATTCGCTGCAACCAGCGATCCAAAATTGTTCCAGCCGTTGACTGCGACTACATCAGGATTTGCCTGTTCCAACGCTGAGTAAAATGCTCGCCGACGTTGGCCGCTGGTCGGGCAGCGGTCTGTTGCTTCCGCGAAGAGAGAAATTTTGCGATACTGCGGAGGGGAATCGGCTGCGCCCCACGCGTCATATCCCTCGGCTGACCACTCAATACCGGTCACCGACAGTCTGTCGGCGGCCGCATTCAGCCGCGCATGGTGATAAGGACCAATGTGATGAAAAACAACAGCAACAGCAGGCTTGCGCACCATTCCTTGGCGAGAGGTTAACTCTCACAATTCCGCAGAACCACTTCTTTTAGCGAGTATGCAGTGCGTGCGCCTGACCGTTAATCAGTAGACACGTTCACGCCAGCATTCGATTCGCCTAGGTTCAGCGCCTTTTCACTCGCGGCAATTTTTGCCGGTGGTGGCGGAATTGGTTGCTGGCCTTTGGCCTTGAGCGATTCGTTCAAGGTGGGCAGGTCTTGGTTGAGCAGTTGTTCGAATTCTTTCGTCACGTCATCCAGTTCGCGCTTGAGCGCATCGATGTAGGCAATCTGGTACCCGCCCGGTTTTCCCTCGTAACTCAGAATCGCTCCGTAAAGCTGGTCGGTGTGTTCGCGCAACCGTTCCTCGCCGGTAATCGCTCCTCCCTCGGTTGTCGCGACGATTTTTTTGCGCACTCCGTCAACCTTGCCGTCGAAGTCGGAAATGTTTTTGCGAAGCGGATCGCCTTCCGGCAAGCCTGCACCCGTTTGGGCCAATGTCTTTCGCAACGCGAGAATCCGATCCATCAGCGCACTTTCTTCGCCGAACAATCCGTGAACGCGCATCGCAGCGTCGAACTGCGCTTTGCGGTCTGCGTCGCTGAATTTTACTCGGCGATCCAGGCCGACCGTCAACTTCGTCTCCGAAACTTTGCCTGCCTTGGTGAGGCGCACAGTGTAATCACCGGGCACGAGGTGCGGTCCGCGAATCGCGGATACTGCAACCTGCGCAGCGGGCGGCACACGCGGCGGCTTTGCGCGCATTGTCCACGTCACCCGGTTCAGACCCGGACGTTTGCTGGCCGGCAATTCATCGATGACGCGTCCGGAAGCATCCAAAATTTCGAGTTTCATTTTCCCAAACAAATGGCGCTCGCGCTGGTAATAATTGATTACGGCAGCGTCCGGCGGATTATCGCCGACGAAAACCGCGTCGCCATTGGCCCATCCGCCTGAACCTTCGATCCGCTGTTGCACCGGGCGCGCTGAAACAAACGCAACGTCCTGCTTCAACAAATCCGGCGTCAACGCGCGCAACGGCGTGATGTCGTCGATGATCCAGATGCCGCGACCGTGCGTCGCGAGGACAAGATCATTATCACGTGGCTGAATTGCCAGATCGCGCACGGCAACAGCAGGAAAATGGTTGCCTTTAAACTGCGCCCAGTTTTTTCCTCCGTCGATCGAGACCCAAAGCCCAAACTCGGTACCGAGAAAAAGGAGATCGGGTTTAACCAAATCTTCCTTGATCACGTAAGCGTATCCGCGAACGCCTTTCGGATCCTGCGCGCTCACGAGCGGCGTCCAAGTTTTACCGTAATCAATAGTTTTGAAAACGTACGGCGCCATGTCGCCAAAGGTATGTCGATCAAATGCCGCATAAGCAGTACCGGCATTGAAGTTGCTGGCCTGAACCCAGTTCACCCATAAGAATTTTTCGGCAAATTTGGAACATTGCCGACGACGTTTGTCCACGTCTTACCACCATCGCGGGTGAGCTGAAGGTTGCCGTCATCCGTGCCGACCCAGATCAGCGATTTCTGTTTTGGCGATTCGCTAATCGAATAAATGGTGGTGTGCATTTCCGCCGATGAATTGTCCACCGTGACGCCGCCCGATTGTTCCTGCTTCTGTTTTTGCGGATCGTTCGTGGTGAGGTCGGGTGAGATTCGTTCCCAGTTCTGGCCGTGGTCGCGTGAACGGAATAGAAATTGTGCGCCGATATAAATGGTCCCCTTTTCATTCGGCGAGAGCGCAATCGGCGTGTTCCAGTTAAACCGAAGTTTTTCTTTGTAATTCGGTCGCGGCTTGATGTTGCGAGCTTCATGCGTGTGACGATTTACCCGACCGATCTCACCGCCTTGATACTCGGCATAGATGCAATCGGGATCAGACGGATCGGGAAACATCCAAAAGCCATCGCCATTGTACATATTTTCCCACTGCGCATCAGTGATGCCGCCTGGATACTGCGATTCGCCAACAAAGGAACTGTTGTCCTGCAAACCGCCATAGACGCGATAGGGGTCGTTATCGTCGAGGCTTACGTGATAGAACTGCGACACCGGCAGGTTTTCAGCTTTCCACCATTTCGCGCCGCCGTTGTAGGAATACCACATCCCGCCATCGTCGCCGGAGAACACGACCTGCGTATTGGTTGGGTCGATCCAGACGTCGTGCACGTCGCCGTGCATCCCGCCGAATCCGCCCACCACCGCAAAACTTTTTCCTCCGTCCTCGCTGACAATCAGCGAGCCGTCGGTCTTGAACAAGCGGTTTGGATTTTTGGGATCCACGATCAGATTCGCGAAGTAGAACGGACGCCATACCATCCATTGGCTCTTGTCCCGTTTCTCCCACGTCATCCCGCCGTCATCGGAAACGAACAACGCGCTATCCGGCGATTCGACAAAGGCGTAAACACGTTTGGAATTCGAAGGCGCGATTGCTACTGCGACGCGGCCGTATGGTTTCTTCGGGAAACCTTTGTTCGCTTCAGTCGTGATTTCCGTCCAGGTATTGCCGCCGTCTGTGGAACGGAACAATCCGCTGGCTGAAGGCGCGCTAGGACTGTCGCCACCGGATCGGTACTCCCAGCCTTTGCGCCGGAAATCCCACATGGCGGCCAACATGATGTCGGGATTGTTCGGATCGATTGCTATGTCCGTGCAACCGGTCGAAAGATTCGCTCCTTTGAGAACTTGCTGCCACGTTTTGCCGCCATCGGTTGTTTTATAGAGACCTCGGTCGGGTGAATCGCTCCACAACGCGCCGGGAACCGCGGCGAAGACCGTATCGCTGCTCTTCGGACTCACCGCGATCTTTGCGATGCGCTCTGACTTTTCCAGTCCAGTGTGAGACCACGTCTCGCCGCCATCGGTTGATTTGTAGATTCCATCGCCAATCGAAACGCTGTTGCGCGTCCACGATTCACCAGTTCCCACCCAGAGATTTTTCGAATTCTTCGGATCGAGCGCGATCGCGCCGATCGATTGGACATGTTGTTCATCGAACACGGGGCGGTACCGCGTTCCGCTGTCGTCGGATTTCCAAACGCCGCCACTGGCCGCGCCAACGAAAAGCGTGATTTTACCCGAGGGCTCGCGCGTACCCGCGATGGCAGAGATGCGCCCGCTCATTGTCGCGGAACCTATGTTGCGCGCGCCAAGGCCCGAAATGCTCGCCGAATTAAATGGAGCGTCATCTGCGTAGACAGGAATGGCGGAAAGAAAAAGCGATGCCAGAACGCATCGCACTCCAAAAGCACTGCATGCGAAATTCATAGACGTGCTAATTCGGTTTTGCCGAAGCTTTGGCATGTATGAGCGTCCTCACGTCGCTTTTGGTGATTCAATATCCCCATCGATTGATTAGCCCTGTGGTTGGGGGAGACTTATTTGGCCGGGAAAATGAAATATCGTGTCATCCACCGGCACGTTGGCTTCGACTTTATCGATAATAATTCTTTGTTTGTCCGGCGCTCCTTTGCGTCCGAACTCGATTGACGTGGGAACGAAGACGCCGCCGGCTTTTTCATAGTCCCCGAGATCGGTCTCCTCTTCTTCCTGCGCGCCGTGTCTCGTGCGTTCCGTCAAGATCCGAATCTCCAGGAAATGATCAGGGTCTAGATAAACAAAACTCACGTCTCCATTCTTCCGAACCACCTTCAACTTGTGCGCGGGCGTTCCGTCGACGTCCTCAGTTCCGAGGTATTCGACGCTGCTTCCCTTTGTCTGCCAATCAACCAATGCGCCGTCGATCTCCGAGTCTTCTATCAGCGCCTTGATGTCATCGGCAGCCATGCGTTCGGGATCTTTGCGTCCAAAAAATGGTGATACTGTCCATCCTTCTTTGCCGTCATAGGCCTGGATCTGCGTCATGCCTTGAAGAGAAGCTTCGGTGCGCACTTCATCGCCTCGTTTTTTGATTTGCAGATAGGCGAGTTCAATCTCGGTGCCGAACTGCACCAACAGCTTGCCCGTCAGGCGCAGCGACTGAAGGTCATGCAGCGCAGTCGCGCCGCCCTTGGCTTCGATGTTTTTGGCCACTAGTTCGTCGATGGTCGGCTGGCTTTTGTCTTGCGCGAAAATTTGCGGCGCGATGAGTCCGGCAAGAATAAGAGAAATTATAAAGCGCAGATGCATATGAAGTTTGCGAGACAAATCTCAGACAGCAAAACGCCACCGATATTCAAAGGAATTCGCAAAGCAAATGACGACTGGAGATTTGCGGATCTGCCGAAGAGTAAATTTGGGATAACTCATCTTATTCGGCGCGCAGCGCTTGAATCGGATCGACGTATGCGGCGCGTCTCGCTGGGAGCAAACATGCGATCAACGCTGTTGCCGCGAGTAAAAGCGTTGAGCCGGCAAGCAAAGCCGGATTGTGCGCCGAAACGTCATAAAGCTGCGACGTAATCAAACGACCGAGCGCAAACGCTGAGGCGATTCCGATGGCCAACCCTATGAGGACCGGTTTCATTCCTTGACTCACCACCAGGCGCAACACGTCGCTTGTTTGGGCACCGAGCGCCATGCGCACGCCAATTTCGCCAGTGCGTTGTTCGACAGTGTACGCGACCGCGCCGTAAATTCCGATGCTCGCAAGCAACAACGCCACTCCGGCAAAAATTCCAAGCAGCCACATCATCAAACGCGCCTGGCCCAGCGCCTGCGCGACAACAGCATCCATGCTTTGCGGCACGGCGATTGCCAATCCCGGGTTTACTTTGGTGAGCGCGGATTGCACGAGCTTCGTGACCGCATCGACTTTGAGATTGCTGCGTACGGCCACGTTAACGAATGGAAAATCTTCCTGCGCCCATGGCCGATAAAATTCCATGCCCGGCGCTTCCGCCACTCGAATGGAGCGCACATCTCCGACGATTCCGACGATCTCGCACGGCACACCGAGGCTTGTCACCAAGAGTGTTTTGCCGATTGGATTTTCATTTGGGAAAACCTTCTTCGCCCCGGTCTGACTAATCAGACAGACCTTCTGTGCGTCGGCCGTGTCGTGCTCATTGAACTCGCGGCCAGCCAGAAGGGGAACACCCCAGGTTTTGAAATAATCGGGCGCGATGTCGTGGCTTGGTGCGCCCGCGCGTTTCTCCATGGGCGGAACATCGCGGTCCGCGCGCGCATAAAGCGTTCGATTACCTCCATTCAAGGGAATATCGCCGCTGATTGTCGCGCTCTCGAGACCGCGAACATTGCGCAACTCATCAAGTATTTGTTCTGCAAAACGCTGACGCGATGGAGCATCGGGATATTGCGAGACCGGCAGTGTAACTGCGCCCGTCCAAAGATTTTGGGAACGGAAGCCGATGTTCTGCTGACTCAAACGGATGAAACTCGTGATGAGCAACGCTGCCCCGGCCAGTAGCGTCACCGAGAGCGCGACTTGCGCGCCTACGAGAATTTTGCGGAACCTTTGCTGCCGCACACTGCCGCTCGTGCCGCGGCCGCCCTCTTTCAAGCCGCCCACCAAATCGGCGTGGGAAGCTTGGAGCGCCGGATAAACTCCCATCAACAATCCGGTCAGGATCGATAGTGCGATCGTGAAAATCAGCACCGGAATCGACAAGCTCGTCGCGGTGTTCGCTTCCAACGGAAGGAAGTTGGAAGCAATTCTCGGGATGAGCGGAACCAATCGCCAGGCCACGAACGCACCGAGCGCGCCGGCAAAGACGCTCACCAGCAAACTTTCCCAAACGAACAGCCTGACGATGCTGCTGCGCGAGGCACCGATCGCCATTCGCAACGCGATCTCGCGCCGCCGTCCGCTGAAACGAACGAGTAATAGATTGGCAACATTGCTGCACGCAATCAGCAAGACGAAACTCACCGCAGCGAAAAGCGTGGCGAAGCCCGCGCGGAAAGTCTGCGTCACGTCCTGAGGCAGTGTCCGCAGCGTGGTGGTGAAAACGCTGTCGATCTTGTTCGGGTATTGGGTACGATAACTCTGATCGAGTGACGGCAACGCCGCCAATACGTGCCTGACCGTATTCCCTGATTTCATTCTTCCAATGACCCGGAGAAAACTCGTGCCGCGCATCAATCGTTCGTAACTGAATCCCGGCAGCTGAAACGGCTTGGTGGTCCAAACTTCGACAACCGGATTCGCGCCAAACCAGGTTACCGGCATGTTAGGAAGAACTCCGACGATCGTGTGTGGCGTACCATCGAGCGTAATGCTTCGACCGATCACATTCGGATCGCCGCCGAGGCGTTTTAGCCAGAAGTTTTTAGTTACCAGTGCGACGTCCGCGCCTTCTTCTTCCTCGGGCAAAAAATTGCGGCCGCGAATCGGGCGCACTCCAAGAACATCGAAATAGTTCGAGGTTAGTCTGCCTCCGAAAATTTGGGCTGGGTCGCCAAGGCCTGTGAGCGTAAAGGCAAAGAAATTTTCCGCGGCCAGTCCGTCGAACAATGTCTGCCCTTCGCGGTAATGCATAAAACGCGGCGCGGACACTCCGATATCAACGAGATCGCGCGATTTGTCTCCTCCATACAAGTGGACCACGCGCGACGGTTCCTTGAATGGCAGACCGCGCAGAAACAGATCGTTGATTAAGCTGAAGATTGCAGTGTTCAGCCCGATGCCTAGTGCGAGCGTGAGCACAGCAATCGCGGTGAACGCCGGTGATTGTCGAAGTTTACGAAATGCAAAACGGATGTCGTTCATATGAGTCTGTGACTATTGGTTCGAAATTCATTCAGTGCGCATTGCTTGAATTGGGTCGACCAGGGTAGCGCGGCGAGCGGGCACCAGGCAGGCGACAAAGGCGACCGCACCCAAAATCACCGTAACGGCAATCAACGTCGGTAAATCGGTTGCGCCGACCCCGAACAGCAAACTCCGGAACAACCGGGTGGAGACGAAGACACCGAACAAGCCGACTACCAGGCCAGCGCCAACGATGCGCATGCCCTGAACAATGATCAGTCGCAACACATCCTGACGCTGCGCCCCAAGAGCCAGACGAATTCCGATTTCCTGGGTTCGCTGCGTGACGGAATAACTCATCACGCCGAAAATGCCAGCCGCGGCTAACAGAAGTGCAATGACAGCGAACAGCGCTACCAGCATGGCGTTCAAGCGCGGTTGCGCGATCGAGCGTGCTCGATAATCGGCCAGCGACCGCCGCCGATAAGCTGGAACGTCCTTGTCTATTTCACTAACTGCGTTCCCTAAAGCAGTCGTCAACGACTGCGGATCAATTTGCGTTCGCATAAAGATCGACATCGACAGAATTGCGAACTGCTGGTGCGGAACATAAATCTGCGGCTTCGGCGCCTGGCGTAGGCTGATCAAATGCATGTCCGCAACCACACCAACGATTTCGCGGACTGGCGGCTTGCCCGGCTCGACCGATCCGTTCGGCGTGATCCGTTTGCCAATTGGGTCTTCACCTGGAAAAAATTGTTTGGCGAAACTTTCGGTTACGATCGCCACCGGCGAAGCGGCGTCGTCGTCGCGGTCGCTAAACGCGCGACCACGCAACAACGGAACGCGCATCGTTTTGAAATAATCCGGCGTTACGACGTTGAACTGCACGATCGGCTGCTGCCCTGGTGGCGCGGGCCGTTCCTGGATGTCGCAGTTGAAGCCAATTTCACTGCCGCTCAACGGGATCCACCAGGCCGCGGCGGCTGAACTTACGCCGGGCAAGCTTGAGACGCGCGCCATCAGTTTCTTGTAAAAGTCGGCCGCTTGTTGCGGTTTGCCGTAATTTGTCTCTGGCAGCGCGACTCGCGCTGTCATTACATTCGTCGGATCAAAGCCGGCTGAAACGCGCTCCAGGCGAACGAAACTTTCAACGAGCAAGCCGGCGCTTGCCAGCAACACCAGTGCGAGGACGATTTCCACCACGACCAACGCCGCGCGGGTGCGATGCCCGCGCGTGCCTTCGGTCGAACCGCGCGAAGTTTCATTCAACGAACCGGCCAGATTCGAGTGCGATGCGCGCCACGCCGGCAGAAGTCCTGCGACGACTCCGACGCCGAGACTGACGAGCGCGGTGAACGCGAGCATGCGAAGGTCCGGTGAAATTTCATCGATGCGCGGAAGGCTTGGCAAAAATGCTTTGACCGAATCGATGCCCCAGACCGCGATGACCAATCCGGCGAGGCCGCCAATCGCGCCTAACAAAATGCTCTCGGCGAGCAATTGTTTGATGATGTGCCAGCGCCCCGCACCGAGCGCAGCGCGAATGCTGATTTCCTTGTGGCGTGAAAGCGAACGCGCCAGAAGCAGATTGGCGACGTTGACACAGGCGACGAGCAAAACGCAGGCCGCCATCGCGCACAACATTAGCAGTGCGGAATTCGCGCTGCCGACCATCGCGCTGATTTCGGGGATGACCTTCGCTCCAGTATGAAGTTTTGAGTCAGTATATTGCTGGCGCCAGTTCGCGGTAATCGTGTCGATGTTTGACTGCGCCTGTTGAATTGAAATGCCGTGCTTCAACCGGGCAATGCATCGGAAGAAATCGTTATCGCGCTGCTCAGTCATCGGTGGAGAGCCGTCTCTCGATTCGCGCAAGGTCGACATCGGCACCCACAATTCCGGTGAAATCACGCTAATCGGAAAGGTAAATCGCGGCGGCATAACGCCGACGATCTCGAACTGCTGACCATCCAGTGTAACGGTTTTGCCAATGATACTTCGATCGTCGCCGAATCGTCGTTGCCACAGTCCATGACTTAAAATCACAACATGATTCCCCGGTTCGTCTTCTTGTGGCAAAAACGTTCGGCCGAGAAGCGGCTGAATGCCCAGCAACTGAAACAAATCGGCGGAGATTGCTTCGCCCTGGACGTGCGTCGCCTCATTGCCGTCAGTCAGGGTGCTGACGCTTTGATTTGTATAAACAGCGACGCGTTCGAAAACGTTGTTTTGGTCACGCCAATCGACGTAGTCGAGATACGAAATCGAATCGATTTCCGTGCCAGGATCAGTTTTTTCGCGCACATCGTATTCGCCCAGCGCGACCAGATTCTGCGGTTGCCGAAAGGGCAGCGGTCGCAGCAACACCGCATTGAGAACGCTGAACACCGCCGTATTCGCGCCAATCCCAAGCGCAAACGTCAAAATGACGATCGCGGTGAAGAGCGGCTGTTTGGCCAGAACGCGGAATGCGTAACGAAGGTTCTGCATAAACTACTCAGACCGAAGCGCGGTAATTGGATCGACGTATGTGGCGCGGCGCGCCGGGAGCAGACACGCCATCAGTGCGATCGCCGTGAGCAGAACTGTTGCGCCACCCAGTAGCAGTGGATCGTGCGCCGAAACTTGATAGAGCTGCGCCGCGATCAATCGGCCGAGCGCGAACGTCGCGATAATGCCGAGCGCGAGGCCGCTGACCACCGGTTTCATTCCCTGGCTCACTACGAGCCGCAGGACATCGCGCGTTTGCGCGCCGAGCGCCATGCGGACGCCGATCTCGCTGGTGCGTTGCTCGACGGTATAGGCAACCGCGCCGTAAATGCCGATGCTCGCGAGTAAGAGCGCGACACCGGCGAAAATGCCGAGCAACCACACCATCAGCCGCGTCTGACCGACGGCTTGCGCGACGATCGCGCTCATCGATTGCGGCAGCGCGACTGCGAGACCGGGATCGACAGTCGCCAGCGCGGAGCGGACCAACTTCGTGACCGCGTCCACGCTAAGATTGCTGCGTACATCGATGCTCAGGAACGAAAAGCTTTGCTGCGCCCAAGGCCGGTAAAGTTCTACATCATCGGGCTCCGCGATCTTGCGTGTGCGCACGTCGCCAACGATGCCGACGATCTCGGCCGGCGTGCTGTCACTCCCGACGAGCAACGTTTTGCCGATCGGATTTTCGTTGCCGAAGATTTTCTTCGCGCCGCTCTGGCTGATCAGGATCACGTTTTGGCCGCTGGCGACGTCATGCTCATTGAAATCGCGCCCCTCCAAGAGCGGAATGCCAAAGGTCTTAAGGTAATCCGCTGCAATGTTGTGGAAGACGGCGGCGGCACGCTTGTCGATCGGGAGAATCTCGCCGTCGGGGCGCGCATAAAGTGTGTTGCTTATGCCGGCTGGGATCAGCGGAATGTCCGCGCACATCGTCGCGCTCTCAATACCCGGCGCGTTGCGCAGTGCGGCCAGAGTTTGTTCCGCGAAACGTTCTCGCGAACTGTCGTCGGGATAACGCGCCTGTGGCAAAGTCACGAAGCCGATCCAGAGATTGTCGGCGCGATAGCCGATGCTTTGCTGGCTCAGCCGCACAAAGCTGGTAATGAGCAACGCCGCGCCTGCCAGCAACGTCACCGACAACGCGACCTGCGCACCGATCAGGAATTTGCGGAAGCGAAGTTGCTGCGCGCTGCCGCTCGTGCCCCGGCCGCCTTCCTTCAAGCCGCCGACGAGATCGGCGCGCGAAGTTTGCAGCGCCGGATAAATTCCCATCGCAACGCCGGTGAGGATCGACATGACGATCGTGAAGCCGAGAACGCCTAACGAAAGCTGGACACGCGTGTCCGGATCAAACGGCAGAAAGTTCGCCGCCATTTTCGGCACGATTGGAACGACGTACCAGGCGAGCAACGCGCCTGCGATCCCGGCGATGACGCTTACGAGCAAGCTCTCGAAAATGAAGAGCCGCAAGACGCTGCGACGCGAAGCGCCAATCGCCATCCGCAACGCGATTTCGCGCCGCCGTCCGCTGAACCTCACGAGCAACAGGTTCGCAACATTGCTGCACGCGATCAGCAACACGAACGCGACGGCGGTGAGCAATGTCGCAAACGCCGGCCGCAGATTTCCGGTCGTGTCCTCCGCCAGCGTCTTCAGCGTCATCACCGATGAGCTGTCGACCTTGTCCGGATATCGAGCCCGGTAGCTTTGCTCGAGCGGCGGCAACGCAGCGCGCGCCTGCTCTAATGTCATTCCAGGTTTCAGCCGGCCGACAACGCGCAGAACACCCGAGCCGCGCATGATGCGTTCGTAGGAAATCCCCGCGATCTCGAACGGCTTCGTCGTCCAGACTTCCGCCGCCGGTCCGACCCACGAAAAAGGCAGGTTCGGCAAAACGCCGACGATCGTGTGCGGCGCTCCGTTGAGCGTGATGCCGCGGCCGATCGCATTCGGGTCGCCGCTGAGGCGTTTTTGCCAGAAGGTCTCCGTCACCATCGCCACATCGGCGGTTTTTTCTTCTTCCGGCCAAAAGTTGCGACCGCGGATCGGTCGGACGCCGAGCACATCGAAGTAGTTCGATGTCACCTGCCCGCCGAGGACCTGCACCGCATCGCCGAGGCCGGTGAGCGTGAATGCGGAGACGTTTTCCGCGCCGAAGCCGTCGAAGATCGTCTGGCTCTCGCGATAATGCTCAAAGCGCGGCACAGAGATTGCGAGCTCGAGCAGGTTGCGCTCGCGCGCGTTCGAATACATGTGCACGAGTCGCTGCGGCTCCTTGAATGGGAGTCCGCGCAGGAACAGGTCGTTGATCAAACTGAAGATGGCGGTGTTCAGTCCGATGCCGAGTGCAAGCGTAATGACAGCGATCAACGTGAACGCGGGTGATTCGCGAAGTTTACGAAAAGCGAAACGCAAATCATTCATATCATTCAGCGCGCAGAGCTTGAATCGGATCAACTCGTGAGGCGCGGCGCGCGGGAATCCAGGAAGCGAAGAAAGTCGCGGCGAACAGAAGGGCGCCGACGCCAAGATATATTCTCGGATCGATTCCTTTGACTTCGAAAAGCACGGTTTGCAACGCGCGTGAAAGCGCAAACGCCGCAAGCAGGCCGATCGTGGATCCGATCAAGAGCAACTGCATTCCGTGGGAAAGAATCAGAGCGCAGATTTGAGCGGGCCGCGCGCCAAGCGCGAGACGGATGCCGATTTCCGGAACGCGCTTGAGTGTGGTGTAAGCGAGAACGCCGTAGAGTCCAATGCTGGCTAGCAGAAGCGCGAGTGCTGCGAACGCGGAAAAGAGCAAAGTTAAAAGACGTTGCGCACCCCAAGTCTCGTGGACGCGGTCCGTCATCGGCCGCGCATCGTAGACCGGCAGCGACGAATCAATTGCAGTGACGGCCTCGCGGATTGCACGCTCGAGCGCCGAAGATGCCATTGTCGATCTTACGAACAAAGTAAGACTCGTTCGCTGCGCCTGGGCCAAGGAACAATAAATTACCGGAAGTGGCGCCATTTCATCGACGGCATGAAAGCGCATGCGCGCCACGACGCCGACGATTTCGCTCATGACCCAACCTTCTTCGTCGTTGCCCGCATCAACGCCGATGCGTTTACCGATCGGATTCTCGCCGCGAAAATATTGTTCGGCCATCGCCTGATCAATAATCACGACACGCGGAGAGTCTTTCGTGTCACGCTCGGTAAAAGTGCGACCGCGCAGCAGCGGCACCTTGAGCGTGGAAAAATAATCGCCCCCGATCACCTCGAGGTCAGCATTCAACATATCCGACGGCTGCGGTCGTCCGTTCTCTTCTCGCCAGAATCCAGTTTGCCAGCCGCCCATCAACGGCCCGTTCGAACTGACGGCGGCGCTTTGGATACAGGGCAAGGCGTGCACTTTGTCAATCAATGCCTTGCGAAAGGTGTTGATCTTGTCCCTTGAGGGCACCATCCCTGATGCTGAACGGTCATTGTATTTCTTCCACGGCAATTCGAAGCGCGCAGTGAAGAGAGCATGCGGTTCGTAGCCGAGCTCAAGCGATTGCAGCTTTGAAAAACTTTTTAGAACGAAGCCGGCCGCGACCAACAAAGTCAGCGTAAGCGCAATCTCGCTGATAACCAGCCAATCCCGCGCGCGTTTGGCGGACGGCGGATCACCGCTGCCTGCCGAGCCGGTTTTTAATGCGAGCTGAACGTCAGTGTGCGATGCCTGCCAGGCCGGCCACAAACCGAAGAGCACGGTCGTAAGCGACGCGATTAAGAACGTGAAACCGAGAACCGTCGGATCGAACGAGATTTGTTGGAAACGGGAAACGCCTCCCGGACTGAGCGCGATCAAACCGTCCCGGGCCCAAACCGCAATGAAGAACCCGACCGTTCCACCGAGCAGCGCGATTAGAAAACTTTCCATCAATAACTTCTTGATGATCTGACCGCGCGTCGCGCCAACTGCGGCGTGAACGGCAAATTCTCTCGCGCGCGCAGCGCCTCGCGCGGCAAACAAATTTGCAAGGTTCGCGCAGGCGATCAGCAACACCAATCCGACTGCCCCGAGAAGCAATCCGAGATTAGTCCGATATTTGCCGACGAGATTTTCCAGTAATGGCGTGACGACGGCGGTCTCCTTCCCGTTCGTGTCGGGATAAGTCTTTTCCAAACGCGCGGCGATCGTCTTCATTTCCGTGCGCGCTTGAGCGACTGTCACGCCAGGCTTGAGCTTGCCCCAAACGTAAATCATCGGGTGAATCGAACGATCCATCCAGACGGGGTTGTTGCTCCTTCGCATCATCGACAACCAGACATCTGTATCCTGCGGCGAAGTTACCTGCGGCGGCATCACGCCGATGACGGTGAAATTTTGATCGTGCAACGTGATCGATCTTCCCAGCACCGCCGGGTCACGATTGAACGCGCGTTGCCATAACCGATCGCTAATTACAACTACTGGCGGCGCGCCGACTTTATCTTCGTCTTCAGCAAACGTGCGGCCAATTTTTGGCGGCACTCCGAGGATGTCGAAAAAATCTCGGGTCACCGAAGCGCAGGAAATGCGTTCTGGATCGCGACCCGGAATACCACTGAGATTTCGCGATTCCTTATGCGTCGCGGCGAGATGTTCGAAAACCGTGTTGTCGTTTCTCCAATCGAAGTAGTCAGGAAGCGCAACGGAGTAATCCTGCCCGAGCCCCGACGATTCGTTGAGCACCATGATCCGATCCGCGTCTGGATACGGCAGTGGCCGAAGCAAAACCGCGTTGACGATGCTGAAAATCGCTGTGTTCGCGCCAATGCCAAGTGCAAGCGTGATGATCGCGACCGCCGAAAACGCCGGGTCCTTGGTCAACTGGCGAAGAGCAAGACGCAGATGGTTCATGTCATTCGTAGCGAAGAGCGACGATGGGATCGACGCGGGTAGCCCGGCGCGCGGGAATCAGGCAGGCGAGAAGAGCGGCAAGCGCTAGACCGGTGGCGGTGAGAACAAGCAAAAATGGATCGTGCGGCGAAATCTGATACAGCTGCGCCGCGAGCAGCCGACCAACGACAAATGTTCCGGTTAGACCAATAATCAAACCGAGAATGACCGGAGTCATTCCCTGCCTGACGACCAGACGCAATACATCCTGTGTCTGCGCGCCCAGGGCCATGCGCACACCAATCTCGCCGGTGCGCTGTTGGACGGTGTAAGCGACGGCACCATAAATTCCAACGACCGCGAGGAGTAAGGCGATGCCGGCAAAAACACCCAGCAGCGTCATGGTCAATCGCTCTTGACCGAGCGATTCCGCGACGATTGCATTGAGTGTCCTCGGTTCCAGAATCGGCAGGCCGTTGTCGACCTTGTTCAGCGCGGCGTGAACAATTCCCACAGTCGCCTCCGGTTTTGTGGCGCTGCGCACCAGAACATTGAGAAACGGATAGCTTCGCTGCGGCCACGGCCGATAAAATTCGACGTCGTTCGCTTTGGCCAGTTCTCGGGAACGGACATCGCCGACTACGCCCACCACTTCCGCCTGAAGTCCATTGCCGTTGTCGTTGCCGAAAAGCATTTGATGGCCGATCGGATTCTCATTCGGGAAAAGTTTCTTCGCGGTCGAGTTGCTCAGAATCACCGCGAACGGTGGATCCAGTTTGTCTTGTTCGGTGAAGTCGCGACCGGAAAGAAGCGGAATCCCTAACGTGCGAAAATATCCAGGCGAAATGCTCCGGGTGAGCCCGAGCGGCCGCTCGTTTACCGGGACAGGGTTTCCATCCACGCGCGCATAAGGTGTGGTCGAGTCGTTTCCGGAAAGGGGGACGGCATCGACGATCGAAACGGCTTCGACACCAGGAGCGGTCTGCAATTCGGCTTGCAATCGTTGCACGAAGCGTCCGCGCGAGGCGGGATCAGGATAAGACGCTGGCGGCAACTGAATACCTCCGGTCCATACATGTTCCGCCCGAAAGCCTGTTTCCTGGCGGCTGAGCCGGACAAAACTGGAAACCAACATGGCCGCGACGGCCAACAGCACGACCGATAATCCAACTTGCGCCGTCACCAAACTCCGACGCAAACGATGCTGACCGCGGCTGCCGGTGACCGCGTGACCGCTATCTTTCAATGCATCGACGAGATCGGCACGCGAACTTTGCCATGCCGGATAAAGACCCATGAGCAGGCCGGTCACTAGCGACAGTCCGAGTGTGAAAATGAGCACGGGCCAATGCAGCGTCACTCCGCTTTCCAGCGGCATTCTTTGTCCAGCCACTTGCGGAACGACCGACACCGTCCAAAGCGCCAGACACAATCCGATCACGCCTGCGATTACACTAACCAGCGTGCTCTCGAACACGAACAACCGCACGATGCCACTCCGCTCCGCTCCCACCGCCATGCGCAGCGCAATCTCACGCCGCCGTCCAGTGAAGCGCACCAGCAACAGGTTTGCGACATTGCTGCACGCGATCAACAACACTGCGCTCACGGCGGCTAGCAGCGTCATGAAAGCCGGACGCAGGTTTCTAGTCACATATTCCGCAGCCGGCACCAATACCGACGTCCAACTGTTGTCGGCCGTTTCCGGATGTTGCTCGCGATAACTCTGAACCAGTGCCGACATCGCTGCCTGCGCTTGCGCAATAGACACACCCGGCTTCAACCGCGCGATTACACGCATGAAACTGACCCCGCGCATCATACGGTCCTTAGCAAGATCTTGCCGTTCGAACGGTTTGTTGGCGAAAATCTCCGAGTCCCGGTCAAACCACAAGATCGGCAAATTCGGCAGCACTCCCACGATAGTAGTGGGCACACCGTTCAGCGTAATGGTGCGCCCGAGCGCTGTCGGGTCTGAGTTAAGACGTCTGCGCCAGAAAATCTCCGTCACCAGCACGACGTCGCCTTTGCTCTCTTCCTCGGGTAGAAAATTGCGCCCAAGAATTGGGTGGATTCCGAGCAGATCGAAATAGTTTGCCGTCACGTGGTAGCCGAACAATTGCACCGGCTCACCCATTCCGGTCATGATGTAGCCATTACTCCAATCCGCTGCGATGCTGGAAAAAACATTTTGCCCGTCGCGATAATGCCAGAATTTCGGCACTGAAAACGGAAGCCGCGTTAAGTCGCGCTCTTTCGCCTCACCGTAGATGCGCACTACGCGTTCTGCCTCGGAAAACGGCAGGCCGCGCAGGAAAAGATCGTGCATCAAACTGAAGATTGCCGTGTTCATCCCGATGCCGAGTGCGAGCGTCAGCGCCGCCAGACAGCTGAAGGCTGGAGTTTTCCGAAGTTGCCGCAGCGCGAAACGAATTTCAGCTAACATGGAAGCAAGTCGTTCATCAGGTTCACTCGTAACGAAGAGCAGCGACCGGATCGACGCGCGTCGCGCGTCGCGCGGGAACGAAACAAGACGCCGCGGCCACGAGCGTGAGCAGTCCAGCGACGGCGAAATAAATGGTTGGGTCGAGCGCGTCGACCTTGAACAAAATATTTTTCAACGCAGCTGCGGCCAAGACTCCGAGCAGCAACGCCGCGCCACCCGCGCCAAGCACAAGACCGATGACGAGCTGCCATGCGCCCTGTCGCATCACCATTCGGAAAATCCGCGCTGCGTCCGCGCCGAGCGCCATGCGAATTCCGAACTCCTGCGTGCGCTGGTTCACCGAAAAACTCATCACGCCATAGAGCCCGACGGCTGACAGAACAAAGGCAACTGCGCCAAAAATCACGAACAAGTTGGCGATGATTCGGTTGCCACCAAGGAACGCGTTGTGTAGCCGCGCTGGTGTGCCGGGAAAATAGATTGGCAGATCCGGATCAAGCTGAGCGACTGCTTTACTAAGCGCTGGTCCAAGCGTTTCTGCACTCTGTCCGGCGCGCGGCCGAACGATGATCGTGCAAAATTGCGTTGCTGGTTGCTGTAGAAACCTGCGTTGTCGGTTTGCTGGTCGAATGGCCCCTGCATCAACGTGTCCGGAACCACGCCGACGATGGTGCGCCACTGCTGCGGCTGACCGGGATTGAAAATCCGGACTTGATGACCGAGCGCGCTTTGGTTCCCCCAATGCCTGCGCGCAAAACTAGCGTTCACAATGGCGACTGGTTGTTTCGAATCGGCGTCGTCGATGGTGAAATCGCGGCCTTCCAAAATTTTCAGCCCGAGCGCGCTGAAATAATTGTCAGAAATCGACTCGTAATTTCCGCGCGGCCGATCGCGATCGGTCAAATAATTTTGTCCGTCCACTTCGTACTGGCCGCCGCCGGCGAAAGTCATTTGAAAACGGTCGCTCAACGCCACCGCTTCGAACTGCGGATTCGCGCGCAATTCGTGCACGGCACGTTTGAAAAAGTCGCGGCGCCCGTCCTCAGTGTAAGCGCCTTCCAGTAAGGCCATGCGCGCGGTGAAGACCGCGCTTTCATCGTAACCGTAATTGAGCTTGAGCTGATTGCGGATGGACTTGATTTGCAGCGTCGACGCAATCAACAGCCCCGCGGTCAAAGCGATTTGGCCGACCACAAGCACGCGCATGATAATGTTGGCGAGCCGGCTGGTATTGCCGCGCCCGCCTTCTTTCATCATCTCGGCGGCATTGCCGTGAGCACTAATCAATGCAGGCAAAAGCCCCGAGGCGATCGTTGCGACCAAAGTAACTCCGACCGTGAATAAGAGAACGCGACCATCGATCGTGAATTGAACCCAGTAGGGCAATGGATTCGACAGCGCACTCGTAACGCGCGTGAACATATCGACCGCCCAGAAGGCGAGGAGAATTCCCGCGACCGCTCCGAGTCCCGCGACCACGAAACTTTCGGTCAGCATTTGCCGCACCAGCCGCCAACGAGTTGCGCCCAGCGCGCCGCGAATCGCCAGTTCTTTCGCGCGCAACGCTACGCGGCCGAATTGCATGTTCATCACGTTCACGCACGCAATCAGCAACACCAGAATGACGGCAGCGAGCATCGCCCAAACTGTTTGGCGAAATTGTGGACCAATCATCGAGTTCAACAGCGGCTGCACGCTTGCCGACGTGAAATTTTGATTTGTCTTCGGGTATTCCTGGGCCAATCGCCTGGCCAGACCTACGAACTCCGCATTCACCTGGTCCAGGATGACGCCTGGTTTGAGCCGGCCCATCACCGAAGGCGCTGCGTTATTGGGTCCGATCCGCAACTCGCCGCGCGGAATCGGCGGAAATTGATTGTAAAGCGGCGTCCAAAGTTCCTCCGACACCGGAAATTTAAAATTCGGCGGCATCAC